>ORJL010950484.1_pt1 | contig 11876 bp, 14 predicted proteins | sample 1779941 | NCBI WGS metagenome assembly ORJL01 (sample SAMEA104232317, study PRJEB22302) | groundwater metagenome | biome: forest; feature: aquifer; material: groundwater | place: USA | collected 2011-08-07 | depth 5.8 m
CCTGAAACCCGCAGGGACCCGACGCAGTCGGGTGGCCTTGACGAAGCTGGTAGCCTTAATCGCCGGAGAGGGCCGTCGTACCCTCCCATTCATCCTATAAGAGAGGAGGTCAACTGTCACTAATCTACTGGACGAGAACAATCCCTTGTGAGACCTGTCCCGCGGTGCTATTCTAAGAGCGCCTGAAACCTGGAGAACAAACGATGAAAGACCTGAAACGCATCACCTTCGACAGCGATGTTATGGGTGGCAAGCCCTGCATCCGTGGGCTGCGTGTTACCGTGGGCACCATCGTGGGACTGGTCGCCGCAGGGTACTCCGAATCTGACATTCTGGAAGCTTACCCGTATTTGGAGAGAGAAGATATCCGCGAGGCGCTTGCGTACGCTGCCTGGCGGTCTGAAGAGATCGAGCTGCCGCTGGTTGGCGGATGAAGCTTCTGGTGGACATGAACCTCTCCCCCACTTGGATTCCTGCATTGGAACAGGAGGGGTGGCAGGCAGTCCACTGGTCAGCAGTTGGTGACCCTCGCGCGAGTGACCGGACGATCATGGGCTGGGCGAGAGCCGCAGGCTGGGTAATACTTACCCATGACCTCGACCTGGGTGCCTTGCTGGCCCACACCTCCTCAGAAGGGCCCAGCGTCATTCAGGTGCGCACTCACGATATCATGCCTCGCGCTCTGGGGCCGAGGCTGGCGCGGGTACTACGTCAGCATGAGTCTGCGCTCGAGAACGGAGCGCTTGTCACTGTAGACGAGACTAGGTCCAGAGTGCGTATCCTGCCCATACGGTAGGGCGGGGTCCGGCCTCTGTGCCCCAGAGTTCCTAGTTCCCCTTGCCAAAGGTCTGCCCCGCGCCCTTCGCTAGGCCCAGGGCAGGCATTGACGGAGTTCTCCCCTATGGCGTCCGCTATTCTGTTCTCTTACCCTCTGTCCTAGGCGTCGGGACTGGTCTCGGTGACCACAATGGTGTATACGACTATGTCGCACATGAGAGCCGGGTCTTGGCCATCGCCCTTGGCAAGGGAAGGGTTGGCCAACGGCGCCGGACGGTGCATGTACCGCTGGCAGTTGACAGGCGGCTGGCGGCCGCTCAAAGGTGGCCCACCAGTGCCTTGCGGCCGATGACCTCCTGTTTGATGGACCACCTCTGCACGGCATCCACCACCTCGTCGGGCTGGTCGCAGACGCGGAGAAGGTCGAAGTCTTCCTCGGAGATGAACTGGCGCGGAAGCGCCACGTTCCGCAGCCAGTCCAGGAATCCTTTCCAGTAGTCGCTCTGGAACAGCAGCACGGGCAACGGTCTGATCTTGTGCGTTTGCATGAGGGTGAGGACCTCTGTGAGCTCGTCCAGAGTGCCCAGCCCGCCAGGCATGATGACGAAGGCGATGGAGTACTTGACCAGCATGACCTTCCGCGTGAAGAAGTGGTGGAAGGTGATGAACTTGGTAGTGTAATTGTTGACGGCCTGCTCTGCAGGCAGCTCGATGTTCAGTCCAATGGAAGGCACTCCCGCCCGTCGCGCCCCCTTGTTGGCGGCCTCCATGATCCCCGGGCCGCCGCCGGTAATGATGGGGAAGCCGAGCTGTCCCAGCTTGAAGGCGATCTCCTCCGTCTGGGCATAGAGCGGGTCTGCTGCCTCAACTCGCGCCGAACCATAGACGGTCACCGCTGCCTTGACGCCGGAGAGCTCGTCGAAGCCCTCCACCAGTTCGCCGATGATGCGGAACATGCGCCAGGACTCTTCTTTGGCCAGCTCATTTATCTCATACCCTTCGGGCACGCTTTCCTCTCCTTCGCTTCATCTATGTCCGTTCGTCCGTCCGGCGCCGGACCGGGCTGGCTGGACGGCGCGAGCACTCACGGCCCCTTGTCGCGCAGCATTGTGGCCATCGTCTCACCTATGGCAGCAGGGCTGGGAACGATTCGCGCGCCCGAAGCAGCCAGGGCCTCCTGCTTGGCTCGGGCCGTTCCCCCGGCGCCGGCGATGATGGCCCCCGCGTGGCCCATGCGCCGTCCCGATGGGGCTGAAGCCCCGGCGATGAACGCAGCCACGGGTTTCGTCATTCCCCGAATGTACTCCGCCGCCTGCTGCTCCATGGCCCCGCCGATCTCCCCGATGAGGACCACCGCCTGGGTTTCCGCATCGTCCTGGAACAACCTGAGGATGTCTACGAAGGAAGTCCCCACGATGGGGTCGCCCCCCAGTCCCACGCAGGTGCTCTGGCCGATGCCCAGGGCGGTAAGCTGGCTGGCAGCTTCGTAGGTCAGGGTTCCGGAGCGCGACACAATGCCGACGTTGCCCGCCAGGAAGATATCGCCGGGCATGATGCCCACCTTGCTGGCGCCCGGAGTGATGACGCCAGGGCAGTTGGGCCCGATGAGCCGGGACGCTGTTCTCTCCAGGTGGCGGCGCACCAGTAGCATGTCGTGGACGGGGATGCCCTCGGTGATGCAGACGACCAGCGGAAGACCCGCGTCGGCAGCCTCCAGGATGGCGTCAGCCGCCAGAGGCGCCGGGACAAGGACGAGGCTGACGTTGGCCCCGGTCTGCCGCACCGCATCTTCGACGGTGTTGAAGACCGGGATACCCTCGAGGTCGAGGCCTCCTCGTCCAGGCGTCACACCAGCCACGACATGCGTATCATAGTCGCGGCAAGCTAGGGCGTGGAAGCGCCCTTCCCTGCCGGTGATGCCCTGGACCAGCAGGCGCGTGCTCTTGTCTACTAGAATAGACATGGTTGAATCGGGAACTCCCTATCCAGGTGCAGTATATCAGGAATCGGGGCGGTGACCAACGCGAGCGGTGTTTTTCATGGCCCTGCCATTGACAGTTTGCCAGGCGAGGAGTATTGTAGTCTCCAAATGTCCGATGGCGCGGTCCTGGCTCGGGTGGCCCACTTCGTCGCCTTCGTGCTAATGGCGGCGCCTATGTATATGCTCGTAGTGGTCAACGAGCGCGCCAGGATGGGGCCTCCCGATGCCAAGATCGACCGCTACCTCGAGAACATTATCACCCGCAACGCCCCGCGATGTTTCGTATTTCAGGCGACGGTCCTGGGGAGCGGTGTCGCCCTTCTACTTCTTCTCGACTACTACGGGCTGGGCGCCATGGTCAGAAACCAGGTGCTCTTGGTCAAGGTCGTTGGCACGTTGCTCCTCGTCGCTTTGCTTGGCTATATCCACTTCTTCCTGCAGCCGCGCATCAACAGGATGGTGGATGGCCTGGCCCAGGGCAGCCCTGCTCCGCCAGAGTTGCCTGTGTTACGTCGCCGCCGGAAGCGACTTTCGGCGGTATGCCTGTTCATCCTGCTCACCCTGGTGGTCCTCGGGCTTCGGTTGACTCTGGGCTTCAGCGGCTGGCTCGCGGCGGTCTTCATCCTGGCGGCTGCCGCCTTCGCCTACAGGGCATACAGCTCCCTGGTGCGTTTCGGCTGGCTCTAGTCCCATCGGGACGTCCGTGGACCGAGGGTGTCCTGAGAGGCTGTGAACAATTAGAATGGCTGGGCGTGACCAACCTCTATCCTGACCTCTCCCCGGCGCGAGAAATCGTAGGGTGGGTTCCTCTCCCGACTGTCTTGGCGCCCGCCCAGTCCTGCCCGGTGATACCACTTTGTCATATGTGTGCCATGCTGCCCCTGACGGAGAGGAACCCACCCTACCCTCTGCCGGCCGGGGAGACCCCGCCCCAAGCCTGAAACCGACCTGTCCGCTCGTGGTTTGAGAGCCTCACCACGAGCGGACAGGAACGCCGACCGAATTCCTCGCTGGACCGGGCCAGCGATTGGCGAATAGCTATGCCCCGGATTTCTCGTGCTGCCTCAGCCATGCAGCGACATCGCCTCCCCGGCCCGCCTCCGCCACCTGCCGGGCCTCATGGGTCCAGTGGGTGAAGTTGTGCGCCAGGATATTGTAGTCCCAGGCGTCTCGCTGGCCGGTCAGGTCCCAGGCGTGGTTTATCACCTTCTTGGATAGCCTGAGAGATATGGGGGGCGCTGTCGCCAGCGAGCGGGCCACGGCGAGGGTCTCCTCTTGCAGCTTGGCCAACGGCACAACCTTCATGACCCAGCCCCAGTCATAGGCCTCTTTGGCGGTGACCTTGCGCCCCAGCCACATGAACTCCTTTGACCTTCTGAAGCCCATCTCATAGGGTTCCACCAGGAGTTCCAATGCGGAGATCGGGATCCGCCGCAGCGTTGGATTCCAGAAGTAGGCTTCCTCGGAGGCGATGATCAGGTCACACATGCAGGCGGTGAACAACGCACCGGCTGCGGTAACGCCCTGGCACATGGCGATGGTCGGCTTGCTCACATTGCGCAGGGTGAGGGATTGCTTGTAGAAGATGACCTCTTCGGCCTGGAGCGAGTCCTCCGGCCCTTTCCTCTCCACGGGCATTAGAGGCCTGTTCTTGGCTGGCTTCCGGTCCGGCGTACCCAGGTCGTGGCCGGAGCTCCAGTGCGGCCCCGCCCCCGCCAGGATGATCACCCTGATGTTGGGGTCCGCATCCGCCTGGATGAAGGCGTCTTCGATCTCCTCCAGCATCAGGCTGTCCTGGGCGTTGCGTACCTCGGGCCGGTTCTGAGTGACCTTGGCTATATTCCCGTCGATTACCTCATAAAGGATGCGTTCGAACCGCTGCTTTGCCATCTCTGCTCTCCTTTCTCTAACTTCCTCTGGCAGCCCGGTGGACAACAGTCATACGGCAATTATAGCCCATCCGTCAACTGGGATTGCCTGGCCCGTAGAGAACCCTGTATTATGGAATCGTGGCATCAGAGATCCCTCCGGCGAACAGGCAGCGGCGATTGCTGGCGGTGACGGCCCATCCCGATGACGAGTGCTTCGGCGTGGGCGGCACGTTGGCCCACTACGCGGCCTCGGGCGCTGACGTGTTCCTGGTCTGCGCCACCCGGGGCGAGGTGGGCGAGATCAGCGACCCCGCCCTCGCCACGCCGGCGACCCTGGGGCAGGTACGAGAGCAGGAACTGCGAAGCTCATGCCGCGTCCTGGGCATCCACGAACCCATCCTCCTCGACTACCGCGACTCAGGCATGGCAGGCACGCCGGAGAACCAGCATCCCGCTTCCCTGAATATGGCCAGCCCCGACGCGGTCGTCGCCCGGTTGACAGACCTCATTCGTCAGATGAAGCCGGATGTCGTCCTCACCTTCGATTCCAACGGCGGGTACGGACACCCCGACCACATCGCCGTTCACCGTCACACCGGGGCTGCCATCGCCGCCAACCAGGGCAAAGCATCGCCCAGGCTGTACTACTTCGCCATACCTCGAAGCCTGTTCCGCGCCATGGTGGCCCACACTCCTCCGGACAGCCCCTTCCACCAGCGCGACCCGGAGACCATGGGCGCCCCCGATGAGGCCATCACTACCCAGATCAACGTCTCGGCCTACGTGGACACCAAGCTACAGGCCATGGCCTGCCATCGGACCCAGATGAGGCCCGACGGCCCGTTCTCACAGATGCCCAAAGAGGAGATATCCCGTTTCTTCGGCACGGAGCACTTCATACAGGCGCTCCCCCATTTCCACGGCAGCCAGCGGCAGCACGACCTGTTCCAGTGAGTGTTGGGACCATCACTCCGCGAAAACAGCCGTTGGGCGGTGGTAGATACCCCAGGATCGATCCTGGGGTATAGGGGTCGCCCTCCCGCAGACGCATTCTTGCCTCAATCGCTAATTATGAGCATTCACCTATCCTTGACATCGCTTTCCAGCACGAGTATACTCCCGCCTGAGAAAAGACTGGCCTGAGGAGGATACTCTCCCAATGCCAGAAGTCATTGCCGTAGATAGACTGGCCAAGAGCTTCGGAAGCTTCGCCGCGGTCAAGGGCATATCTTTCTCGGTAGGCAGCGGTGAGGTGTTCGGCATCCTGGGACCCAACGGGGCCGGGAAGACCACAACCCTGGAGTGCATCGAGGGCCTGCAGAAGCCCAGCGGCGGCCGGGTTTCCATCCTGGGCATTGACACTCAGCGAGACCCCTCGAAGGTCAAGGAACGCATCGGCGTCCAGCTTCAAGCCTCAGCCTACTTCGACTACCTGACCCTCAGAGAGATCCTGGAGCTCTTCGGTCGCTTCTATCCCAAATGCCTCCCTTCTGACGAGCTTCTCGGCAAGGTGAACCTTCAGGAGAAGGCCAACACCACAGTGGGCAAGCTCTCCGGCGGACAGAAACAACGCTTCACCATCGCCGCTACCCTGGTCAACGACCCGGAGGTCGTGTTCCTGGACGAGCCTACCACCGGCCTCGACCCCCAGGCGCGACGCAGCCTGTGGGAGTTTGTCCAGAGCATCAACAGAGAGGGCCGGACGGTAGTGCTGACCACCCACTACATGGAAGAGGCCGAGTTCCTTTGCCATAGGGTGGCCATCATGGACAAGGGCCAGATCGTGGCCCTGGACACGCCCACCAACCTCATCCGTGCGCTCCCCATCCCCTATCAGGTGAAGGTCCTATGCGAGCAGGAGATAGACGAAAAGGAGTTGGCGAAACTGGAGTGTGTCAAGGCGGTCAGGCGTGAGGAAAAGGACGGCGCCTGCCACCTCGGCTCATCGGACGCCACCCGCACGCTGCCCGCCCTGATGGACTGGGCCAAGCGGGCCGGCGTCCGCCTGGCCCACCTCGAGGTCGTCCCGGCGAACCTGGAGGATGTCTTCCTGTCCACCACCGGCCACGAGCTGAGGGAGTAGCGCCATGTTGCTGCGCCTGGTACTGGCCAACATGAAGATGATAGTCCGGGACAGGCAGGCCCTGTTCTGGGCGCTGGCCTTTCCCCTCATCTTCGTAGTTGTGTTCGGGCTGTTCAACCTGGATCAGGCCCCCACCTCACATATCGGGGTCATTGACCGGTCCCAGGACGAGCTTTCCCTGGAGTTGGTCAGCGCCCTGGGCAAGGTGGAAACCTTCGAGATCGAAGCCGTGCCGGACGAGGCCAAGGCGCGGCAGGACGTGAAGGATGGGAAGCTGGACTATCTCCTCATCATCCCCGAAGGCCTCGGTCCGACTGTGATGCAGAGACCGCCGGCCACCATCGTCCTCGTGTACGACGAGAGCCGCCCCATGGCCGGCGTCGTTGTGGACATCATCCAGCGCTTCCTGGACCAGACAACCCGCGAACTGGCGAATGTTCCCGATCTGCTCACCCTGGCGCCGGAGAAGACGATCGCCCGCCAGCTAGACTATTTTGACTTCCTCCTGCCCGGCTTCGTGGGCATGGGCATCATGACCTTCTCCGTCATCGGCGTGGCCTCTACCATGGCCCTCTACCGGGAGAAGAAGATCCTCAAGCGCATCCTGGCAACGCCGTTGCCGGTGCGCACCTTCTTCGCCGCCCACGTGCTGGCGCAGTTGGTGTTATCTCTGGTGCAGGCGGCCCTCATCCTGACTGCGGGGGCCGCCTTATTCGGAGGCACCATAGAGGGAAACTACCTCCACATCGCAGTCCTGGTCATCATGGGCAACTTCGTATTCCTGAGCATCGGGTTCCTCATGGGCGCTGTGGCCAAGACGGTGAGCGCCGCCAACGGACTGGGGAACGCTGTGACTGTGCCCATGATGTTCTTCTCCGGCGTCTTCTTTCCCACTGACCAACTGCCCAAAGTCATCGCTGTAGTCGTCAAGTACCTTCCTCTCTCACCCATGCTGAAGGCCATGCGCGGCGTTGCCCTGGAAGCTCGCCCCGTCTGGGACTTCCCGACGGAGCTGGCAATCCTCGGCGCGTGGATAGTGGTCACATCCTTCCTGGCGGTGCGCCTCTTCCGCTTCGACCGGTAGCGGCCTGGGTCGCGAGCCGTGGCGGTGACGCATGGCCCTGATGTCATCCTGACCCCGACCCTGAACGCAGTGAAGGGGAGGGGGAAGGATCTTATTCCATTCCGCAGTCATGATGTCCAAGATTCCCGAAATCAGCGATTGACGCGTGGAGCGGCCGGTGCTATCTGTCATTCTGAACCCCGACGAAGGAGGGGTGAAGAATCTTAGAACTGGCCTGGCACTGAGACAAGTCCTAAGATTCTTCCGCTTCGCTTCGCTGCGCGTCAGAATGACAGGGAAACACATTGTTCCTACGTCAGGGACCGCAACCAGGCGCTTCTCAATTGCCATTGTAGGGAGGCATTGCGAGGGAACGCACCGGCAGGGACGCCCGTGCCACCAGTATTCTGCGCCGTCTTGAACGCAAAGTGGAATTAGAATTCGCCCTGGCGCCACGATGGTCCCAAGAGCCTTCATCTCGACTTCGTTGCGGTTCAGGATGACATGGATGGCGAGGCTCTACCATTGAAGCGTCGCTAACCCCTCTCCCCGGAGTCGAACTACGGGGACGCTCCTCGACAGCGACGCCATAGGTAGGGTGGGTGAAGTGCAGATGGGTGGTGTAGAGTCTGGGCGGCTGCACGTAACCCACCGCACCGGTCCGATTCTCCAGCATTCCATCTGGCGCGCGACCACCGAATAGGTGGTGGCTTTCGAACGGCCTTGACAGTCGTGCCGTGCGCGCAGTAGAATCTGGCCTATCTGCGACAGCCTGCGCTGGGCGCGGCTGAAGCGGAAGCGCCGTTGGCCTTCTTGACAGAAGGGCACCACGGCTACATGCCCCGATGAACGGAGGTAGTAGTGACTACCGAGAGGGAACAGACTGCGTTGCCCGGCGGCGCCGTGACCAAGCAGACGGCCATCGTGCCCCTGGCAGGACTGTGGATAGTCGGAGCCGTCCTTGCGGCGCTGGTCGCAGTCATCGCCGGGAACTGGTATTCCCCTCTCAACTTCTTCCATGTGGTGGCAGGCAGCCTTTGGACTGGCATAGACCTGTTCATGGGGTTCGTCATCGGCCCCATCCTTCCTCGCCTTGATCCGCCGGCCCGAATCGCGCTCACCCGGCGCCTCATGCCCAAGATGCTGCTCATAATGCCCACATTGGTGCTGGTTACACTCACGTCTGGGTGGCAGCTCGGAAGACTGCGAGGGTTCTTGTTTCTTCCCTACCCCCACCACTGGTGGCTAGTGGCGTCCATAGCCATCGTCGGCATCACCGCCGTTATGGCCTACGCCATCCTCGAGCCGGCCAACATAACTGTGCTGCTGGAGCTACGCAAACCTCAGCCCAACGGACTGCTCATCAGCCGGCTCATGCGTCGCTTCATCTACATAGCCGGCATCAACGGGGTGATGCTGGTGGCGAATTTCGTGGTCATGGCGAGGTTCGCCACATGGTGACGTCGCCGGAGCCTTACGCTGGAGACACGAAGGGATCGCCGGTGGCCTGGTGCTCCAGCCTGGCCCTGGCGTGCGCCTTCATAGCCATCGGCATAGTGACATCCTACCTCCCGCGGGAGGCCCCTCTGGCCTGGGCCTTGGGATTCCTCATCGTGTCCGGTGTGTTGACGCTGGGCGCAGTTGTGTCCCTGTCGAGACGGCGGGGCTTCGCGTGGCGACTCTTCTTCAACGTGGCCAGGTGGGTCTTCCTGGTGACCATGGTCTTCACTGCCATGGGCATATACATCATGGTATACGACCAGGTGAAGGGCGCCATGCTGGCAGTCATATCCGCAGTCATGCTGCTGGCCGCCGTCAACGTCCCCATCCTCATCGCCTTCTGCGTGGCCCGGCACGAGCGCGTCGCGCAGTGACTTTCGGAGCGTTCTCATGCGCTCCGTCATCGGCTCTTATCACAAGGTCTCAGTCAGGCATCTCGACGCCTATCTTGACGAACTGAAATGGCGGTTCAACAACCGCGACAATCCATACCTGTTCAAGGATACACTGTTGAAGCTCATTGATCCCCGGAATCTCCCCTACCAAACACTTGTGTCCTGGAGGCCAGTGCTTGTCGTGTGGCTCCGTTTCTGGCTTCCAAGTGACAAGCCGCTGCTTCGGGGTATTTAGACACCACATCAAACTCCCATACGACGCGTCTTATTGTCTTGGGTTCTGCAAATAACTCAATTACCAGACACATATTGCGCCCGCCTACCCCCTCATCTTCCCAGGTCTGTTCCTCATGCCTGTGCTGAAAGTACATGTAGATGGTAAAACACCGTGTTAGCGGACCGTCTGGATGCGGCCGGACCTGATAGTTGCCAAGCTCCAGAATGTCCGACCCACCCGGAGCCAAGTGGACTGTGTCCGTCCCAGATGTGTGCCACCACCCTGCGTATTCCTCATTAGAGGCATTTGAGATGTCTGCATGAAAACGGGCAGTCACACTTGCCGAGACGTCCGAATCGTTAATCACACGCACCGCAACATCTGCACCCGCTGTCGGGTAGTTTACCCAAACCAGAACGGGGCGGTCTGTTTGCATGAGGCGCAACTTCACCGCAATGAGGAAGTTCGTGAAGGCGACTTCAGCGAGAACGATTATTGCCCAAAACCCCCAGCGAGAGAGGTTGCTTATCCCAAAAGGAAGGAAGCCCTTGATGAGGTAAACGACAGCGCCCGGGATTGCACCGCCGAACAAGAGCACCCATACCATAAGGCGTATCACAAGTAGCCCCCGATCTGGGCCACTTGGCCAACGCAAAAACCCTACACTTAGTTCCGCATTCTGCCGCAGAATCCAATGTGCTGCTGCAAGCCATTTCCTTGTTCTGCCCATGCCCCTATTCTACCATTGGCTTTTGCCATCTCAAATACATAAGCCCGGGCTCTTGATTGGGGCAGGCCCGTCATCCGTGAGTCCAAATTCAAGAGGTTCACCTGGTGGGTAGCCCCGGGCAACCACGGTTCTCAGCGTCATTGCGAGCGGAGCGAAGCAATCTCGGCTGCGCCGTGTGGGATCGCCACGTCGCCTTCGGCTCCTCGCGATGACAGTTCGGAACTGACTCGACGAAATCCACGGATTGCGGGCAGGCTCCTTCGCCTTGACTGCCTCCGCCTTCTTACTGTATCGTGAATGTAAGAGCGCCCGCAGCCTTCGCTGCTATTCACCGCAAACCGTAAGGAAAGAGGCAAAGCTATGTCCCAGTCCCCTGAAGCCCCCAAGATGGAGTCCCTGAAGGCCGAGCTGAGAAAAGAGGCCCGGCGACTCAGGCTCAATTTCGACGAACTCAAGAGCGGGGGTTTCATCAAGCAGACCCAGAAGGACCTGTTCACCGTCCGGCTGCGCTGCCCGGGTGGCTACGTCACCGCCGACAAGCTCCACAAGGCTGCCGAGATCGCCGAGAAATACGGCCGCGGTGAAGTCCACGTCTCCGTGCGCCAGTCCATCGAGGTGCCTTACGTCCACTACCAGTACTTCGACGCCATCGCCGAGGAAGTGAAGTCCATCAACTGGTCGGTGGCCTCCTGCGGCCCTCGTATCCGCGTGCCCACGGGCTGCGCCGGCTGCACCTGGAACCCCAACGGCCTCATGGACACCCAGGCCATGTGTCGCGAGGTGGACAAGCGCTACTTCGGCACGCCCACCGGCCACCACAAGTTCAAGATCTCCTTCTCCGGCTGCCCCATAGACTGCTTCCGCTCCCGCGAGATGGACCTGGGCTTTCAGGGCATCGTCGAGCCGAAGCTGACGGAGTCCCTGTGCAACGGCTGCCAGCTCTGCGTCAAGGGCTGCGAGGAGGCCGCGCTGCACATGGAGAAGGACCTTCCCGTGCGCGACATGTCCAAGTGCAACTACTGCGGCGACTGCGTCAAAGTGTGCCCGGTGGACGCCATGGTGGCCCAGAGAAAGGGCTGGCTGGTCCGCGCTGGCGGCAAGCACGGCAAGCACCCCATATACGCCTGGGAGGTAGCCCAGTTCGCCTCCGACGAGCAGGTCCTGGCCCTCATCCCCAAGACCGTCGAGTGGTACAAAGAGAAGGGCGTGGGCCGCGAGCGCATCGGGGCCGTCTTCCTGCGCCAGGGCGTGCAGCCTTA
>ORJL010382051.1_pt1 | contig 11875 bp, 8 predicted proteins | sample 1779941 | NCBI WGS metagenome assembly ORJL01 (sample SAMEA104232317, study PRJEB22302) | groundwater metagenome | biome: forest; feature: aquifer; material: groundwater | place: USA | collected 2011-08-07 | depth 5.8 m
AAAATTGATTTGGATAAATCAAGAAAAACAGTACTTCATGTGAAAAATAAGGGAGACATAACAAAAGTAGTCGCAATACTAAAAGAACTCAAAATCGAATTTGAGTTAGCCAAATTCTAAGGTAATTATTCAACACCGCACAGCTTCGGCTGTTGGATTTTTCTGTAAACTTAGAAGTGGTTAATGTTCACCGGAGATACTGCAGGAAGTAAGGTTATATATAATAATAGAGTTCCCGACATTAGCAACTGGTTCATACACTCTTACCCAGTCGAAACAATGCCTGTTTTCCATATGTTTAGTATTTTGAAGATATGATACACTTATTGCGATAATACCTTGCTGCGGCTCGCATACTTCGGGGCATAACTCAGTTTTTTTCGGAGGACATACTGAACAAGCCAGACAGGTAAAGTTAAGATAATAAAACGGATCAGATGTCCCATAATAGGCAAGTTTAATATCTGAAATATTATTTTGCATCACATACTTTGATAATTGTTTTATATCCTGACCTGCATCAGTGTCATATCCCTGAAGATACTTATACCCGTTTGAAGAACCTCCAACCAAGATGTTATAGTAATTAATATAGTCTGGAAAGATTAAGAATGCCCCAAAAACATATATAAATACAAGCATAATTGTAGCAATAGCAATTTTTCTGTTTGAAAAAATCCTTGAATTTATTATTCTGGATGTAAAAACAAACAGGAAAGGGAAAATAGGAAGAATATATCTAATACCGCTAGGGGTCGGATGGAACATAAAATATATAATCAGGAATAAACTTGGGAATAAAAGGAAGATCTCATCTTTGTTTCTTTGTACAATATTTGTATCCATAGGTTTTCTTAGGAAATAAGCCAGGGTCTCCTTGGATTTGATTAATACAGAACAAAAAATAAATATTAGGAGAATTATGGGTGTTTTTATAATGAATGCAAGGATAAAATAATACCACCATCCATGATTTGAATATTCTCCTAGTAGATAACCTCCAGTAAGAATAGTTTTGGGGGAAAGGTTCATGCTGATAAGTGCCGCAAAATCCTTAAGATATGGATAAGAAACTATAGAAAGACCATAGTTAAGAGTTACACTGATTACTTTCTGCATAAATATATTATTGGTTATCCTTGCTGATATTGAATCAGGCATATAAAATTCCTTATCAAAATATTCACCAGGGTCATTCTTAATTGATTTTTCTAGCGGAACTAAAAAACCATTAAAACCATAAGTTAGATTTATTATCATTAAACTTATTAAAGATATGCACATAAATGAAAGAACCATGGCAAGAATTTTCCTAATGCGGCTCTTATGAAACAATTCCTTAAATACTATGGGCATGGAATATTCATAAGAGGAAAAAAACATAAGAAAACCAAATATTGGAACAAAAAATATTGCAGTAAATTTGCTTGCCTGCGCAAATCCGAAGAATATAGATGTGAGTAATAGATTTCTTATTGACTTGTTACACAAAAACTTCCATAGATAATAAGTAGCTATAAATGAAAAACTTGTCATTGTCATGTCTGTAAGTATCAGGGGAGTATTCCCGATTATAACAGGATTGAAAGCATATATCACCAAAGCAAAAAGACCTGCTTTCTCTCCATAAAGCTCTTTAGCCCATTTGAACACATATATCCCAAGCAATATTCCGGTTAAGATAAGTGGAATTCTGCTCAGGAATAGTATCATGTCAGGATTATTTCCGGAATTAAACAGTATCTCCTGACCAAAAGAGGTTAGTTCATTTATCTTGATGTAGGACATATAGTCCTTAGGCATATTTATATCAATAATATTAAGAGGAATAGATATAAGGTCATGCATAAGAGGAGGATGGGTAACTATCACCATGTAGCCAGTCTTAGAGAATAAAACAGCCCTTGCAATATGCCCAGGTTCGTCATATACATTAGATTTCATTGAAATGCTTGAAACCACAAGTATAGCGTAGACTAAAAGAATCAGCACAGCAATTAGGTTAGCATATTTCTTTATCATTTTTATTTCATTATACAGTTTTGTTTTTAGTACCCTGCCTTCATCTTAAACTGCTCGTAATATCCGTCGAGAGAATTAATCGAAATCTTTCCTTTAATAATGCTTCTGATTGCTTTTAGCGATGCAACCGAGCCAGCAACTGTTGTGATATATGGAATATTCAAATCTACAACTCTTCTCCTGATTTTGTATGCATCACTGCCGACTTTTGAACCCTTTGGAATATTAATTACGAGAGAGAGTTCTCTTTTCTGGAGCATCTCAAGAATTTTCGGTTCATCCCTGATTTTTGGCACTAACTCTGAGTCAATGCCTTTGGCTTTCAAAAACTTATGAGTTCCTTCTGTGCAATATAGCTTGAAACCCATCTCGACAAATCCCTTTGCAATCGGAACAAAAATAGATTTATCCTCTCCTTTTCCGACGGTAATCAAAATATTTCCACTTGTCGGCAGTTTCATGTTTGCTGCTTCCTCTGCCTTGAAAAATGCCTTGCCAAAATCCTCGTCTATACCCATTACCTCTCCTGTGGATTTCATTTCAGGGCTTAGAACAGGATCAACGCCCATTAATTTGAGGAATGGAAAAACAGCTTCTTTGACAGAGACAAAATTCGGTTCTTTGTATTGTGTCAGACCAAAATCTTTCAGCTTTTTTCCGAGCATTAATTTTGTTGCGATTTTTGCAAGAGGAACTCCGATTGATTTGCTTACATAAGGAACAGTTCGTGATGCCCTTGGATTTGCTTCGATAACAAACACTTTTCCGTTCTGGACAGCATACTGAATGTTTATCAAGCCGATTACCTTTAATTCAAATGCAATTTTTTTTGTGTAATCAATTATTGTTTCCTTGATTTCCTTTGACAATGTCTGGGGAGGAATTACACATGCGCTGTCGCCAGAGTGGATTCCTGCTTCTTCAATATGCTCCATTATTCCTGCGACAAAAACACTTTCTCCGTCGGAAAGTGCATCTACATCAACCTCGATTGCATTGTTGAGGAATTTGTCTATAAGAACAGGATGCTCTGGAGAAACCTCAACTGCCTCTTTCATGTAATCAAGCAATTCTTCGTCAGTATAAACAATCTGCATTGCTCTTCCGCCGAGAACATAAGAAGGCCTGACAAGAACAGGATACTTCAATTTCTTTGCAGTCTCAAGCGCTTCCTGCTCGGTATTTACAGTGCCATAAGCTGCCTGAGGAATATTTTGCTTGTTAAGAATCTCTGTGAATCTCTTTCTGTCCTCTGCAATGTCAATTCCGTCAGCAGATGTCCCAAGCACATTTACGCCTGCTTTGTGCAGCCGCATCGCAAGGTTTATCGGAGTCTGCCCGCCGAACTGAACAATTACGCCAAATGGCTTTTCCTTCTCGATAAGATTCATCACATCCTCAAATGTCAATGGCTCGAAATATAATTTATCAGAAATGTCAAAGTCAGTGCTTACTGTTTCAGGATTGTTATTGATAATGATTGCCTCGATTTTCTCCTCTCGCAAAGCAAATACAGCATGGACGCAGCAATAATCAAATTCGATTCCTTGTCCAATTCTTATAGGGCCTCCGCCGATAATCAGGATTTTTTTCCTGTTTGTCAATCTTGTTTCATCTTCTTGTTCGTATGTTGAATACATATACGGAGTTACTGCCTCAAACTCAGCAGCGCATGTGTCAACCATTTTATAGACTGGAATAATGCTGTTTTCAAGGCGGAATTTCCTGATTTCATCCTCAGTTTTTTTCAGGATAAATGAAAGCTGTCTGTCAGAAAATCCCATGCGCTTTGCTTCGATAATCGAATCCTTCTCGAATTTTATCTCAGGTACAAAGCCGATGATATTTTTCAGCTTGTTCAAAAACCATTTATTGATTCCGGTAATTTTGTAAAGCTCGTCAATTGAAATTCCGTTTTTGATTGCTTCTGCAAGATGGAAAATTCTTTCGTGAGTTGGCTTTGTAATAAGCTCGACAAGCTTTTCCTTGTTGTTAATCCACTTGTCTTTTCCGTCGAAACACAAGCCGAATCTTCCTATGTCAAGAGACCTGATTGCTTTCTGGAGCGCCTCTTCAAATGTTCTTCCCATAGCCATTGACTCTCCGGTTGATTTCATCTGTGTTCCTATGCGCTTGTCTGCTGTCTTGAATTTGTCAAAAGGCCATCTTGGAATTTTTACAACAACATAATCTATTGTCGGCTCAAAGCATGCTTTTGTTTCTTTTGTAACGTCATTAGGAATCTCGTCGAGAGTCATGCCTATCGCAATTTTTGCAGCAATCCTTGCGATAGGATAGCCTGTTGCTTTTGATGCCAATGCTGAACTTCTTGATACTCTGGGATTGACTTCGATAATTCTGTATTCTCCTGTGTTGTAATTTAATCCAAACTGTATATTGCATCCTCCCTCGATTCGCAATGCGCGGATAATTTTGATTGCAGAATTTCTCAGAATTTGGAAATCATGGTCATTCAATGTCTGCGTCGGTGCTGTTACAATGCTGTCTCCTGTGTGATAGCCCAAAGGATCGAAATTTTCCATCGGGCAGATAATTATGCAGTTGTCATTTTTGTCGCGCATGACTTCCATCTCAAACTCTCCCCAGCCGTCTATACCGAGAATTGCTTCCTCAACAAGCACTTGATTAATCATGCTCATCATTAAGCCGCGCTTGGTAATTTTTCTGAGGTCTTTTTCATCATGCGCAATTCCGCTTCCAGTTCCGCCGAGAGTGTACGCTGGGCGAATTATAACAGGGAAACCAATCTGCTTTGCAAATTCCTCTGCTTCTTTTAATGTAATGACTGCCTTGCTTATTGGAACCGGCTCGCCAATCTTGAGCATTAACTCTTTGAATTTATCCCTGTCTTCTCCTTCCTCAATTGTTTGGATAGATGTGCCAAGAACTTTTACTCCGACTTCGTCGAGAACTCCGAGCTTGTGCAATTTGAATGCAAGGTTTAAGCCGGTTTGTCCTCCCATTGTCGGCAATAATCCGTCTGGTTTTTCCTTGCGAATAATGTCTGCGAGAATTTCAGGAGTCAATGGCTCAATGTAAATTTTATCAGCCATGTTTGGATCAGTCATTATTGTTGCAGGGTTAGAATTTACAAGGACAACTTCATATCCTTCTTCTCTGAGAGCTTTGCATGCCTGTGTTCCTGAGTAATCAAATTCAGCTGCTTGTCCAATTATTATAGGTCCTGAGCCGATTACAAGGATTTTTTTGATGTCTGTTCGTTTTGGCATAGTGAGTATCAAAAATTTTCATACTAACATTGACTGGGAAAATTTTTGAGATAAATTGTTACAAATCTTCCTTCCTCAACTTCTGATTCCTGCAAGCTCATTTCTCCATTTTTATCAGGAAGATACACTTTATATTTTGAAATAAATACCTTATTTGAAATTCCTCCCATAGCATATTCTACAACTACCTTATCTTTATCTGTTCCCAAAATTATGCCAATAGGTTCATAATCCCCTTGTGAACTCTCTTCTTTTTTAAAATAATTTAGATAGAGATTCATCTGCCCAATATCCTGATGATTGACTTTTCCTATTTTTAAATCTAATAATACAAAACATTTCAAAATTCTATGGTAGAATACTAAATCAACATAAAAATGATGGTTTTCAATACTAATTTTATACTGCCTTGCCACAAAACTAAATCCTTTTCCAAGCTCTAAAAGAAACATCTGCAAGTTATCTATTATCTTTTGTTCTAACTCTTTTTCAGTATATTTGTAATCTTGGGAAATACCTAGAAATTCAAGAACAAAGGGTTCTTTAACTACATCTTGAGCAGTTTCTATAATTTGCCCTTTTTTTGAGAGTTCAATTACTCCTTTTTTATCTTTACTTAATGCAATTCTATGGTAAAGGGATGAATTGACCTGCCTTTTTAGCTCTCTTAAACTCCATTTTTCATTAATGCATTGCTTTTCATAAAATCCCCTCTCAAGATAATCCTCAATGGTCTAAAATTCAATATAATGACTCCATGTCAATTGGGCAGACAGTGTCTGACTTTTTTGATATTTTTTATATAATAAGCGCATATATACAACATTGCTTCTGCTAAATCCTTTTCCGTATTTCAATCTCAAATCTGATGCAATTCTCTCAAATAATTTGCTTCCGTAGCCAGCATCTTCTCCTGACAAAGATTCATATTCCATAATTATCTTTCCAATCTCCCAATATGTTTTGAGTAGAATAGAATTAACCTTTTGATAAGCTTGCTTTCTACCTTGCTCTAATAAATATCCTATGTTGCTGATTAAGGCTATGTATTGAGGTTCTGTTTTTTCATGAAAAATCTGTTTGCTCATTTTAGTTATTTGCAATAGGATTATTATATTTTAGTATTACTGATTTTAATCTTTTGATAATTTCTATGTGCGGAATCCCTTTCTTCTTTATTGCTATTATCTCAAGTGCTGTCCAGAAATTCAAGAATGAATAGTTTATGCTTTTCTCTATAAGTCCCAGATAGTATAAACTAATCGCTTTATATATTATATACTGTATCTTTTTATCTGCTGAATTAAATTGCTTAACAAACTCATTTAGGTTTTTAATGTCAGCACTGCTTAAATCATATTCTTTTTTGTCATCAGATTTATCCTCAAAAGAATAACTACCAGAATATACTCCCTCTTTAAAGACAAAAATATAGTTCAGTTTTAATTCTGTTAATGCTTTTAGTATTCCATTAAGCGTAAATGAAATAGGAGAATGTTGGTAGTTTTGAGAGTAGGCAATAAATCCTAAAATCAGATTCACATCTCTTGTAGAGGTTTCTTGTGCATAATTCTGATTTCGAGACCACATAGTTACTTTTATGTATTTGTAGTTTGACTTTGACTTTGTAAATTTTTCACTGTAATTAATCATATCAACTTTTTCATCTGTCTTAATATTCAGAGGATAATATAATTCAAATTTTACAGGTTTTGAATCTGTTTCTATTTTTTGCAACATCAAATCTAATTTTTCTTCAAAATCTGAAAAAGCAGATTTATTTTCTTGTTTCATTGATTTAAAGATAGAATTTAATTCATAACCAAAAAATACATCATAATTCTTTGTAGTAAAACAATACCTTAAACTGTTAAGTTTTGACTGGAGATTATTATCCCGCATTAAATCAGATATGAGTAAAGACAAGTAGCGGTGATATATTGATGATTGATGACCATGCAATTGGATAACTCCATCTGGAGTAACTGTCATATTATCCAATATTTTCTTTAATATTTCATCTTTCTGGAATTTCATTATCATTTTCATCTACAATTGTAAGTGTTTCATCCTTCCTATGTGTCATTTCAAATCCCTCACAAACCTGTCAAAAATCCAATTGCAGTCCCATGGTCCTGGATTGGCTTCTGCATGAAACTGGATTGTGTGGATTGGCAGTTTTTTATGGTTTAATCCCTCGACAGAGCCATCGTTAAGGTTTGTCATGTAAACCTCCAAGCCAGTTCCATCGAGAGAATCTGCATCAACAGCAAACCCATGATTTTGCGATGTAATGTAGATTTTGCTGTTGGTGATGTCTTTTACCGGCTGGTTAATTCCTCTATGCCCGAATTTCAACTTGTATGTTTTACCGCCGAGAGCTAATGCAATTATCTGATTTCCAAGACAAATTCCTGTAATTGGATATTCTTCTTGAAGCTCTCTCACGAGTTTGATTGCATCAATTGCCTGCATTGGATCTCCAGGACCGTTTGCAAGGAAAATTCCGTTTGGCTTTAAGTCAGAAACCTCGTCAGGTTTTGTGTTGTAAGGCATCTGATAGACATTGATTTTTCTCTTGAGAAACTCCCTTATTATCGAGAGCTTTACACCTGTGTCAATCAATGCAATTGTCTTATTGCCTTTTGCATCATGATAAACTGGCTTTTTCACGCTGACTTGTTTGAGAAAATCAACAGAATTGTAATCAGGACTTTTTTTAACTAAATCCAGAACATCCTCCTCGGAGATTTCATCTTTTGATGTTGCAAGAGCAGCGTTCATTACTCCATGATTTCTTAGCTTTTTCACAATCATCCTTGTATCTATGCCGGATATTCCTGGAACATCATATTCTTTGAGAAATTTGTCGAGGGGCTTTACAGAGTTTCTATGATGGTTGTATTCATTATATTCTCTTGTTATTATCGCAGTTATCTGAACTGTATCAGATTCAAAGCCGGATTTTCGCACACCGTAATTTCCAATCAACGGATATGTAAAAGTCAAAAGCTGTCCTTTGTAAGAAGGATCAGTAATAGATTCTTCATATCCAACAAAAGAAGTTGTAAAAACCGCCTCGCCAATAACAGAACACTCTGCGCCGAAACCTTTGCCTTTGAATATTGTTCCGTCACCAAGAGCAAGCATTGCGTTCATTGAGAGCATATTAAAAAGAAGGAAAGAATTGCGCTGGTTTAAATAGGTTGCGGATTGTGTAACTTCATCCTGAAAAACTTAATTATCCAACTTTTCTGAATCTTTAACTCAGCAAAATCGCAGGCTTGTTCGGCATAGCGGATTTTGCTTTCTGCTCTTGAGAGTTTTCTTCGAGAATGATTATAATTTCCGCATTGAATTTTTTTGCGTTTCTCCTGCGAGAAGGTAGAGAATCATTGCAAGCGCGCCGTAGTATGGTCCTAAGACTGTGCCCGAGAGTAAAACTGCCAGCGTTTGGAATGTTATCGGCACTGGTGTAAATCCGAGAGGGATTTTTATCGAGGCTATTGCTGCTGTGAATGCTGCAAACAGCGCTGAGAATACCATTCATTTTATTGATATAAAAAACTTTCTGATGTTGTTGTTGAGAATTCAAGGATAAAATAAGTGTAGTTATTTGGGTATGGAGATTATCTGTCTAAAATAACATCCTTCTGTTGTAGGAGAAGTTGTTCTCGAAATATTGGTGTTAGGTGATGTAAGACTATAAACCCTCTCTACAAATCCGCCGAATTTCTCGGCTGTCAATTTATTTGAAAATTCTGGAAGCACTATTCTTGACGAATATTTTCTCTTAGGTTCGAGTCTTAATCTATGCGTTATTACTCCTTCTATAAATCCAGCTAAGACTCGCAATGCATGCAGATTATCAGATGGCTCCAACTGTTTATTCTCTAAGTATGATAATAATCTCTCGAGATATTCCATACCCAAATCCTCATAACTTGCATGAGTGTGTCTGCCTTTTCCGACTCCAGCCAAGACCAATAGATTAGTGTAAGGGCACTTTAGTAAATACCCGCGGGATAGATTTGTCCCATCTCTGATGCATCCATCAAGTCGGTTTTCAAGTACAGAATAATCAACAGTGCTTGAATGCCATATCTCTCCTCGATAACATCTATTTGTAATAGAACCGCCAACGAGAATTGATGCTGTTAGTTCAGCCATCTGTGGAAGGAAAGGACTACTATACGGAATTCCATTTCCTTCAAACACAGTGCCATCATAGGAAGTAGGTCTTAATAAATCAATAAAAAACCTTGATCCAGGTTTTTCCCGCAATACATCAAGTCCGTGGATACTCAGTGGTCTATGACCATCACTCCAATTCTTCCGAAATTGGTACAATCTCCCGGAAATTTGTTTATCTCTCTGTTTTTCCGTAAGATTATCCTTTTTTCCGACTAAATCGCTGACTGTCTCTTCAATCCTCTTCGGTGTTACATTTTGTGGTAATTGATATCTTTCACTGTCCTGAATCTCTATAAAATCCCCAGCAGTTGCCTCAGTAAGAAATTCTATGCCATAATCTCTCTTATCATAATGTTTATTATCTCGAGGGACCTTTCTTCCAACATCATATAATCTCACCCATGAGTCTATATCAGTATTAGGTACAAATAGTTCTGAGAGATTTATCTTTTCCATCTGGACAGGGGTTATTGTTAGGATTATAAATTTATACAATCACAATCGCCGGCTTGTTCGGCACAACCGCAAAATCGGTTGACGCTTTTGTCGGGCATAAAGCCCAACTTTTCTGAATCTTTAATATAAGTGGGCAGAAGTCTCCCTATGTAAGTGGGGAGATGAATGCCCACTTATATTAAGGTTAAGATGTATTTCAGTCATTGGCAATCACCTCAGTTTTATGTGTTTTAAACATACATTTAATTCTGAGGGTTGCCCTTTATAAATCACTCACATTTTATACTGTGCCGTAAAATAAAAACATTTAAATAAACTTTAAGATTGATTCTATGACTTATGGTGATGAGAATTGGCTGATATATTGTGTATTGTTCCTCCCTTCAGCTATGGAAAGATAGATCAACTCGGTTCAAAATGCCCAAATCTGGGGATAGGAATAATTGCCGCGGTAATTGAAAATTTAGATTATAATGTAGAGATATTAGATTGTTTTGGATTGGAGCTTACCAAAGAAGAAGTTTCCAAAGAGTTATCAATCAGGAATCCAAATATTGTTCTTATAGGGGCAGTTACGGCTAATTTCAGAATAGCAATGGAGTTGCTTAAAGAAGCCAAAAAATTAAATCCTAAAGTGATTAATGTATTTGGAGGACCTCATGTAACTGTGAATCCGAAATCAGCATTTAATGAGGAGGGGATCATTGACTATGCTGTAATAAATGAAGCAGAGGAGACCATAGTTGAATTATTGGATTACATCAATAAGAAATCAGATATTAAAATAGGAGAGATTAAGGGGATAATGTTTAAAGATGTGAATAATAAGCTTATTCAAACAGAGAAACGACCTGTTGTGAAGAATTTGGATAAGCTTCCAATGCCAGCATATCATTTATTTCCTATGGAAAGATACCATTCTTATGGATGGCTTGACCTGGGCCGTAAATTTACAACAATGATTACCTCCAGAGGTTGCCCTTTTAAATGTATATTCTGCCAAAGTTCAATACAGGCTGTATATTGGAGGCAGAGGTCAACTGAAAAAGTGTTTGAGGAAATTAAATTATTGTATGATAAATATGAAATAAGGCATATTTATTTTCAGGATGATGAATTCTGCGTTAATCATCAGAGGGTGATTGATATATGCGAAAAAATAAAAGAGGCTAACATGGACCTTGCATGGGAATGCCTCTCAAGAGTAAACCATGTAGATGATGAGCTTCTTAGCTCAATGGCAGAGGCAGGTTGTAAAAGTATCATATTTGGAGTTGAAACAGGATATGATGAGGGATTTAAAAAAGTGAATAAGCCTATTACCTGTGATATGGTGCTTAGGGCCGTAAAAATGACGCAAAAATATGACATAATGGTAAAGGTCTCATTTATTATGGGTTTTCCATGGGAAGGAAAGGAAGAAATGAAAAAAACCATTAAATTTGCAAAAAAAGTTAATGCAGATATAACTTTTTTTAATGTATTGAATCCTTATCCTGGTACGCCTGTTTATGAGCAAGTTATACAGGATAACCTTTTTGAGCAACCAGAAAATTATGAGGGACATATTATCCACGGAACTGATCCGTTATTAAGAACAAATAAATTAAGCGCCAATGAATTGAAATATTGGAGTGGCAGAGCAGTATTGGAGTTTTACTTAAGGCCATCATATATTTTTAAAAAATTAATGAAGGTAAAGAACTGGAAGGAGCTTAAGAGAAACTTTTTTGGCGGAAATAATTATTTATTGGTAGCAATGAAGAAGGTAATGTCATCTTGAAGAAGGTTGGAGTTGGAGTGAACCCCATCAAGTTTACGGTCAGTTAAGAGACTGTTTATTCCTGTTTGGGTTTAATACCCAGCAGCTTGTTGCGTTAGTTTAATAAAACTGGAGATAACTTATCCTCTTATGGAAGTCCGATATGCCTGTCATTGTAGTTATTAACTAT
>ORJL010614194.1_pt1 | contig 11875 bp, 9 predicted proteins | sample 1779941 | NCBI WGS metagenome assembly ORJL01 (sample SAMEA104232317, study PRJEB22302) | groundwater metagenome | biome: forest; feature: aquifer; material: groundwater | place: USA | collected 2011-08-07 | depth 5.8 m
AACGAGCCGGAGCCGTGCTTGCCCTCCCAGTCCATCTTGACCCGCTTTCCGCCGGTGCCGAAGAGCAGGATCTCGCGGTGCTTGGGCGGCAGCTTGCAGAAAGGCACGGCCAGGTCGATGCCGTACTCCTTGGCGACCGCGAGCACCAGGTCGGTGCTCCAGGAGCCGGTCTTGTTCTCGAGTTTGCCCCAGGGCTTGATCGCTCCGTCGCGCACGGAGAGGTTGGTGTCGGGAACGACGTGGGACTCGTCCATTTCGAGGCGCGTGCCGAGGCCGTTGCAGTCGGCGCACATCCCCTGCGGCGAATTGAAGGAGAAGTGCTGGGGGGTGAGCTCGGGGTAGGAGATGCCGCAGGCGGCGCAGGTGCGATGCTCGGAGACGAGGAATTCATCCCCCTGCTCCGGCGCCACGATCAGGTTGCCCTTGCCGAAGCGGAGCCCGTTCTCGACCGCCTCGGTGATGCGGGACTTTTGCGAGGGGCCGCCGACCAGGCGGTCGATGACGATCTCGACCGTGTGCTTGCGCTTCTTGTCGAGCTCGACCGGCTCGTCGACCTGGCAGACTTTGCCGTTGAGGCGGACGCGGGAGAAGCCGTCGCGGCGGACCTGGTCGAACAGGTCCTTGAACTCGCCTTTGCGATTCTCGACCAGCGGGGCCAGGACCTGGAAGCGGGCGCCCTCGGGGTAGGCGAGGAGGCGGTCGACGATCTGCTGGGCGGATTGGGCGGCGACCGGCTTGCCGCAGCGGTGGCAGTGGAGTTCGCCGAGGCGGGCGTAGAGCACGCGGAGGTAGTCGTGGATCTCGGTGATCGTGGCCACGGTCGACCGGGGATTCTTGCTCGCGGCCTTCTGCTCGACCGAGATGGTCGGGGCGATGCCGCGGATGTGGTCGTAGAGCGGCTTTTCCATCTGGCCGAGGAACTGGCGCGCGTAGGCCGAGAGCGACTCGACGTAGCGGCGCTGGCCCTCGGCGTACAGCGTGTCGAAGGCGAGCGAGGACTTGCCCGAGCCGCTGACCCCGGTAAAGACGACGAACTTCTTCTTGGGGATCTCGACGGTCACGTTCTTGAGGTTGTGTTGGCGCGCGCCTTTGATGATGATGCGGTCGAGTTCCATGCGAACTCCCAGGGCCCGGGTCTTGACGCCGATGGCGGATGCGGCTCGCGTGAGCGCCGCGCGGGACGATCAGGGCGGCGGGTAGGATACGCCCCGGGACCGACCCGGTCAAGAAGCCCACGGCAATCGCGGGCATCGGGGAATGGGACGGGGATGTACGGGATTGTCGAAGCGACGTCAAAGTCCCGTCTGCGGAGCGTTCTCACTACCGGGAAGCCGGCCTGTCCATCGCCGGAGGGGCGGCTCGGTCACGTTCGATTCGTGGACCGTGACCGTGACCGTAGACGAGCGCCGGTGAGCTTCTCGTGGCGCACGAGGTCCGCTGGGAGGGCAAGATGACCCCAAGCCATCCGTTCCGGCATGTCGTGGCACTGCTCCTGGCGGTCGCAGCGACCGCAGCGCCGGGCCAGGAGCCGCAGAGGTACGGCCCCTGGGACCGCGATCTGGCGATCCTGGAATCCTCCGACGGCCTGCGCTTCGGCGAGGCGCGCCCGTTCGTCGAACGAGCCGGCGTGCCCACGCTCGCCTGCGATGCCGCGGGGCGGTTGGTCGCCGCCTTCCAGTGGTTCCCCCTGGATCGGGCCGCTGCCTTCGACCGGGTGGCGATCTCCTTCTCCGAAGACGGGAAAACGTGGACGGCTCCCGAGAGCGCCGTGTTCGAGGGGCTGTCCCCGACGGCCTTCGAGCGGCCGTACGACCCCACGCTGGTGCCGCTCGCGGACGGGCGGATCCGCATGTATTTCACCTCGCGCGACCTGGCGGGAGGCGGAGAGCAGGCCATCTATTCCGCGGTCACGAGCGACGGGAAGGCCTTCACCTTCGAGCCGGGCCAGCGCTTCGGTGTCGCCGGCGAGCGGGTGATCGACTGCGCCGCGGTGCGCCGGGGCAAGACCTTCCATCTCTTCGCCCCGGTGCAGGGGCAGGATGGACGCGGCTACCACGCGATCTCGGAGGACGGCCTCGCGTTTCGCCGAATCGATGACGTGACCGTTCCCGGCCGGAGGTCCTGGCTGGGATGCGCGGTGGACACCGGCGACGGCTTGCGCTTCTACGGGAGCGGCATGGGCACCTGGTCCGCCTTTTCCCAAGACGGGACCGCCTGGACGGTGGACGAAGGCGCGCGCGCGAAGGGCGCCGATCCCGGAGTCGCGGCCGCGCGCGACGGGCGCATCCTCATCGTGGTCACCGGCGACCTGCGCGCCGATGCCGGGCGGGACCTGCCCGAAGGCATCCACGGCCATGGCGCGCCGCCTGGATCGGCCGAGGCCGGACGGACCGGCGGCTCCGCAGGCCGCCTTCCCTTCGTCCCCGGCGCCGCGCTGGTCTCGGACGGAACGCGCCTGTGGGCGCGGGTCGGCGACCGACTGGTGCGCCTCGATCCCGACACGCTGCAGCCGATCGCGGAGATGCGACTGGCCGGCGCCGCGCGGGGCCCCGCGGGGTCGGGCAATCCGGGAGGCACGGGCGGGCCGGACGGTCCGTCGGGCCACCGGGTGCTGCGGGCGACCTCTCCGGACGGGCTGACCTGGACCGCGGAGGGCAAGGTGGTGGTCGAGCCGGCTTCGGTCCCGGATGCGTTGGTCGGACCCGACGGGCGCACCCGCATCTGGTTCGTCGATCCGAAGCACAACGGGATCTCGATGGGCGTCGAGGGGAGCGACGGGACGTGGACGTTTCAATCGACGAACCTGCGCGGCTGCGACCCGAACGCGCTCCTCCTGGCCGACGGGACCTACCGCCTCTACGCCAAGGAAGGGCTCGAGGAGGCCCGGATCATCGCGGCGGAGTCCCGGGACGGGGTGAGCTTCGGCGAGCCGCGCACGGTCTGGGAAGACGCGCGCTACCCGATGGCCACGGACCCGGACGTGATCCCGACCTCGTCCGGGTGGGTGATGTACCTGTCGCTCGGGCCTCGCCTGCTGCTCGCCGAATCGAAGGACGGCCTCGCCTTTTCCCAGGTCCGCGAGCTGGATCTGGGCGGATCGGTCGGCGACACCATCGCCGTGGCCGGCGGGTTCCGCATGTTCTTCCACAAGAATCCGCGCGGGAGCGGGGAGCGGCTGGCGATCTGGAGCGCGTTCTCGAAGGACGGCCGCGAATGGCAGGTCGAAGGGGAACGACTTCGCGCGGGCGCCGAAGGGCCGGACCGGCGGGGCGTCGGCGATGCGGCGGTGGTGCGTCTGGCCGACGGGTCGTGGCGGATGTACTACAAGAGCTTCATCGAGCGGTAGGGGCTGCGAGGTCATCGTAGTCCCCGTCGGCCCGGAGCATCACGATCGAGTCGACGACGGCGGAATCGCAAATTGACCGGAGGGGCCCCGGGCCGTAGGATGTTCTGCAGCCGATGGAGGTCCTGCATGATCCGGAAGCTCGCCGCCGCTGCTGCCCGTTGGCCGCCGACCCGGGACGAGTTCGCCGTGCTCGGGTCGATGATCGAGGACCCTCTATCCTGGGCCCGCAGATTTCTCGACGGCTGGTCGCCCGAGGACGCGGAGAAGACCCAGGGCGAGGAAAGCCCTGCTCGCGCGTCCGGAGAATCCGGATCGGGCGCGGAGCCGACCGACGCGAATCCCGGGTCCGGCCGGGGTGGAGAACGCCCCGCGGTCGAGTCCGGGAATCCCCGCCGGTGACGCGCCTGCCGTACGACGACCCGGTGCTCTACGATCTGCGCACCGCGCATCTCACGGACGACCTGGGGCTTTTCGTGCGCGAAGCCGCGCGCAGCGGCGAGCCCGTGCTCGAGCTTGGCTGCGGGACCGGCCGGGTGGCGCTGCACCTGGCGCGCAAGGGCTTCCGCGTGGTGGGGCTCGAGCTGGACCCGGCCATGCTTGCGCGCGCCCGGGACAAGGCCCGCGCGGCGGGACTTGCGCCCGCGCTGGTACGCGGCGACATGACGCGGTTCGCCTTCCGGCGAGCGTTCCGCACGGTGTGCATCGCCTTTGCCTCGCTGCACGACCTGCCCGCGCTCGCCGACTGGGAGCGCGCCCTGCGCTGCGCGCATGCCGCGCTCGCGCCCGGGGGGCGGCTCGTGTTCGACGACCACGCCCCGGCGGGCGGAGGCGGCAGCGGGAAATCCGGGACGTTCGACCTGCACGACCCGGCCACGAGGCTCGCCGCGGCAGTGCGGCACACGATCGTCGCCGACCCGCGCACCCAGACGACGCGGGGAGAGATCGCGTACCGGATCTCGCGTCGCGATGGAACGAGAGAGGAGCGGTTCTATCCGTTCGAGGGCTCCTGGGCGGAGAAGTCCGAGGTGGAAGCGATGCTCGGGGCGGCCGGCTTCCGCGAGGTCGAGATCCAGGGAGACTATACGGGAACCGCCTGGCACCCGGGGTGCCCGCAGACGATCTTCCTGGCCCGGGCGTGAACCGCCCGGCGTGCACGCCATTCGTTCTCGGCGTGACGAGGCACTGACGCTAAACGGACCACCCTGCCCTTGCCCTTGCCCGCTTCCCGACGAGAGAGGGCCAGGGCAGGGGCAGCCGGAAGGCCGCGGGCGGACCATTCATGAACCGAATCCGCAGACGCGGCATCAGGTCCGACGGCGCGCGGGGCGGCGGACGGAGTCGGGGCCGGAGGGGAATAGCTCCCGCTCGACGATCTCGCAGATCACGTGCCCGGCGAGGATGTGGCCCTCCTGGACATTGGACGTGACGTCGGAGGGCACGCACAGGCAACGGTCTACCCGGGCGCGCAGCGCGCCGCCGGAATCGCCGGTGAAGCCGATACAGCGGGCGCCCAGCGCCTTCGCCACCGCCGCCGCCCGCAGCACGTTGGGCGAGTTTCCGCTCGTGCTGATCAGAATCAGCAAGTCGCCCTTGCGCATGTGCGCCTGCACCTGGCGCGCGAAGCTCTCCTCGAAGCCGAAGTCGTTCGCCACCGCAGTCAGGGTCGAGGAATTGGTGGTGAGGCTGAGCACGGGCAGCGCCGGCCGGTTGCGGCGGTAGCGTCCCTCGAGCTCGGCCGCGATGTGCTGCGCGTCGGCGGCGCTGCCGCCGTTGCCGCAGAGGAAGATCCGCCGCTTCCGGCGCAGGCAGCGCACGGCGTCCTCGCCGATCGCGGCGAGGGTCTCCGCTTCGCGCTCGAGGAAGTGGCGCTGGGTCTCGATGCTCGCCGCCAGCTCGGCTCGAACCCATTCGAGAATCCGCTTCATGCCCCCCTCCCCCGCCGACGCCCGGCCGCTCGCGACGCCCGGGATCCTCGCAACGGCCTCAGCAACGCGCGGTCGCTCCGCTCCGCGCGGCCGGAACCGTCCGCCTGCACGCCCAATTCTTCCGCTCCTCGCCCGCCGGTCATCGACTTCGCCCCGGCTTCGGCCGGCCCGCCCGCTCGAGCAGCTCCGTGGTCGAGAATCCCGGCTCGAGAGGAGCGTATTCCACCCGCCCGCCCCGGGCACACACGTCGTCGGCGCCGACGACCTCCTTGCCGCGGTACTCCTCCCCCTTGACCAGCACGTCGGGGGCGACCGCGCGGATCAGCGCCGCCGGGGTCGGCGCGTCGAACACGGTCACGTAGTCGACATCTTCCAGATTGGCCAGCATGAGCGCGCGGTCGCGCTCCCGCAGGAGCGGGCGACCCGGCCCCTTCAGTTTCCGCACCGAGCGGTCGGAGTTGACCCCGACCACGAGCACGTCGCCGCGCGAGCGCGCGAAATTGATCGAGCGCAGGTGGCCCGGATGGAGCAGGTCGAAGCAGCCGTTGGTGAAGACCACCTCGTCCTTCTCGGCGCGGTGGCGGCGCAGGATCGGGAGGAGTTGCGCCAGGGACTTGATCTTGGCGGCGCCGCGACCGCCCTCGTACTCGGCCAGCTCGTCCAGGATCTCCGCGCGCGTCAACGTCGCCGTACCGAGCTTGCCCACCACGATGCCGGCCGCGACGTTGCTCAGTCGCACCGCCTCCTCGCGCCCGCCTCCGCCGGCGAGGACCAGGCCGAGCAGGGCGATCGCGGTGTCCCCCGCACCCGTCACGTCGTAGACCGAGCGCGCGCGCGCGGGGACCGCGAGCGAGCGCCCGGTCGATTCCAGGAGGTACATCCCCTTCTCGCCCCGCGTGACCACCACGAAGTCGAGCGCGAGCTCCCGCAGAAGCTTGCGGGCGGCACGACGCAGGCCGGCGTCGTCGCGGATCTCGACGCCCGAGGCGAGCTCGGCTTCACCCTGGTTCGGGGTGATCGCCGTGGCCCCGCGATAGCGGCGGTAGTCGCGTCCCTTGGGATCGACCAGCACCGGAACGCGCCGCGCGCGCGCCCGGCGGACGACTTCCTCCAGCAGGGCGGGCGGAAGCACCCCCTTGTGGTAATCGGAGACCACCACGAGATCGGCGCGCGACAACCGGTCGCGGAAAGCGCGCAGGAGGGCCTCCGCAGTCTCGGCCCGGATCGGCGCCGTCACCTCGCGGTCGACCCGCACGATCTGCTGGTTGTGCGCGATCAAGCGCGTCTTTTCCGTGGTCGGACGCCCCCGCTCGACGATCACCCCCCCCGCCTCGATGCGCGAGGCGCGCAGCCGCCGGCGCAGGTCGGCACCCGCCGCATCGCGTCCCGCCACACCCAGGAGCGAGACGCGCGCGCCCAGCACCGCCAGGTTGAGCGCGACGTTGGCCGCGCCGCCGAGGCGCAGGTCGTTGTCGGACTTCACCCGCAACACCGGAATCGGCGCCTCGGGCGAGACCCGCTGGACATCGCCCATGATGTAGCGATCCAGGATCAGGTCGCCCAGAACCAGGATCGAAGGCTCGCCCGTGGCGACCAGCGCGCGCTGGAGATGTCCGTGCATCATGGTGTCCGGCTACGAGACCGGGGGACCCGGCGGGACCGGAGGAGAAGGCGGCGGCGAGGAGGGCCACCCGGGATCCCTCGGCGGAGGCGGAGGCATCCCCGTCGGACCCTGCGACGCGGGCGCAACGGGCGGCGGGGGCATGCCCGCCTGGTCGCCGGGTGCGGGCCAGGCCGGCGGGTACCCCTGCCCGTAGCCCGGCGGCGGCGGCGGCGGGGCGCCCTTGTCGGCCCAGAGGAATCCGCCCACCAACCCGCCCAGGGTCGCGAACGCGACGAAGATGCCCGCGTTGACCAGGCCATAGATCACGGGCACGAGCGCGCGCGCGTTCGCCGGGAGCTTGGCCAGATCAGCCGCGGCCTTGGGATCGCTCTTCGCCATCTCCACTGCGATCAATATGAAGCCGCCGATGATCCCGCCGGCGAGGAACATGCCGACCCCGCCGACCGCGAGACCCACAAGGGTCGGGGTGCCGAGCCCGGTGAATTGGCCGCCGCGGGAGTTCCCCCACCACACGGCGAGCATGCCGGCGAGGGCCGAGACCAGGAAGGAGCCGCAGCAGACGCCGGGGATGCCCGAGAGCAGCCCGGAGCCGAGCCCGACGACCATGATCGGCGTGAGGTAGTACTGCTTGATCATCGCGCCCCCTTTTTCCCGGAATCGGCGCCCTGCAGGCCGGCGAGGATCGCCACTCGCAGGAGCGGCAGCAGGATCTCGTGGTGGCCGGGGATGCTGATCCCCCGCGGCGCGGGCCGGCCGGTCACGTTCGCGCGCGGACGATAGTGTTGGATCATGTCCAGATTGACCGCAAGAAAATCGTCGAGCCGGTGCCCCAGGTTGCGCGAAATGGCGACCGCCTTGAGGAAGACCTCCGGGAGGATCACCGCGGACCCCACATTGAGCCAGACTCCGCCCGCGAGCCCGGCGACCACGGCAGCGGTGCGGTGAAAATCCGCCATGCTGGCGCTGCCGAGACGGGCGGCGGGGACCTGAGGGTGCATGTGGACGATGTCGGTGCCGATCGCCACATGGACCGTGGCCGGGATCCCCCGGCGGCGGGCGGCGACCAGCAGGCTGAGGTCCCGGTGCGGCAGGCGCCGCTTTTCCATCGCGTCGGCGAGGCCCGCTCCGAGGCCGCGGCGGGCCCCGGCACGCACTCCGGCGGCAAAGATGTCCGCGGTGTCGCGAGACATGCCGAAGGACCCGTCCTGGATCGCCGAGGCGACGTCTTCCGAGGTCTGGCCGATGGCGGCGATCTCCAGGTCGTGGACCGCCCCGGCCCCGTGCAGAGCGAGGGCGGTGACCACGCCGCGGTCCATCAGGTCGATCACGAGGGGGCTCAGGCCGACCTTGAGGACGTGGGCGCCAAGGGCCCAGGCGATGTGGGCGTGGCGGGCGTGCGCCTCGGCGATCTCGCGGGCGACGGTCCGCAGATCCCGCGCCGCCAGAATATCGGGCAGCGAGTCGAGGAAGCCCGGAATACCCGCATCGAGCGCCGGACAACCGGCGAACCGGCCGCACTCCACCAGATTCCGGCGCTCGGCGAGCCGGTAGGTGCGGAGCTTCCTGAGGTCGAGACGCTGAATCGGGGGCATGAGGGGCGGGATTGTACAGCGGCTCCGGTTGAGCTTCAAGCAAAATGGCCCCGTGCGGGCGTGACGCAAAAAACAAAGTCCATCGCCCGCGGCAATTAGGCTTGCGCCGTCCCGGGGGCGCTGATATCCTTCATGGTTGGCCGGTAGCAAGATTCGGATGCAGGACTCCAGTTGCTGGAGGTCGAGGGGTGGGCCAGGCGACCGTCTATTGCGAAATCTGCGGGGACATGATCCCTGAGCAGGAATTCGACAAGGGCAAAGCCCTTCGCCACGAGGGCAAGAACTACTGCAACAACCACCGCTCCGAGGTTCCGGGCGCCGACACCCCCGGCTCGGGGGTCGCCAAACCCGGTTCCGGGGTATTCCGGTCCACCGGGACGCCGATTCCGGCGGTGCGAAGGCAATCCGGGGGGTTCCAACCTGCCGCGGTGGGAAAGACCGCCGCGAGCGGCACGGCGAAACGCAGTTCCTCGGGCATCCGCAAGGCCATCAGCGCGCAGGTGCTCAAGCCGGTCACTCCCTCCGAAGGCCAACGGGCGGTCAACCACGAGGCGAACCGCGGCGGCCACGAAACCGGCCACACCAAGCGCAAGGCCAAGGGCCCGAACATGACCGTGATCATCACCGCGGTCGCGATCGCGATCGTGGTGGTGGTGGGCGGGTTCATGGTCTGGCAGTCCATGGCCGCGAAGAAGAGGGCGGACGATGACGAAGCGCGCCGCAAGCGTGCCGAGACCGCGGTCAACGACGTGAAGAAGCTGCTCTCCGGCCCGACCATCGACTATGACGCGGTCCTGAGGGAGGTCGCGGACGTCCGGGACAAGGTCAAGGGGATCAGCCCCTTCGAGGATGACCTGCAGCGGATCGCGAAGGACGCCGAGACCAGGCAGCAAATCGCGCGCGTCAAGAAGGAGCTCGAGGACAAGGTCCGGACGATCATCGAAGAGGCGGACAAGGACCGACCCAATTTCGCGGAGTACGTGAAGAAACTCGCCGCGCTCTACAAGGAAGTCGCCGACCCGTCCGAGGCGCTCACGGCGAAGGTCAAGGAGGAATCGCGCAACATCCGCCGCAAGGGCATCCAGGCCCTGATAGAGGAGACGCGCAGGCAGGTCTACACGCCGAATCCGGCCTACAAGAAGCCGCTCGAGGAGCTCGGCAAACTCGAAGACGAATGCGAGGACATGCCCGAGCTGGTCAAGGAAGTGCAGGACGAGATCGGCCGGGTCCAGAAGGTGCGCGACGACGCGGCCCAGGCGGCCTATCGCAAGCTGGCCAGCGAGACCGATCAGCTCTGCACCGACGGGAATTTCACCGAGGCGCTCAAGCGCCTCGATCAGTTCCCCGCGGAGCTGGAGGAGTCCAGCTTCTACTCCGACGTGCTCAAGCTGAGGTCGTACATCATCCAGCGGCAGCGCACCGGCAAGAAGCCGAAACCCGGCGGGGACGAGGACAAACTGGGGGCTGCCGACGAGGTTCAGCTGTTCAACGGCGAGGACATGCGGGGCTGGCAGTTGGCGCAGGGCAGCAACGGTTCCTGGGACGTCGACCGCGGCGATCGCTGCATCAAGGGGGTGAACTCGCAATCGGGGCCGGACACTCCCGACAAGGGCCTGTTCACCTTCCGGGGCGAGCGCGACTGGGCCGACCTCGATTTCGTCTTCGAGGCCCGCGTGCGCAAGGGCAGCGGATTCATGGTGATCTCGCACGTCGGATCGAGCGGGAGCAGTGCGATCAACTTCGACGTGAAGTCGAAGGGCGTGTGGAATCGTTGGACGGTGCAGTACCGCGGCAACGAGGCGACCGTCCTCACCCCCGAGGGCACGACCAACAAGGTCAGGCTCGCCGGGAACTCCACCGCGGGATTGATCGGATTCGGGCTGAAGGCCGGAGATGAGGCGGACTTCCGGAACATCACCGTCAAGCCGATGAAGTAGCAGACGGGACCCGGCGAGCCGGTTTCAATATAGGCGCTGAGGACCCCGGGGCCGGACGAGCGGCTCCGGGTTTCGCCGTTTTCGGGGGGGGGCGCGGAATCCCGGCGGAAACGGAGCGGGGGGCACTGGACCGCGGGGAGAACCGGCGAGCGCAGAGCGGGCGGGGTTGGCGGAGGAGGCGGAACGTGAGTCTTGGGACTTGCGAAGCCGCGGCTCAGGCGCGCCCGCCGAACCTCTTCGCCAGCGAGATGCGGTTGTCGGCGCGCGCCAAGGCGGCCTCGGCGCGGTCGCGGTCGACGGACGCCGACGGCCTGCCGGCCAGCCGATCCTTTGCGCGGGCGGCGGATTTCTGGGCGCGGGCCAGGTCGATCTGAGAGACGTGCTCGGCGGCGTCGGCCAGCACGATCACCGCAATGCCGCTCACCTCGAGGAAGCCCCCGCTCACGGCAAGGTGGTCCTCCCCTTTCGCGGTGCGCACGCGGACCTCCCCCGGCTGGAGGGTACAGAGCATGGGGTGGTGTCCGGACAGCACACCGAGGTAGCCTTCGTGGGCGGGCGCCATCAACGATTCAGCATCGGCGGAGTAGTGCGTCCGCTCCGGGGTCACCACCTCGACCTTGAACGTCTTGCCGGCCATCCTGCGTGCTCCCTTTCACATTTGTGAGTCGTCCCCACGGCAACCGAGTCCGGCAGCCTGCGCCCGACGCTCCGCCATCGGACGATTCCGTGTTACACACCGGAAAAACGTCGCATCTTCGACGATCTTGCGAGGAAACACACGCTCCGCCGTTGGACAATCCGTGCAATCCGTGCAATCCGTGCAATCCGTGCAATCCGACCAATCCGACCAATCCGACCAATCCGTATAATCCGTATAATCCGTAGTTCCGTCGGTTGCTGCGGTTCGCCATGCGACGAGCCCACCCCTCCCGAGGCATGAGCCGAACCCTCAGCTACCCTTTGATCTTCTTGGCGCGCTCGATCACATCGTCGATGTTGCCCTGGAGGTAAAACGCCTGCTCGGGGAGCTCGTCGTACTTGCCCGCCACGATCTCCTGGAAGCTGCGCACGGTCTCCTTGCGCGAGACGTACCGGCCCGGGGCGTTGGTGAACGCCTGGGCGACGAAGAACGGTTGGGACAGGAAACGCTGCAGGCGCCGCGCGCGGGCGACCACCTGCTTGTCCTCGTCGGACAGCTCTTCCATGCCCAGGATCGCGATGATGTCCTGGAGGTCCTGGTACCGCTGGAGGATCCGCTGCACGTCACGCGCCACCTGGTAGTGCTCCTCCCCCACGATGAGCGGGTCGAGCAGGCGCGAGGTCGAGCGCAGAGGGTCGACCGCGGGGTAGATGCCGAGCTCCGCGATGCGCCGCTCGAGCACGATCGTGCCATCCAGGTGCGAGAATGTCGTCGCCGGCGCCGGGTCGGTGATGTCGTCGGCCGGCACGTA
>ORJL011477346.1_pt1 | contig 11875 bp, 5 predicted proteins | sample 1779941 | NCBI WGS metagenome assembly ORJL01 (sample SAMEA104232317, study PRJEB22302) | groundwater metagenome | biome: forest; feature: aquifer; material: groundwater | place: USA | collected 2011-08-07 | depth 5.8 m
AAGCGGTCGGAGAAGGCGTGTTGTCGAGGTCGCTGCCAGCAGCCCTGCATGGTGCCGATCTGGCGGTCGCCTACCGCTACAAGAATCTGCCCGCGACCGCAGCCGCATCCGTTGTCGCCGCCGCGCGAGCGATCGCGAGTCAGCGCCCCAAGTATGATCTTACTGGCGCCCTCGGCGCCGGCGCTCGAAGCAACGTCGTGCTCTGCGTGGTGGTCTTTCGCCTTGCATGCCCGGCGGTGGCCAGCGGTGCTATGAACGACCCTAACAAGTTCTTTTGCTCCGAGCTGGTGCTCGAAGCATATCGGCGAGCTGGCTTTCCTATCACGAACACACCTCCGTCAAGTGCCAGTCCAGATCGCATCGTAGAGGCCTACAGCGACGGCAAACTCATTTACGTGGGGCATATCATTGGTTGATCGCCCTTTCGCGCGATGGAGCCGGAACAAACAACAACGACCGCCGACCAACTCAAATCCGCCTGCGCCGTTGGGCGAACCACGTTCCCCGCCGATTGCAGCGGCGCAGCAAAGAGCATCGCCTCGCAACTCGCCTACACCCTGCCAGACCTGACCGCCAATCAGTTGGTGGACTATTTCAACGAGTCCAAGAACGGCTGGACGATCGTGGACGAAACTCGCGCGCAGACTCTAGCCGACGCCGGAAAGTTGGTCATCGCGGGCAAGAAAGGCTCGCCCAACGGCCATGTCGTCGTGGTCTATCCCGGTGCCAAAAAGAAGAGCGGCGGCTACACCTACATCGACAAGAAGTCCGGCAAGCAGATGACCGCTGCCGATCACGGCCTCTATCCTCGCGCCTGTTCCTCCTCTCTCGGTGGATGGCCAGGCGGGGTCAGCGATGGGGACAAGACCGTCTTCGATTCCTGGGGCAGCGGGGTCAACTATGTGGGCGTCAGGTATTGGTCTGCGCCGCCGCCGGCTGCGATTGCACAGAAGAAGACACCGATCATCCAGAAACTTGCGCTCGGTCAGGAAGTCACCACCTGCAGCCATATCCAAAAGGGACATCTCTGGGAACATCAGACGGCCTGCCGCGCGTCGGACGACATTCATTCCGGAACCGTCTTCCTCGTGCGTCAGGTTCACACGCTGGAGAAGTGGGTTGAACTCGTCACCGGCTCTGTGCTTCCCGTAATCCTTCGTGTCTCGGCCGAAGAATTGGACCGGCTTTTCAAACTCCGCAAATGAGCACCGCAAACGAAATCGATTTCTGGCTAAACCGTCTCGCCTTTCGCCGCGTCAACCCGTTCGTTCGGGAGAATCTCGGGACCGCCCTTGACTTCTTCCGCGGCCAGATGCCCGCTTTGGAAGACGCCACCAAGGAAGACTTCCTCCGCGGCATCGACCTCCACAAACCGGTCCACCAGACCATGCTTCAACCCGGCGAAAAGCTGGCTGCTTACCGCCAGCCGGGCGAGGCCATTTTCAAACTCTTCTACACCCGGCCCGGCATTTACATGGACCGTCTCGGCATCAACCCCGCTGACCGTCGTTTCGTCAGGTTCCGGGTGCGCCTGCCAGTGTCCGCGCTGGTCTCCACCGCCTCGGCGGTGCGAGACCATTGGACCATGCGCGGTGTCACCTGGCAGGCAGGCGGCGGCGGCCTCCAATTCATCATCCCTCATGCGCAATCGGCCCTTGAAGAGAGCTGCCCTGCTCGCCTATGATCGATCTCAGAGTTCCGAAATATGAAGCCGACTGAACCTGATCGCTTTTCCGCGTCCGCCAAGAAAGCTGTACCCAAGCCCGATGTGCCTTCCAACCCCAAAGGTGTCCCCCACTCCGACAAACGTGCAGCCCCGCATTTGTCCAAAGGCGCGGCACATGGAAAACCCAAGTCCGACGCCGTTGCTGCCTCCTCTCAAACCTTGGACCAGACGACGGCAAAGACTTCGAAACCCGGACCTCTTCGCGTCCGCAGCTTTGACACGACTATCTTGGTGCTTCAACGTCGGCCCACCGGCCCCAGTCCGCTTTCTCAAGTCACGCGTGCCGCGGCCATCAGCACGCCCCTCGGCGAAGACGTCCTTGTTCTCCGTAGCCTCTACGGTCGCGAGGAACTTGGCCGGCTCTCCCAGTTCGATGTTGAACTGCTCAGCGAGGACTTCGACATCCCTTTCGAAAAAATCATCGGCCAGAATGTCACCCTCCGCCTCAACCAGGCCAACGGCGGCGTCCGCTACTGGAACGGCTACGTGAGCCAGTTCACCCAACTGGCCCCGCTCGACCGCTACGCCCGCTACAAGGCCGTCATCGTCCCCTGGCTCTGGTTCCTCACCCGCACCCAGGACTGCCAGATCTTCCAGAACAAGACCGTCCCGGAAATCCTCGAACTCGTCTTCAAGAAATACGGCTTCGACGCTTACCTGCCGCGTCTTTCGGGCAAATACTTCCCACGCGAATACTGCGTCCAATACCGCGAAACCGCTTTCAACTTTGTCAGCCGCCTCATGGAGCAGGAAGGCATCTACTACTACTTCGACCACGAAAACGGCAAACACACCCTCGTGCTGGTGGATTCCCTCAACGCCCACCTGCCCGTACCGGGCTACGACAAGATCAGCTTCCACCCGCCTGACGACACCTCCAAGTCCGGCGAGCATATTCGCGACTGGATCATTAACCGCGAACTCCGCCCTGGCCGCTACACCCACACCGACTACAACTTCGAAACCCCCAGGACCAGTCTCGAAGTCCGGACCCACCTGGAGCGCGAACATCGTGCCGCCGATTTCGAGGTGTTTGATTACCCGGGCACTTACCAGAAGCACGACGAAGGCGAGCACTACGCCCGCATCCGCATTGAGGAAATCCAATGCCGCCACGAAATCCAGCACGGCGAGGCCGACGCCCGCGGCCTCTGCGCAGGCCGTATTTTCAAGCTGCAGAAATTTCGGCGCAAGGACCAGAACCAGGACTATCTCATCGTCTCCACCACTCATAACATCCAGTCCGAGTTCTACGAATCCGCCGGAGGTAGCTTGGCCGATCCCGTTTATCGCTGCTCCTTCACCCTTGTCCCCTCCAGCGTTCAGTACCGTGCCGAGAGCGCGACCCCGAAGCCGAGGGTCCAAGGTCCGCAGACCGCTGTTGTGGTCGGCCCCCACGGACAGGAGATTTACGTGGACGACCACGGCCGGGTGAAAGTCCAGTTCTTTTGGGATCGGTACGGAAAGAACGACGAAAACTCTTCCTGCTGGCTGCGCGTCTCCCAACCCTGGGCTGGCAAAGGTTACGGCGGCATGAACATCCCTCGCATCTGCTGCGAAGTGATCGTGGACTTCCTGGAAGGCGATCCCGATCGGCCGATCATCACCGGTCGGGTCTATAATGCCGGCACCATGCCCCACGCCAGCAACGCCGGGCGCGACGGCAAACCCGGCAACAACAAGCCCAGCGGCATCGGTCAAGCCGCCATGACGACTAGTTTCAAGAGCAACAGCACCCCCGGCGGCGGCGGCAGCAACGAGATCACCATGAACGACGCTGCCGGATCTGAGGGCCTGTTCCTCAAAGCCCAGAAGGACGAGATCCACAACGTCGGCAACGACCAGGAAAACACCATCGGTAACAATCGCAGCACGCAAGTGGGGGTGGACTCCGCCGAGAAAGTCGGAAACAACCGCACCACGGAGGTTGGCGCGAATTCGACCGAGAAGATTGGCAGCAACACGGTCCTTGAAGTCGGCGCCAACGCTCAGGAAACCGTGGGGGCTGCAAAGGTTGTAAATGTCGGAACCAGCCTTCTCGTCACGGCCGGCACCTCGATCACTTTCCGATGCGGTGCTTCTACCATCCACATGAATCAGGCTGGGGTAATCTCGATCTCTGGTACCATGCTGAACATCAGCGGTTCAGTCCTTTGCAGCATTGCCGCCCCCATCATCAACACCGCCGGCTTGATCGTCACCAGCGAGGCGGCCGCCAATTTCATGATCGGAGGAATTTCTCTTGTGTCTGGTGGTGCGCTGACCCATATCAAGAGCGCAGGAGGCCTCGATGTGGTGGGCAAGGACACCGTAATCTCCGGTGACACGATCAAGTTGAACTGACGGTTGAATTGGGTTTATGTCTCTTGTCCGAGAATACGCATCACCATCCAAACCCCATGAGATAGTTCATTTCGTGGGGATCGACTTTCGGCATTTGGTGCCGAGCAAGGCGGAGATTGAGCAAACACGAATGCTCACTGATGCTTTAGTTGCCGACCAAGATCTCCTCTATTGCGCAGGCGGCCTGACCAGCCCACAGCCAAACGCAGTTCCGATTTATCGAGCTGATGATGGTTCGCTCTTCGCGCCTCATCCGGACAATCCAGCCTTGGGCTTGGTGGCTTACGCTCCCGGTCCAGAGATAAGCTATGATGAGGCATCCGTAGGGTCGATCGGTTTTCTGCCCGCTGCAGGGATGGCGGGCTTGGCAGCAAGCATGCCTGTGCATAAGGGGACGGGTCTCCCAATACACCGGTTATTGGCTGCACATGCACCCCGCTCCGCTGACGCCGAGGCTCACAATCAAGCAAGCACCGGCCAACCAGGACCTGACCGTAATCCCGAACAACAGGCTGAAGGAGGCTCACAGCAGACTTTGCCTGAAGGCGCGTCCGCGCCCCATGCGCCGCGCCCGCTGCTTTCTTCCTTCCAAATGGGCTCAGCGCAGAGAGCGTTACCGGCGGCGCTAGGGGGCGTCGTTCGTGGAAATACTGCCAGCGGACTTGCGAACGCCTTTACCTCCGCTATCAATCCTACCGCCATCGGCTTTGGCTTCGCCGCTCAGTACATCGGGGCCCAGGTGCAGGCTGCATTCCAGAAAGCATGGCCGATTGATGACACCGCCAGCACAGGGGAATGGGTCTCCCACAGCGCAGCCCAGAAAGCGCTTGAGAAACTTCAAGGAATGGCCATGGACTGGGTCGCGAGCCGGATTCGCTTGGGAGACCCAAACGCACCCGAGATGCTTCAACAAATCAAGGGGTTCTTCACCTTGGCAACATCACACGCGAGCCTCGGCGCTGCCACAAGGGGCACATTGGATGACAAAGGCAATGTGGTCAACACTGGCAATACACATCAGGTCTTGGTTAACGCCATGGTCGCGGCTGTTGGTTTGGAAGGGACAGATATTCTCACTCCGGCAGGGATGCCAATCATTGATGGCAGCACCACGGTCTTGATTGGCGGTGTCCCGTTTTCACGCGCCACGGCGGCTACCGCAGTGCCGTCTGCATTGACACCGCCAAACACATCAACTGATGTGTTGGTGGGCGGACTCGGCCTTCCCCCATCGTTGATCCAGGCACTTCAGAACAACCCGATGTCATTCCCGCCAAATCAGGTGCTGCAAGCCGCGTCGGCTATCAAAGCTCAGGAGAACTATGGCCACTCCGATTCTCCTGAAGAAGCGCAGGCTAAACTTGAAGCCCAGAAACCTACCCCACGGCGAGCTATAGATATTGCCAATGTAACGGCGAAGAATGAACGGCAAGCTTTTGAAGACATGATGGCAAACGGGGGTAAAGTGCCTCAATCTGAAAGACAATATGTTCAAGGTCCAGATGGTCTGGAGTATGCTAATATTGACTCGCTAGGAATAGATACAGGACTCGTCTTGCGAGAAACATTTCCCCCGTTGTCCGAATTACCCGTCAATCTTCAGTCGGGTGGCTTTTTTGCCGTTGTTCTTGAAGATATAGAGACTGGACAGATATATATATCTTATCGAGGCTCGGATACCGGAATTATCGAGCACTTCCAAGAAGATTGGCTGTTTACAAACCTCGCCGAGGGATTTGGCTTGGTGCCTTCCCAGTATAACCAGGCGCTAGCCACAGCTGAGGCGGTTATGGGTAATCCCCTTTACGCTGGAAAACCGATAATGACCGTGGGGCATTCGCTGGGCGGAGGCCTGAGCTCTTATGTAGCCGGCATGCTTGGGCTACCAAGCTTCAACTTGAACTCGGCGGGTTTAGGCTCAGGGCTTATGAACAACCTGGTTAATCATGGTGTACCTGTCGTTCCTGGCCAGATACAGCATTATAACACCAGCAATGATATTCTGTCAAATGTTGTCAATCACGGTACTTTTGGACAATATGGCGAGTCGTATTGGGTGCAGGGGACTGGACCGGCTATCATCTCGTTTTCACCTGCTAATGGGCACGGCACAAACGCTTTCTATCAAACTGATCAACAAGGAAGAGCAATCATGCCAGCCCAGTGGCCGTCGAGTCTTTCTGTGAAACCCTTTACGCCTCCTTTGCCAAACTGCGTCATTCCTCCCTATTTCTGATGAGGAATGAAGCAACAAAGCCCAATTGGGGCCATGGCAGCTTCATGACCGTAGGGAAAGACCTCATGGAGCTGAGATGGACCCCGGGGGAGGAGGCTTCGAGAGGGGTGCGGTTCGTGCTTACTGCAGAAGGTAGCAATTGCTGGCAGCCGCTGCTTGTATCGCCAAGTGCTGGAGGTTTCCATCGCGTCGCAGACGGATGTCTCATAGCAACCGCAGCACTGAAGTGGTCCCTTGCATACAGCGCCATTCATAGGGAGGTTGGGCTTCTCGATTGGCTGCAAGCGACTGCGCTGTTGTCGAGGGAACTCTGGCTTAGCCGCCTTGAGGTAAACCCAGGTGTAACTGCCGGAGGGGCTGGTTGGTCGGCTAAGCCAAAGGACGGGACCCTTTCTCTGAACATTTTGCTCCGTGATAGAGCGCACTTGTTTCTTCTTCGTGTTTCGGGCAGTCAATCTTGGAGCGAAGGATGGAAAGAGGTGGCGCTGGCAGCAATGTCACGCTTCCAGTTATTGGGGTCGCCTGGCAGCGCTTTGTGTGAATCCATAGTTGTAGAGGCGTTCGGGGCGAGAGGTGGTTGGAGTTTTCAAAGATTCAGCTCGTGGAAGTGCTCGGTTGCAGCAGCATCTGAAACGTTTGCCTGGTCTCCGGACTGCTTAGGTCTTGCGAGGGTCGACAACGAGGTGAACGGTAGGGCCTTCGGGCTGCTCCGTCTTAGCCTCTGGCCTGCGGGCCGCTCTACAGTTGAATTGTGGTGTCACCAGGCCGCAATGCTTCGCAAGATGGGTTTCACTGTTCCTGGCGTATCTGTATTGGATGGCGCGGCGTCGCAGCCGTGGACGGCACGTCAAGGGGTGACGGTGACTCTGTGGCAAGGTCATGCGGAGTTCGACATCGACTTTCAGGTGCTGAATCATCACTCGGGCAAACTCGCCATCGTCGGTTGCTGGCCGAGCCTTGGTACCAGCCCAGATTGGTGGGCCATTCATCGCTGCGCGATGAAACTTCTTGTGGTGTCATCAAGACCTCCCGAAGAACAGGAAGCCGATGGTTCCCAGTTTTGATACTCAATGTAAGCGCGGATGGTGCTATTTCCGAGGGCGGCACGAAGAACTTTCTCGCATGCATCGGCAAGGCGCTCTTAGCAGCCTCCGCAGACCGTTGGGTTTTGCCTTCGCCCGGATGCCTCCTTGCCTCCACCGCCATCGCCACTCCGGGCGATCTGTACCGTTACGGAAGTGCCCGTCCAGGGGAGAGCCGCGATCGAAGCTGATCAAGTGCCTGCGCCCGGGTCCGACATTGGCCTCTGCCAACGCGGAATCTCTTCAGATGCCGGCTTCAGGCCCATTGCCATTGGTTCAATTCCCGATTCGTGTGCCTTGGTCGATCGGAATTCGCCCGCCATCCAATGCGTCGTTTACCTGCGGGCGCGTGCCCTTACCCTCATGCTGATGCCGCAATCCCAAACTGGGAACGTGGACGTGGAAGCAGAAGAGCCTGGCGACATGAACAAACCCACAGAACAGCCCCATGCCAACCGACAATCGAGGAACTGGCCGAGGCATACTCCCTGAACAAGCAAGAGCGCCAGCCTACTTCAGGAGATCGAACAGGCCCGGCTTCGTGGGAAGGGGTGCCTTCGGAGCCTGTGGCAGGAACGACGATGGGATTTGCGGAACGGAAGGGACCGCAGGGGCTGCTCCGGGAACTGTGGCGGCTCCGCCTGGAAGAATGCCGCCCACGACGCCCTTGATCGCATCAGAACCGACCTTGAGGGCGAGCACCGCGAGGTCAGTCTTCACGTCGGCCTTGGCCAGAGTGCCTCCGACTTTGACAAAGCTCGGCAGGTTCACGTAGGCAAGACTAGCGTCGGTGTTTACTGAAGCTAGGCGTGCCTTGATGGCTGTGTTCCGTTCCAAGGCGAGGTCCAAAGGCAGGTCGTTCAACCGCGAGGCTTCCAGCGGATCGGCGAGGGAGATGGTGCCGGCGGAGGTGGCCCGGAACAGGGGACTTTGCACGAACAACGAGCGAAGGTTAACCGTGCCGTTGGAGACTTCGGCGCGCGCGTCCAGGAATTCCACTGGCGAACGGGTCAGGTCGGGGAGCTGCAGCACGACCGCCACGGTCTTGAAGACGCCGGAGAAAAGAGCCGACAACAGCGTCCCAGAGTCCTTGTCGCCGGAGCTTGGGCCAGTCAACTGAATGACCGCATTGGTGAGGGTGACGCTGGCATTGCCCGCCAGATGGTTTTGCAGCGATGGGGCTGTAATGCCCGCGCCTTTGATTGCGGTGCTGGCAATGAGGAACCCTTGAATCTGGCCGCGCTGGCCGATCTCAAACGAGTTCAGGACGGGTTCGATCGGTAGGCGGTCGGCGCTGAAGCCGACGTCGTACTCGTAACCGGTAACGCCCAGGTCTGCGATGGCGCGCAGGCTTACGGGAGCGCCGTTTAGCGTCAGGCCAAAAGGGTCGATGGCCACATTGTTGCCCTCAATCTTCACGGTGGCGGCGAAGCCCGCCACGTCGATCTCGCGCAGGTAGAGGTGGCCAATGGCGGTATCGAAAAGGAATGAACCGAATGGCAGATGGATGGGGGCCGGTTCGACTCTTGCGGCAGCGGAACCAGGCTCTTGCTTGGCGGTCCCAACCTGGTTGGTGATCGTCTTGCCGCTGGCAAACATGTCGTAGCAGGGGGTGAGGTCGAGCGAGTCAGCCGTGAGCTTGAGATGGCCGGCGATGGCGTTGGAGCGCGTCATGTCCACAGTGCCAGCGAGCTGAAACTGGTTCTTAGCCCGCGGCGTTTCGCTGAGGGTGAGTTGGCACTGGCGCAGGTCGATGACTTGTTTGTCGAGCGAACCGTCGAGTTGCAGGCCAAACGCGAGCGGCGTGGCGGGAAGGGTGCCGGAGGGATCCTTGATGAGCAGATTCGACACCTGGAAATCAGCTTTGACAGCCGACTCGCCTTTGGGGTCGTAACGTGCGGTGCTGGTCAGTTTGATGGAAACAGCTTCGAGCTTCTTGTCGCCGAGAGTCCCGGCGAGGAACGGTGCGAGCGCGTGTTGGTTTAGATCTGTCAGGCGGAGCTCCAACTGACCAGCCTGATTGGTCAAGTGGTAGTTGCCCGTGGCGTCGAAGGTGCCGCCGAGGAGGTCACCCTGCTTTACGTAGCCGACGAACTGGCGGATTTCGGCGAGGTTGTCATGCAACGAGCCGTCGAGTTTCACGATGGCAGTGAGGGGGGTTTGGGGAAGCTGGCCCTTGGGATCGGTGATCAGGAAGTTCAACACCTGGAACTCACCCTTGACACTGGAGTCGCCTTGCGGGTCGTAAGTCGCATCGGCGTTGACACCGATGGAGACGGAAGTAAGTGTCCTGTCGCCGAGCGCGGACGCGAGGAACGGCTGGAGGACGTTTTGGTTTAGATCAGTGAGCTTGAGCGCGACCCGGCCGACCTTGGTTTTCAGGTTGAATCGACCATTCGCGTCGAACCCACCGCCTTGGAGCGTGCCCTGTTGGATACTGCCAACGCACTGACGCAACTCGGCGATGTCGTCTTTGAACGCGCCGTCGAGTTTCACGAGTAGCGCGGTGGGCGTCTTGGGGAAACGGTTTTGCGCATCGGAGAGAACCAGGTTGCCTACCTGGAAATCGCCTTTCAACGCGGACCCAGCCTGTGGGTCAAATGAGGCAGCGGCATTGAGGCTGATGGAAACCGATTCGAGTTTGTTGCTCGCCAGGAAAGGCGCGGCAAAACTTCGCACGACGGATTGGTTCAAGTCCAGAAGACGCAGTGTGACCTGGCCGTTGCTCTTCGCGAGGTCGTAGGCGCCGGTGACACCGAGCGTGCCGCCGTCCCGGCCGGATTGCTTGAGGGTGGCGGTGAGTGCCTTGATTTCCGCCACTTGGTTCTTGAGCGATACGTCGAAGTCCGCGCCCACCGCGAAACGGTCGAAGCTGTACGCGGCGAAGTTGCCCGTGAGTTCATCGAGGTGCAAGGTGCCCGCCACGGTGCGGTCGTAGAGGGCGTTAGGCTGTCCCGGAGTCGCATTCTTCTGGACCACGTGGCCGTCGAACTTGAGCGCCCCTGAACTGACTTTGATGTCAGGGTTTCCCAGGAGCGCAGCCAGCCCGGGCAGAGGGATAGTGGCCGAGGTTCTCAGATCCAGGTCCATGGTCTTCACGTCCACCTGGCCGGAAGCGCCAAGGCTCAACGCGGGCTGGTTCTGATGGGCAACGCGAGCGTCGAAGGAAGTGAGGTTGATTCTGTTGAAGTCGTCCACCTCGGCACGAAGCGCGAGAGTGAGGTCGGCAGCGTCGATGCGATTGCTGGCGAAGCGGGCAGCGAAGCCGGCTAGATGGGTGTTGAAGTCTAACTTGAGTTTCTTGCCTGCCTGCTGGGCAAGGACCCTGAGTTGGAGATCGAGGCTTCCGGCAGGCGCAAGGTCGGGGGCGAACGCACGCCAGTCGGCGAGGTTGAGGTTGGTAAGGGCTAGATCGAAGCTGGATTCCTCCACCGCGTTGGCCGCGCCGCTCCAATCAATGAACATAGGCTTGGCCAGCGTGCCACGGAACAACGGCGCCTGATTCTGTGCCGCACTGACCGTGAACGTCCCCAAAGACGCCCGCTTGGACACCTGGTCCACGGCGACGCTGTAGGTCGTGGCAAGATCGAGCGTGGGCGTAGATTGGCCTTTTAGGGTAAGCTTGAACTGGTTAACCGCGACCTGACCGTTAACCGTGATCGCCTTCGCGCCTTGGGCCAGTTCAACGACGTTGCTCGAATTGATCGTGGTGCCATTGAAGTCGCCGCCAAACATCGTCCCAGCGATGTTCAGCAGTTCGCGGTCGATGCCGGCAAGGTCCAGGTTAAGCCGCCCTTCGAGCTGGGCAGGGTTGAACGGGCCGCTGACGGTGATCGTACCAAGGGGAGTTGTGCCCTTCAAGAACCGCAGGGCTAGAGAACGGATTTCGGTGGGAGTGATGTCGGTGTCGAGTGTGGCGGCAACGCCAGCGGCACTTTGAAAAGGACCGTAGGCTTCGGAGACACCAAGTTGTATTCCACCTTTGACAGAAGCAGGTTTTAGGTCGGCGTCCAGCGCGACGCTAAACTGTCCGCTGAGTTTTGCCGTGACAACCGCGTTTGTCGGAGAAGCCAGCCCCTGATCGAACTTAAACTCGGTCGAGAGACCGAGTTTCCCGGTACCCTCGTTGGCAATGTCATCTGCGGTGAGGTTCAGCTTGGTGATTTCCGCGACTTGTCTCTCGCCGCTGCGGAGACTTTTTACATAGCGAAGCGTGACGTTGTTAAGCGCGGCTTTCTGGAGATGGAGATGGAGAGGCTCGGACGCGACCGCATCGGAAGGGTTAGGCCTAGGTTCGCCCCTGAGCGCTTTCAGGATCGGATCGAGATTGCTGGCACCGTCGGCATTCTCGACAAATTGAACGACGGGCGAATCGATTGTTACTTCCCCAATTTCGATGTGGCCGCGCAGGATCGCCCACAAACTGTATCGGGCATGGACCTTCTCAACGCGCAGCAGCGGCTCGGGGCCGGTGGTCTGCACCTGGAG
>ORJL010045954.1_pt1 | contig 11873 bp, 8 predicted proteins | sample 1779941 | NCBI WGS metagenome assembly ORJL01 (sample SAMEA104232317, study PRJEB22302) | groundwater metagenome | biome: forest; feature: aquifer; material: groundwater | place: USA | collected 2011-08-07 | depth 5.8 m
CGCCCACATCGATTTCCAGTATGTGAGCGGCGGCGCGACCGGAGGCACGCTGACCATCGACATCAAGAACACGACGCCGGATTCCGGCGACACGGCCGGAGCGTTCATCACCGGCTTCGGGTTCAATACCCCGGACCTCCTCGGGGGCTCGTTCACCAGCATCGGCGGGGACGTTGACGACGCCGGTGCCCAAGCCAACACCGCGCTGGGATCGCCCAATGAATCGGGATGGCGAGTTCGATACGACATAGACAACATCAAGACGAACAACGGTGCCGGTGATCTCGACTTCGGCGTCCTGAATCACAACGTGGTGAACTCGTTTATCACCGGCGGCGTCGGTTCGCCGTCGGCGCCGAAGATCACCCCGGACGAAACGACGACGTTCACATTGGCCGTCGTGGGAACCGGTCTCGGCGGTCTGTCCGAGTCCGACTTCCTCAATTCACTTTCCGTCGACGGAAACGCGGGGGCGTTCAACTTCGCCGTACGCTTTCAAGGGATCGGGCCCAACGGCAATTCCGACATGGCGGTCGGCACAGTGAAACAGGTACCGCTGCCGGGGGCGGCGCTACTGGGCTTCTTCGGCCTTGGCCTCGCTGGTGCGTGGGGTCGTAACAAGAAACTCGCTTGTGTCAACATTGGGTAGCGGGTGAAGCGGAGTCGCTCCGCTGGATTCCACAACGACTCAGACTGCGTCGTCCACGGACGAATGGGCCGGGCATGGGACAGATAGTGGGAGACTCGCTGGTGCAGAACCAAGACCTGGAGGGAAACACATGCTTATGAGAATACGAACCACTGTTCCGTCCACACTGCTTACGATCGTCGCGATGACCGTCGTCGCAGGAACGGCGGAAGCGAAGTCCACGCGGTCGAATGTGCGGTTCACCGATGTCGGCGAACCCATTGAGGGCGGCAGTTGGCACCAAGCGTTCCACGCCGAGACCTTCTTCCGCACCGACTTCGATCAGATCACCGGCGTCATGGACGCCGCGGGTCCGGGATTCGAAGCGCCCGGATTCTCCTTCGAGCCCGAGACCGGTTGGTCGACGGAAAGCTACAGCACGCCGGACATCACCGTCGCCAACGGACCGACGACCAACGCGATCGATTGGATCGCCAATTTCGAGGGCGATGCGGACACGTCTCCCGCGTTCGGTATTGACCTTTTTCTCACCTCCGCCGTCGACCGAGGCTCCGTGCTCGTAGGTAGCGGCCGAGCATTCTGGACGGGCGGTATCGAGGGCGAATGGCTCTTCTCCGGCGACACGCGGGCGTCGTGGCGGTTTGTGAGTGAATGGATGGCCGACGTTGTCGCGGTCGCACAGGTACCACTGCCCGCGGCTCAGCTTCTGGGATTGGTCGGAATGGGACTGGCGGGATTCGTCCGAAGACGAATGAACAACGCATAACAGTCAACACTGGATCGCAACGGCATTGATGAAACGATCACGGCGGACCAACACGGTCCGCCGTGATCGTTATTTCATACTGTCCCATGTCGCCAACCGCGAACCTATTTATCTTCTTCGCGGATTCCCATTCCCCTGCGATTCGGGTAGGCCGGGCGCTTGGCCGCTTTGTACGGATTCCGCTGGACTTCGTCGAGCATGAGCTTGATCGAGGCGTCGAGCTGCGGATCGCCCCCATTGACCATCAGCGCGGGATCGTCGATCACCATGATGTCGGGATCGACGCCGTGTCCCTCTATGCCCCAAGTCCCATCGGTCTCATAGAAAGCAAACGTCGGCGACGTCGTGCGACCTGTGTCGACAAGCTGCGGATTCCCGGAGATTCCCACCAGCCCGCCCCAGGTGCGGGTGCCGATGAGTTTCCCCACGCCGCGGTTCTTGAAATACCAAGGAAAGTAATCGCCGCCCGAACCCGCGAGCCCATTGATGAGCATGCACTTCGGGCCCGCATGACTGTCCGGAGGCCACGTCCAATCATTTCCGTCGCGCTTGGCCCAGTAATTCGCCACCGGTCGATTGAGCAGTTCCACGAACCGGGTGGGAATCTGTCCGCCGCCGTTCCACCGCTCATCCACAATGAGAGCCTGCTTGTCGATCTGGCCGAAGAACTGGCGGAATAGTTCATTCTGACCCTCGACGCCGGTGTTCGGCACATAGATGTAACCGACTTTTCCGCCGGTCTTTTCCTCGACATAGGCGCGGTTGCGCTCGATCCAAGCACGGAATCGCAGGTCTTGTTCCGTCTTGAGCAGTTCCACCGTGACCGTCCTCGCACTCTCGTCGATCTTTGGCTTCTCACTCAGCGTCACCGTCACCGTCTTCCCAGCAAGCCCTTGGAACGACGCCCAAGGGTCCATTGCGGCGTCGATCGGCGTTCCATTCACCGCCAATACGTAGTCGCCGACCTTGGCATCGACCCCAGGCTGACTCAGCGGTCCGCGCGCGTCCACATCCCACTTGCCGCCTTCGACAATCCTCGCGATGCGGTAGGCACCGTCTTTGAGTTCAAAATCCGCGCCCAGCAGTCCCACCGGCACCTGGGGTGATTCTTCCATATCCCCCCCACCGCGGACATAGGCATGGCCGACATTCAATTCGGAGATCATTTCCCCGATGACATAGCTCAGATCCTCGCGCGATGCACAATCTTCCAGCATCTTGGAATATTGTTGGAATTGGGCATCCCAGCCCACACCGTGCATGTTGGGATCATAGAAGAAATCCCGCTGAATCCGCCAGGCCTCGCGGAACATTTGCTTCCATTCGGTCCGCGGGTCGACCGTCACGGTCATCCCTTTCAGATTCATCGGCTTGTCCAGCTTCTGATCGGGCGCGGCGTCCACGATGGCCGTTGTCTCCTCCTTACGAACCATCAATTTCTTGCCGTCGGCGGAAAGAATGAAATTGTCCACGTCTTCGAGGACGTTCTTCTCCTTCTTTTCTTCATCGTTCGGGTCGAGAATCTTGATCGCTCCGCGACCCTCCGTTCCGGACACAAGTTGCCGCACGTAAAGCAGCTTCCCCTCGTGATTCACCGCGAGGTGCATGAACCGACCCTTGGGGACCGGAACAATGATCGCCCGGCGCTCCAAGCCCTCGACGTCGATGGTGATCGGTTTCACCTCGGCCTTCTTGTCGCCCTTCTTCTCTTCGCCATCTTCTTTTTTCGCGTCATCGCCGGACTTCGCCGGTCCAGCCTCCGTCTTCTTGGTTTCGTCGTCGTTTTTTGGTTCTCCGGCCGGCGGGTCTTTTTTGTCAGGATCCTTCTTGTCGTCCTCCTTCTTTTCCGGCTCCTTCTTCTCACCGTCCTTCTTGTCGGAGTCTTTCTTGTCGCCTTCTTTCTTCTCGGCGTCTTTCTTCTCCGCTTCCTTCTTCTGCTCCTCCTCCTTGGCTTTGCCGTAGAGCTCCTCGTCGTTCTTCGGCGCCCACGGAGACTTCACGTCCTTCCGCAAGGGAATCGCAAGAAGGAGTTCCGTGTCCGCGTACACAAAGGTCGTCCCCACGTCTTCGTACGCGGGCGAAACGAACTTCCGCGAGCTCGTCAGGTAGAGGAAGTCGCCCTTGCGATCGAACGTCGGCCAATGATCGTCGAACCGCCCGGACGTGATCTGATGCTTCTCCGCGGTGTTCACGTTGTACAACCAAGTCGATGCCAACCGGTTGTCACCGCCCTTGAGGTACGTAATCCAGATTGAATCCGGCGACCAGGACATCCGCCCCGCGTTGGCCCACGGTTCCGTGTCGATCAGCTTCGTCTCGCCGCCCTCGATGGTGTGGACGAACATCGCCCCGGTCTTGTCCGAGAACGCGAGCCGCTTCGAGTCCGGCGACCACGTGGGGTTGTTGCGGAAACACGTCCCGTCCGAGGTCAGCTTCTTCGCCGCCCCCTTCCCGTCCGAAGGCAGCACGTACAACTCATACTCGCCCGATTCATCGCCAAAGTAGGCGATCCACTCTCCGTCCGGACTCCACGCCGGATCGCGCTCGGCCACCCCGTTGGTCCGCGTGAGATTCCGCGCCGTTCCGAATTTCGCGGGAGCGGTCCAGACATCGCCGCGCGCCTCGAAAACTCCGCGCTTCCCCGTCGGCGAGATGTTCCATCCCTGCACGAACTTCGACGCCTCGACATCCCGCGGTCGGATCTTCGGACGATCACCCGGGATCATCACGTCCACGGTCCGCGACTTTCGCGTCTTGAGATCAAGAATCTGCAACTCGGAACCGGCCTGGAACACGATCTCGCCGCCGCCATCCGCCCCCGGACCCATCGCGGGCCACTTCACGTCGAAGTCCTTCAGATGGGTGACCTGTTCCCGTTTGCCGCTCGCACTGTCGTAGGACCAGAGGTTCAACCGATGCTCCGGACCGTCGTCGGACATGTAGTAGACCGTTTTCCCGTTCCACATCGGCTGGGAATCGGTCCCTTCCCAGTCAGTGATCTTCTTCGAGTTCAAGTCCTTGAGATGGAACAGCCACACGTCGGTGGACATGCCGCCGCGATACCGCTTCCAGGTACGCCCGTCGGCGGTGTGCAGCGTGTACGCGAGCCATTGACCGTCGGCGCTGATCGCGCCGTTCGCGCCATACGGCACGGGGAGCTTGCCCGGCAGCCCGCCGTCCGCGGAGACGGTCCAGAGTTCCTGTTGTCGTGCGAGTCCCGCGAAGCCGTTGGTGAAGAACATCAGCGACTTCCCGTCCGGGGTCCAGTCGCAGAGCGTCTCCGTTTCGGGATGGTGGGTCACGCGCCGAGGCGTGCCCCCGCCGACCGCGACGGTGTACAGGTCTTGGTTGCCGTCGTAGTTCCCGACGAAGGCAATCGTCGATCCATCGGGACTGAACCGAGGGAAACTCTCTGCACCGGGCGGACTCGCCAGCGGCGTAGCCACGCCGCCTTCGCGCGGCACCGTCCAGAGATCATTCGCGTAGACGAACGTCACCAGCTTGGCACTGACATCCGGGAAGCGAAGCATCCCGGCATGCGGGCGGTGATCGGTCGTGGCGACGGACGGGGCCGAAGTAGAACCAGGTCGATTCGGGGCACGAGTCGGTGAATCCTGCGCCACGACGACGGCCGCGCAGCCCGAGATCAACACAAAGAATGCAAGCGAACCACGTTTCATATCGTTCTCCTGAAAGCTAGAAAACCGCCACTATAGTCGCTTCCGGGCCGCGCCGATTCCACCGACGGGTGAATTGTTGTAAGGATTGGTGGGAAACGGCGGCATGCATGCCGCGCGCGGTAGGGAAGAAAGAAAGAAAGGTCCGCACAGCGGACCCCACAAGCACGGGTGCCCCATCCTCGCTACTGCGAGGGTGGGGGACGGACGATCTCGGCATCATCTCCCAGCGCACGGAGCATCGCCGCGAGGACGGCGCGTTCCGCGGCCTTATCGCGCCGAACCGTTTGCCACAGGCTGTTCTGCTCACTGGTCGTGGCCGCGTCGCGGTCGATGGGCGTGGTCTCCGCTCGGTCGTCGCCGGATCGCTCCCCGGAGAGGAGGCGATACGACTGCGTGGACTGGGCCTGAACGGAGACCTTGCAAAACACGCGCACTCCCGTCGCGGATTCCTCCAAGCGGACCTGAACCACGCGCCGCGATCGTCCGCCGTCTATCGACGCGTCGACCGCCTCACCGGCGAACCTCCCGTCCAACGGCCGCGTTTCGAGAAATCCCTCGGCCAGGTCACGACGGGCGACGACGAAGTCCAAGTTCACCAACGCGACCTCAGCCGCGTCCAGCGCGTCGCCGCGAGTCCGCTGGGCGACCTCTCGCACGCTGTAATTCAGCGCGGAGATCCCCGGCGCGGCGCAACCGCTCAGACCGGCGATCAAAACGACGACCCATGACGAGGGGGCAAGCATGAGCCGCAATCCACCGACGAACCGCGCTCGTGTTGTGTGCCACTGCTCTGCGAGCAGTGCAGGCCGGGGATGCGCCCACGCGCCGCGAATCGCTGGGATCCAGATGAGCGAGTGCCGAACGCGCCGCGAATGAGGAGGTCGAGCTTCCATCGCCGCATTATCCTGCCGCTTGCATCGGCGGCAACTGCGCTGAGACCGACTGCCGGGACTTTCCCTTTTCACCGGCGACCGCGGAACACCACTGGTGGACAGGCCACCAATGGCACCCGACCGGTCGCGTCACTCTCTCGCGTCGCCTGTTTCCTCGGGCGCGGGAGGTTCGATTTCGCAGCGCTCGACCACGAGCGTTCGCGCGAGCAAATCTCCCAAGCGTTGTCGACCCGGGGTAAGGAGCGTGACGAGGAACGACGCCGTGAAATGAAACTCCACCACCCGCACCGCGTTGCGGATCACGATATCACGGAAACGACACGGCTCCCCGCCTTCGCCGACCACGCGACACCCGCAGATCCGCTTCCCCGCCGTCGCGCCCATCAGCCATTCGCACACGGCCGCGTAAACTCCGAACTCCGCTCCGAACACGCTCCCGGTCCAAAACAGCGGCGAACTCGTCGCCTCAGCCGCTCGAAGAAGCTCCTCCCACGAGACGGGTCCGTCCATCGTCACGCCCCACAACGACCAGAGCGTCGGCAGCGCAACCGGAGACAACACGATGAAGTCGATTACGAACGCGAGCACCCGCCGCTGGACACTCGCGGGCATCTGTCCCGGTTGCAACACGACGGCCTCGGTCAGGCGCTCGCGTCGCCAGACGAAGACCGAGGTCAACACGACCGCTAGAGCGGCGTATTGCAGGGCGTGCCGTGCAATCGGGTTCAACGTCGGCGCGGTCGGCGAGATGAGGCCGCTCTTCACGTCGATCGAGCCCGTTTCAACGCCGTCCACCGATGACCAAACCGTGATCGCCGCAGCGTCGGCGGAATCCGGCGCGGACGTGAAAACATTCCTCCCGGAAACGGCCAGCGCCGGCGGTTTCGCAAACGACGCGACTTCGCCCGACCGAAGCGTCAGAACCCCCTTCGAGCGCCATTCGCGTCCGCCGCTCCGCCAGACGCGGACGTGCTGCGCGCCGACTTCACGACCCGTCGCCGCTTCGACGACGGCGATCACGTCTTCCTCGCCCTCCTCGTCAAACCCCGCCGCGATCTGCTTCACGTCGAGGCCGATCGGGAACGGCATGCCCGCCACCCAACCTGCGTCGCTCTGATCCGACCGTCGAACTTCGGCGATCGCGGAGTCTTCCTGTGGACGGAACAGGATCCTCGATCCGCCGGGCGCCGCCCAAAACGCCAGGACTTGCTGCGCGTCGTACAGTTCCTCAGGCGCGGTTCGATCGAAGGTCCACGCGCCGCCTTCGAATCGAAGCGTAACCGGCGACTTGGAGTCGCGTTTCGCGTCGACCGGCGACTCGTGGCCGGTTTCATTCCGCAAGTCCCGCGTCTCTCCGATATTCCGGGGACGCACGTCGACCCGCGGACCCGTCCCGTCTCGTCGTTCGCCGAAGTGCAGCGGGGCGTCGTCGTCCTTCGTGGCAGCGGCAGCCGCTGCGCGACGCCGCGTGAGTTTCATCGCTACATCGGCCGTCGTCAGGGCAAACAGCCGCTCAAGTTTCGCATCGCTCGCCACACGGAGCGGCAGGGTTTGGTCGGGAAGGCTCGGCTGGAGGGTCGATGTGGCGGTCACAGCTTCGCCGAATGCGACGCGCGGAGCGGCGAACCCGCGAACCGTTCCGTCGCCGAAGAAGACGATCACGTCCCGACCGAACGCACATGCTGCTGAAATGCGTCCGACGACGGCAGGTCCACTTCGGCAGCGCCACGTTGAATCGACGCTCGATTCACAGTGTGCGAACCGAACCGCTTCGTCCGGCGACGACGGCGCACGCTCCCAAATCCAAATGTTCGTCGCCCCGGCTGCGATGCCGATTCCTTCCGCCGCCGGGTCGTCCGTCGCGGCCCAAGCAGCGGCGGGAAAGCCCAACAATCCGCCCACGCACAAGCCCATCAGGAACGTACGTAGCGCGAAAACGCACCGGCGCGTTGGAGTGCGCCGGGACCGTCCGGTCGGAAGAAAGGTCCACACGGCGGACCCTACGAACTTCGCGGCTCGGCGGAGTTTAGCGTGAGATTGCAACGCTATTTCCGCCCTGCGCACTCTCGCGGGGTCGCGAATTGCGGTCCGTCGGGACCGATCTGCGGGACTTCGGACCACTGCGTAATCTGAAACCGCATGCTCGCCCCGGCTCGAGGCCACTCGGCGACCACATCGCGCGGGAGGATCGCCCCGCGATCCCCGACCGGAGCGTAATCGCGGAGCAACGCCTCCATAACCATGACGCCTTCCGGATCCCGGAACACGACACGACTTACGGCGCGCGGCAGCGAGCGATCCAACCAGTATTCCTTCCGAACCACCGCCCGTCCGTCCGGGCTGCGCTCCAGGAAGATCAGTTCCTGATGGTCGGACTCCACGCGCTGAGAAACGAACTCGAGGCTGTCCAACGACAGATCCTCCTGAACCGGCGTCAATCCAAGCGCGTCCGCGATCTGATCGGGGCGGGGAACGCCATCGGGCAGATCCTGCGGGTCGTCCGGGGAGCCGCAGAAATACCGCCCGTCCTCCTTGGTGTAGACCCAGAACGCCTCCCGGTTGGACCCGAAGAGCAACTGTCGATCGCCGAGCTTCTTCAGATCAAAGCGGACGAAGCTGGGAGCGAGATAGAAGAACGTTCCGTCCACTTGATACGAAATCCGCCGACCGCTTGAAGTGGCAAAGTGCCCATCGACCGGCCCGCTCGCCCGAAGCGTCCCGCCGATCCGCGCCGCGTTGGCATTGACCGTCGCGATCGCCTCGTCCAGCGGAAGCGGATCGAGCCGGATACCAACCATCGGCCGAGGAACACAGCCGAACGCGCAAGCGATCGCCCAGCTTACGAGAAACCCGGGGATCAGACGTGAGTGCCTTTTCAGAAACGTGTGGCACGGGTTTTCAACCCGTGTTCGCACCGGTTGAAAACCGGTGCCACACGGGATGGGTGGCATGTCCGCCCTCAAGCCGGACATGTCCCCTGCTCCGGAACACCTCACAGCGAAGAGCCTTGCCGAAAAACGCATGGCGGCGCTTCGCTTGGCCATGCCACCCGTTGTTGTCGAGGCCGCGTCACTCCGGGGCATGGACGCCCCCCGTCTGCGCGGATACGACGACCGCCGCGGCGGCACTTGGACCCTCGGCGCCGTCCGCGGTGCCCAGGAGCACGGCCAACTGCTCACTCGCCTGTTTCGCTTCGTCGTCCGTCAGATCCGGGTTGGCGACGCGATGCGTGGAACCGTCGCGCGGAGCGCGGAGCACCCAGAACTCGCCCTCCTCGGTTCGTTCCGAACTCTCGAAGCGAAGCGTTCGCTTCCGCACGAGCATGAGCGCCAGAACGAAGCGGAACCGCACGCGAGCGGCGTCGGTTTCATCTCGAAGCCGCTCGAAGAACTCGAACAGATTCGCCTCGTCGACCAGCGGCTTCTTCGGCTTCCCCTTCAAGGGAACCCGAGCGCGAAAATAGCCCAGCGCCCCGTCCGGCGGGCCACTCCATTCAGCCACACTGAAATCCAGGCGACGAAGCTCCTCGCCTTCCGGGACGATGACGCTGAAAAACTCCTCCCCCTCGCCGAGCAAACGTCCCGTGCGCGCGCAACGTCCGGTGAACTTAGAGATCGGCCAGTCTTGTTGCGTCATCGCCGTTCCTGGGGATCATGGGGGCTGCTCCACTCCGAGCCGCCAGCGTCGGCGTGAATTGGACGCGCGCAGCGCCGCGGCGTCAAGCAGCGCTCGCGAGGATGGCTAGGACCGCCCAATGCGTTCGCGGGAACGACGGTCGACGCGAGTGACGGTGCTCGGAGCGTGGACGTTTATCAGGAAAGGGGATCGGACAAGATGAAGATCGTCTATGGAATCGCGACCACCAGCGTTTGCATGATGCTCGCATGCGCCTCAACCAAGCCGGCGTCGCCGCAAAATCACGCCGCCCAGGCCGAGACGCCCTGCGCCAAAGAGCTGACCGACGGAACCAACTACGGCGAGCCGATGAAGCTCGCCGCCGCGGAGACCACCTGCATCAAGACCGTATTCGGGGACCGGATGAAATATGACGGGAAGAACATCCGCGTCGCCGGCCTCGTGGATTCGGTTTGTGCGAAGAAGGGTTGCTGGATGCGTCTGACCGACGACAAAGCCTCGGAAACGCTTTTCGTCAAGTTCACCTGCCCGGTCGCCGGCAGGCTGGTTCCGATGGACGCCGTCGGGAAGCGGGCGGTGGTCGAGGGAACGTTGGAGGTTGCAACCATGAGCGAAGCCGAAGCGAGGCACTACAAGGAAGACGCTGGCGCAACCCCGGAAGAAGTCCAGAAGGTCGTCGGCCCGCAGAAAGTCCTCCGGATGAAAGCTCCGGCTGCGATGATCGAGAACCGGAAGGCGACGTGACCACCGGGTGGGCGAGCCACCAGTGGCACCGAACCGGTCGCTCGCGTTTACGGCTCGTAAGTTAATGGGTGCCCCGGCGTCGCATGGGTGCCCCATCCTCGCTACTGCGAGCGTGGGGGACGGATGAACTTGAAGCTGTGTGTCGGTCTCAGCTGGAACGCGGTGTGCTGAGTTGTCGTGCCCTTTTCTTGTCGCCGTTCTGGTCTACAATCCGATCGAGTGCTCATGGTGCCGGCGCGACCGGGACGCGCGTCGAGCGATAACGTCGGATGTCGAGAGGGGTCTTTCCGTGGCTCGCCGAAAACGCCGCCGAAGAAACGGCGGAACTTTTTTCACGATCCTGTTTCTCTCCGGCGTTGTGCTAACGAGCTGGTGGGTCGTGCTGCGCCCCACGCTTCCGGCGATGCCCTCCGTCGGACAGGCGATCCAGTGGTTCCCGCTTCTCTCCGCACAGGCATCGCCCATCGAGGATCCGCCGAACGACGATGCATCGCCCCACGGAGCGCAGGACGCCGCCACACCCGCGTCCCCCATGTCGGGTTCGACCGCGTCCATTCCGTCCTCCTCAGAATCGCCAGCCGTGGTCGCCCCACCGCCCGCCGCTCCGCCGAAGTTGGACCCTCGCGGTTCATCCGGGAACATCCGAGAGTTGATCGCCACAGGCCGATCCGCGCTGGCGCGCGGCGACATGCTGGCGGCCCGACAACGCCTGAACCAAGCGCTGCATCTCAGCGCGGATGACGCGGAGCAGGCCGAGCTTCGTTCCGAGCTCGCCCGCGTCGGCGCCGAAACCGTGCTCTCCGGACAAGTCTTCCCGGATGATCCGCTGACGGGGCGATACATCATCCAGGTCGGCGACACGCTGGAGAAGATCGCGTCGGCCAACAAGATTCCGCTCGAGCTACTCGTGCAAGTCAATCGCGTCGTCGACAAGAACCGCATTCGCGCCGGGCAGACGTTGAAAGTGATCCACGGTCCGTTTCGCGCGGTCGTGGATACGAAGAAGTTCCGGCTCGATCTGATGCTCGGCGACGTGTTCGTCAAAGAATACCGCGTGGGACTTGGCGTCGACGACAGCACGCCGCGCGGCGATTGGCGCGTAGGCACGAAGCTGATGAACCCAACGTATTATCCTCCGCGCGGCGGCACCATCGTTCAAGCCGACGATCCGCAGAATCCCCTCGGCGAGCGCTGGATCGCCCTGGAAGGCGTGTCGGGAGAGGCGGTCGGCCAGCAGCGCTACGGCCTACACGGGACCAGCGACCCGAGCACGATCGGGAAGAACCAGTCGATGGGCTGCATCCGCATGACCAACGAAGACGCGGAAGAGGTCTACGCGTTTCTGGTGCAGCAGCATTCGACGGTTTCGGTTCGCTAGCGCGACACGCCTCGACCCGCGAGCGTCCGCGTCTTCCTTCCCCCCTTACTAAGGGGGGACTGAGGGGGGTCGGTCCTGGGAACTGCGGACGAATCAGAGCCGCGACCGCAACGGAACGGTTCCGCGC
>ORJL011401836.1_pt1 | contig 11872 bp, 11 predicted proteins | sample 1779941 | NCBI WGS metagenome assembly ORJL01 (sample SAMEA104232317, study PRJEB22302) | groundwater metagenome | biome: forest; feature: aquifer; material: groundwater | place: USA | collected 2011-08-07 | depth 5.8 m
GCATTCGTTATCCGTTCCACAATCCGTTATCCGTTGGGAAACGGCTCCCTTACACCCCCCGCCGCCGGTTGGTGACCGGCAACGCTTTATGCTATATTGGGACTGGTAAAGAGGTGGGGCATCGCGCGTCTCGAAGTCCACAACGGAGGTTACTACTTGCTAAACGGGCTCAGTGTGTTCACGGGGAACGCCCATCCAGCGCTAGCCACAGCCATATGCGAATACCTGCAGACCTCCCTGGGCAAAGCCGAAGTCTTTCAGTTTAGCAACGAGAACATCTTCGTCAAGATCAACGAGAACGTCCGTCAGCGTGACGTCTTTGTGGTCCAACCCACCTGCTCGCCGGTAAACCGCAGCATCATGGAGTTGCTGATCATGATCGACGCCATGAAGCGGGCCTCCGCCGGGCGGATTACCGCCGTGCTCCCTTATTACGCCTATGCCCGTACCGATAAGAAGGACCAGCCCCGGGTACCCATCACGGCCAGATTGCTGGCCGATCTCATCACGGTGGCCGGCGCCCACCGCGTTCTGACCGTGGATCTCCACGCCGGGCAGATTCAGGGCTTCTTCAACATACCGGTGGACGAGCTCACCGCGCTTTACACCCTGAGCCGTTACTTCAAGGACAAGCAACTCGACGACCCGGTCGTCGTGGCCCCGGACCTGGGCATAACCAAGCAGGCCCGTAACTTCGCTGAACGGCTCAAGGCTCCCCTGGCGATCATCGAGAAGCGCCGGGTTGGCAACGAGGACAAGGTAGAGGAACTGAACGTCATTGGCGATGTGAAAGGGAAGACTGCCGTCATCTTCGATGACGAGATCGACACGGCCGGCTCGCTGGTCCAGGCGGTCGCCGCCCTGGAGAGACGCGGGGTGAAGGAGGTCTACGCCACCTGCACCCACGGGATCTTCTCCGGCCCCGCCATCCAGCGGATCTCGGCGTGCAACTTGAAGGAGCTAGTGGTTACCGACACCGTCCCGCTCGCTCCGGAGAAGCGGATTGAGAAGATAACCGTTCTCTCCCTGGCTCCCCTCCTGGGCGAGGCATTTCGGCGCATCCACACAGGGACCTCCGTGGGGGCGCTCTTCCAATAGGGTGATATGCTTAAATTCCTCGGCGGCTTACTAGGAGACTCTAACGAGCGAGAGGTAAAGAAACTGGCGCCCCTGGTGGCGAAGGTAAACGCCCTGGAGCCAGAGTTCTCGAAGCTCACTGACGAACAACTACGCGCCAAGACGGCGGAGTTCAAGGACCGTCTGGCGCACGGCCAGACCCTGGACGATCTACTGCCGGAGGCCTTCGCCGCCGTCCGCGAGGCGGCCCGCCGGGCCATTGGCCAGCGCCATTTCGACGTTCAGCTTATGGGCGGCATGGTCCTTCACCAGGGCAAGATCGCAGAGATGAAGACGGGCGAAGGTAAAACCCTGGTAGCGACCCTCGCCGCCTACCTCAACAGTCTCTCCGGAAGAGGCGTCCACGTTATCACTGTGAACGATTACCTGGCAAAGCGCGACCCCCAGTGGATGGGGCCGATCTACCACCAACTGGGCATCAGCGTCTCCAGCATCCAGCATGAATCGGCCTTTCTTTTCGATCCAGAGTTCATATCGGAGGACCCCAAATTCAACCACTTGCTACCCATCAGCCGGAGGCAGGCGTATGAGGCCGACCTCACCTACGGCACCAACAACGAGTTCGGATTCGACTACTTGCGAGACAACATGGTCCTGGACCTGTCCCAATGCGTGCAGCGAGAATTGAACTACGCCATCGTGGACGAGGTGGACAACGTCCTGATCGACGAGGCCCGAACGCCTCTCATTATCAGCGGCGCGGCCGAAGAGCCGACGGACAAGTACTTTCTCTTCGCCAGGATGGTCCCCCGCCTGCGGGAAGGAGAGGACTATAAGCAGGACGAGAAGTCCAGGGCGGTCACACTGACCGAAAACGGCGTCTCCAAGATGGAGAAGTGGCTGAACCTACCCAACCTCTATGACGCCGAGCACTACGACCAGACCCGCTACCTGGACAACGCCTTGAAGGCCCAGGTCCTCTACAAGAGAGACCGGGATTACGTGGTCAAGGATGGACAGGTGATCATCGTCGACGAGTTCACCGGTAGGTTGATGTTCGGCCGGCGCTACTCAGAAGGACTTCACCAGGCTATCGAGGCCAAGGAAGGTGTGCGCATCCAGCGAGAGAGCGTCACCATGGCCACCGTAACCTTCCAGAACTACTTCCGCATGTATAAGAAGCTCGCCGGCATGACCGGCACCGCCGCGACCGAGTCGGAAGAATTCCATAAGATCTATAAGCTGGAAGTCGTGATCATGCCGACCAACCAACCCATGATCCGCGTCGACCAGGCCGACCAGGTATACAAGAACGAGAACGCCAAGTTCAGCGCCGTAGTACGGGAGATAGAGGAGCTATATAAGCAGGGTTGCCCGATCCTGGTCGGCACCGTCTCCATTGAAAAGTCAGAGCACCTGGGCAGCATGCTGGTGCGACGGGGCATCCCCCATCAGGTGCTCAACGCCAAGCTGCATGAGAAAGAAGCGTCCATCATTTCCCAGGCGGGTCAGCCTGGCATGGTCACCATCGCTACGAACATGGCCGGCCGGGGCACCGACATCATCCTGGGAGGCAATCCGGAAGGCATGGCCCAGGAGCTGCTCCGCAAGCAGGATCTGGAAGCCCACAAGGTCGCCCCTGAGGTCTGGCAGGCGGCCCTGGATGAGGTCCGGCCCCGCTGGCAGGAGAACCGGGACAAGGTGATCCAGGCCAGCGGGCTGCACATCATCGGCACGGAGCGCCACGAGGCCCGGCGCATCGACAACCAGCTCCGCGGCCGTGCCGGCAGACAGGGTGACCCGGGCAGCTCTCGTTTCTATGTTTCACTGGAAGATGATGTGATGCGCCGGTTCGGGGGAGACCGTATCAAGGGGTTCATGGAATGGGCAGGCATGGAAGAGGATGTGCCCATCGAGCACGGACTGGTCTCCAAAGCCATAGAGAATGCGCAGACCAAGGTAGAGGGCCACAACTTCGACATCCGAAAGCATCTCGTCGAATACGACGACGTCATGAACAAGCACCGTGAGGTGATCTACGCGGAGAGGCGAAAGATCCTCTCCGGGGCTGACTTGAAGTCCAACATCACGGACATGATTGAGCAGGAGATACGCGGGCTGGTAAGCCAGAACCTCATGGACGAGCATGGCGACAACTGGGACCTGGTCGCCCTGGTCAACTCCGTGAAGACTATATTGCCCTTGCCGCCTGACCTCGACGAAGATCGCCTCTCCACGATGAGCAGAAACGAGATCGAGGAGGAGCTGCTGGGACTGGCCGAGACTCTGTACGAGCAGAGGGAGCAAGAGCTCGGCCCTGAGAACATGCGAGTCATGGAACGCGTGGTGATGCTCCAGATCGTTGACCGGCACTGGGTGAATCATCTCACCAGTATGGACGACCTGCGAGAGGGCATCGGCCTCCGGGCCATGGCGCAGATAGACCCACTGGTGGCCTACAAGAAGGACGCTCACGTGATGTTCCAGGAGTTTATGCAGGCCATCCAGAGCGATATCGTTCATACCATCTACCACGTCGGGATTGCGAAGGACGAGCCCAGACCGGCAGCACGGCTGGCGCCCAGGCCGGTCCCCCGAGCGATCTCTAGTCGGAGCAACGCCCGGGTTGCCACGGTAAAGGCGGAAAAGAGGGTCGGGCGTAACGACCCGTGCCCATGCGGGAGTGGGAAGAAATACAAGAAGTGCCACGGGCAGTGACCGCGCAGCTTGGTGGAGGGCAGACCCGGCCCTAGGAAGGGAAGAGGATGTCGAAGAAGAAGTACGAAGAGGAAATCGACGAGATCCTGAAGAAGCTGGACGGGACCCTTCCTTCAGAGCCTGTGACACAGAGAGCCCGACGTAGGTTTCAAGAGATCGGCCGGGCGCTCGGCCCCATTCTCGCTGGCCCTGTATCCGCCATCCGCGTCGGGCATGTCATGTTACTCAGCCTGGCCCTCATGATCGCCTCCTACATCCTTCCGCTCCCCTCAGACTGGCGAACTGCCCTCGGCATCCTGGGCCTCGCGCTCTTCTTGGTGACACTCGTCCTCTCCTTCCTGGGAGCAAGGCGTCCGAAGTACGAGCCACGGTGGAGAGGGAAGGTTATCCGCTACGATCAGGGGCATCTGCCCGCCTGGTTACGCCGCTTCCTTGGGAGACAATGATCATGCCTGAATACGAAGAGACCCTCTACGAAGAGACCGTGAAACTCGCCGGCTGGATCGTTTCGCTGATCGGACTGGTGATCTTGGGGCTGATTGTGACCATCCTCATACTCGTCGTGAATGGCGTCGCCCCGGAAGACCGTATGGGCCTGCCCATCAGCGGGCTCGTGACAGTGTTCATCGCCCTCGTATTCTGGAACTATCGGGAGATACGCATACGGGTGACCCCCCGCGAGCTGGAAGCGCGCTACGGGTTCCTTAACAAGACGGTTATACCCCTCTCGGAGATCGACTCGTGCCAACCGACCACAGCCCGCTTCGGCCGGTATTTGGGAGTCGGGGTCAGGTTGGGATTCGACGGATCGAACGCCTACACCGCGTCGTTCGGCCCCGCAGTCGAGGTCCGGAGCCGCGGCCGCCGGCCATTCGTCGTCTCCACCAACAGATCACTGGAGCTTTCCCAGGTGGTCAATTCCGCCATCCAGCGTGCGCGGGGATAGAACACAAGGCCACAACTACGCTACAGATGCCTGGAGACCAGTGGTCATCTGAGAGCCATACCCTTCGGCCCCTCTCCCACAGGGATGGTAGCCGCTACCTTGCGGCTGCCTGCGTCGATGACCGCGACCGCGTTCTCATCCGTGAGCGACACGTATATTCTCCTGCCGTCGTTGCTCAACGCTACTCCGGAGGGATTCTTTCCTACCTGAATAGTGTCCAGGACCTTCCTGGAATTCACATCCACGACGGAAATGTCGCCTGACCCATGGTTGATCACGTAGGCTTTTGCGTCTGAAGAGAGAGCGACCGCGATAGGCATCGCCCCGCAGCTCACGGCAGCGTCGATCTTCTTCGTCCCCAGGTTCAGAATCCGCACATCCTTGTTGGGGCCAGTGCCGAGCGTGGCTTCGCTGCCTGGAGCGCCACCCAGGCCGCCGGACGCAGCCATGCCCTCCACGCGGCCGTGTCCTCCAACATAGGCGTAGTTGCCATCTGCCGTCAGGGCAATGCCGCATGGTCCTTCCCCGGCGGGAATGGTATCCTTCACCCTCCCGCTGGCGGTCTCGACGACGCTGACGGAGTTGGACCGCAAGTTCACGACGTAGGCGGTATCACCCCTGAAACTAAGAGCTACCGCCTGAGGATTGGCCCCGACCGGGATGAAAGCCAGCGCCTTTCTGGCCACCAGGTCCAACACCGTCAGGTTGTTCGACTCATAGTTTGTTACGTATCCCCGGCTGCCATCCCTGGACACCGCGATGGCCTGCGGGTCCCTGCCCACAGGAATACTGGCAACGACCTGATTGGAGCCTGTTTCGATCACGGCAACCGCACCCAGCTCTCCCTGCGTAATGTACAGGAACTTGCCGTTGGCGGTCAGCGCAATACCCTGGGGCCTCCCGCTTACCTGTAGTGTCGTCGACACAGCGTTGGTGGCGGTGTCGATTACCGAGACGCCGTTGGAGGCTTCGTTTACAACATAGAGCGTGCCCGGCCCGGTCGGTCTTGAAGCCGGAGCTGAGGCGGGGCTGCAGGCCAGCAAGAGAAGGATGACAAGACCCAACATGCCCGGCGAACAACGTGTGCAAACCTCCCTGAATACGGGTTTGAGGAGTATGGATCGGGTCAGGGATTCAACGGCGTCCCTGCAAAGGAGCATGGTTACCTATCGCTCATCGCGGATTCGCCACCCGGCCGGCGTCTGCTGCAATAGTAGCGTTTGCGACATATACCGGCGCTTCCCCGGCCGAGCCTTGTCGTCGATGGAAATTGTAATGTGCCCCAGGCGCTGATCGTCGGCGGGGCCGGGGTCTATGTGCACCTCCTCCAGTTTCAGAGCCTCCTTATCCCGTTTGGCCCAGGCATCGGCGTTGCTGGCCGCCTGGTCCTGCCGGTCCGGCGCCCACAGGGCCAGCTCCGCTCCCTTATCCCCTCTGACCACGGCATCGTAGAAAGCGTTGACCGTCGACTTGGCCCCTTCCGCCTGCGAATCGCATCCTCCCGCCATCGCCGATAGGCCCGCGAGGACCAGCGAAAACAGCACCATGGAAGCCAGGGGGGTCCTGAACCAGCCGGTTCTCCCCATCAAGAGACAACCCGCCCGTCTCGAAGAACTATGGTGCGATTGGCGGCACCGGCCGCCTCGCGGCTATGGGTAACCATGACAATGGTCCGTCCCTCCTGGTTCAGAGAAGACAGGAGGGCCAGGACCGACTCACGGGAGACCGCGTCCAGGTTTCCGGTCGGCTCATCGGCCAGGATCAGGAGCGGGTCATTCACGATAGCGCGGGCGATGGCCACGCGGCCCTGTTCGCCACCGGAAAGCTGACCCGGAAGATGCGACGCCCTTTGGTCCAGTCCAACCCCTTTCAGTGCATTCATGGCCTTATCGAGCTTCCCCGTAGAACGCCCGACCGCCAGTGGCAGCATGACGTTCTCCACCGCTGTCAAATAGGGGATGAGATGTTGCTGTTGGAAGACAAACCCTATCCGATGCCGCCGGAAATCGGCGAGTAGCTCCGAGGGTTCGTGGTAAAGGTCGTGCCCATCGATCTCCACGCGCCCGGTGCTGGGCGGACTCATAGCGCCCAGCACCGTAAGCAGCGTACTCTTGCCGGAGCCGGAAGGTCCCAAGATGGCGGCGAAGTCGCCCTGCTGTATGTCCAGGGAAACGTCAATAAGGGCGGATACCCCTCCCTCCGGGCCGGGGTATACCTTTGTGACCTGCTGCAACGAAATGTACGCCATCACACTCCTATAGCGACCTGAGGGCGGTCACGGGGTCAAGCCGGGAGGCCCGCCAGGCAGGGTAGAATCCTCCAGCCATGCCCATTACCACCGCGAGTCCCACCGCCTCCATAGCCAGGAACGGGTCCCAGGGCACAGGAACAGACGCTTCCGCGATCCTGCCGGCCATCAGCCCTGCCACCAGGGTGCCGGCCAGAAACCCCAGGATCCCGCTCGCAAGACTGACGACGAAGGCTTCTATCAGCATTATCTGCATAATGTGGCCTCTTCTGAAGCCAATGGCCCGAAATACGCCTATCTCTCGAATTCTCTCGTTGATCGAAGCCAGCATAGTGATCAACACCATCAAACCACCCACCAGCAGGACTGCCAGGGAAAGTATCAAGGCGAACCGCGAGATGATATCCAGGGTGGCAAGCTTGCTGGCTACCGACTGCTTTACTGCATTCACGCGGGCGTTCGGCAGTTTCTCCGCTATCTGTATTACCAGGGTCTCTACCGGGCATTCCGAGCACCACGCGCTGACCTCGATCAGGCTGAGCTTTGCAGGTTTTCCCAAGATCTCCTGGGCCAGCCCCAGCTCCGTGTAGACAAGGCTATCGTCCTGCGTGCCCGTCGGCTCCAGCACGGAAGCTACCTCTACTTGACGCCCAGAGACCGTGAGAAGATCCCCAACGTCCTTTCGCAGTAGATGGGATGCCTCGCTGCCCAATAGGACCTGGCCGGCGTGGACCGGAACGGTCCCCCTCCATTCCCACCACTGCCTCATACCCACCTCATCTCGAAAGCGGACGCCCATGATCATCGCCCGGCGTCCGTCGACTTCCGCCAGCCCCAGTAGCTTCGGAGCCACCAGGTTTATGTTCTCCTTAAAGCGGATGGTGCGAATCGCCGCTGCGTCCCCTTCCGTGAGCTCCACCATTTGCGAAGTGACCCCGGACACCACGGTCCCGCCATAGCTCAACAGAAGGTCGGCGGAATCTGGCGTCACCACCATATTGGCGCCAAACTCGTCCATCTTTCGATCGATATCGGCCCTCATCCCTTCATTGATGGCGGAGACCGAAGTAAAGGCTATAGTGCCCACCAGAAGTCCCAGGGCCAAGATCAGGGTCCTGGCCTTGCGCCTCTTCAAATGGCCCAGGGCAATGTGGCGCAGACTGAATGAGCGGCTCGCTGGAGGCAGGTTAAGATCGGCGCTCACTTGAGCGCCAGACCCCTGGGCCCTTCGCCCACTGGAACGGTAGCGGCTATCTTATGGGTGCCGGCATCCATCGCCAGGACCGTGTTCTCATCTCTGAGAGACACGTACACCCTACGGCCGTCTCTACTCAGAGCCACGCCGAAAGGATTCTTCCCGACCGGGATAGTGTCTAACACCTTTCTGGATGTCGTGTCCACCACGGAGACCTCACCCGATCCGTGGTTGATTACGTATGCCTTGGCGTCTGAGGAAAGCGCAACCGCAATGGGCATGGTACCGCAGCCTACGGAGCCGGCGATCTGCTTTGTCTCCAGGTCCAGTATCCGCAAGTCCTTATTGGGGCCCGCCTTGGGCATTCCCTCTTTGCCTGACGCGCCGCCCATGGCGCCGGAGGCAGCCATGCCTCCCATGCCGCCGTGCCCTCCAACATAAGCGTACTTGCCATCAGCCGTCACAGCGATACCGCATGGGCCTTCCCCTGCCGGAATACTGTCCCTTACGCTCCTGCTGGCAGTATCGACAACGCTTATGGAATTGGACCGCAGGTTCACAACATAGGCCAAATCCCCACCATCGCTGAGAGCCACGGCCTGAGGGTTGGTCCCCACCGGGACGGAGGCCAACGACTTCCTGGCCGCCAGGTCGAGTATGGTCAGATCGTTCGACTCATAATTTGTCACGTATCCGCGACTGCCATCCCTGGAGACCGCGATCGCCTGCGGGTCCTTCCCCACAGGAATGTTGGCGACCACCTGGTTGGAGCCGGTGTCGACCACGGCAACGGTCCCGAGCTCGCCCTGAGTTAGATACAAGAACTTGCCGTCGGCAGACAACGCAATACCCTGGGGCCTGCCTCCCACCTGCAGGGTCGACGCCACCGTATTGGTGGCCGTGTCGATTATCGAGACGCTACTGGACGCTTCGTTTACCACATAGAGCGTGCCCGCAGCAGCCGGAGTTGTAGCCGGAGCTATAGCAGGGCTACAGCCCAGCGAGGAGAACAACGCGATTCCCAAGACCGCAAACAAGAAACGCACGCAAACCTCCCAAATTATGGATTGATGCCGAACCGGAACCTCTGCGATCTATGAGCGGAGGCCGGCCGGAGGCTGGCGATCTAGCCGGCGGGTGAGGGAGGTCTCTCTGGCGGAGAAGAGGACAAGCCTTGAGGCATTCGGAGTGAGGCGCCGGGCAACTCGGAGCCTGACCAATCCGCGAACGTGAACGAGGCAACGGTCCCAATTCTGAAGTCCACCAACGAATAGGCCATTGGAGCATCAGCCGACGAGTCCTTGTGCAAACAGAGGCCCACATCGGAGCCCGCGTCGCCCGTCCCCATGTTGCCCCCGGAATCGATTCCGTCCCCTGCTGAAGCCGGATGATGCCAGTGACCCGAGACCGGCCACGCCGCACTCAACTGGTGTTGGCAATAGAATGGTATGGCCAACACCATCCAGAGAGCTAGTGCTCCGGCAGCCGCCAGTGACCTCACGGTATACATGATAGGACCCAGCCAGGGGTATTGTCTAGAGCAACCCTATTCCAGCAAATCGTCGCAGGCCACGATGCTGGCCGCGCTGTCCATGAGGCCGGCCAGCACAACCTGGCCGGCGCGCACGGGGGGCCTGACCCTGAGGCAGCCTAGCGAAACGACGGCCTCCTTCAGTTGATCTCTAGGGATGGGGCGGTCCGTGCGGACAGAAAGAAGGGGCGCCTTGCTCCCTTCGGTGAGCACCGTGGTGGTGAGCACGCGCCTCGGCTCCTTCAATTCCTGCTGAGCATAAGGGAGGCCCCTCTTGCACTGGGCCCCACGACATTCGATAACACTGCCACCGTTATCCAGCACCAACTCGAGGTGACACGCAGTGGGGCAATCGAGGCAGATTACTTCCGCGCTAGGCATCTGTCTTGCTCCTCTTAACACAGGAGATCTGGATTTCGCCATTCGCCCCTTCGAGACACGAGGCCGGCACCTTCAATGTCAGCATCTCGCTCGGGCGCACCTGCTTGAACCTGCGTCGCACGGCTCCATCCCCCACCAGCAGGTCTACGTCCGCTTCCGGCGCAGCCACCCGCAGGTAAATGGTCACGTCTTCGCCTCCATTGATGGTGTGAGGGACCACGTAGCGAACGTTCGGCCCGGCCTTGACCCGAATCCTACGTGCCGTCTCCCGCCCGGAGCCCTGCACAAAGGCGGCAGCCCCGGCGCCGGCCGCCTCCCCAGCCCAGGTAACGTAGTCCACCAGATCGTGGACATGGACGACATTGCCACAGCCAAAGACCCCCGGCAGGCTCGTCTCCATGCGCTCATCCACCAACGGGCCGCCGGTTAGAGGGTCCAACGCGATCCCGGCCATGGCCGACAGCTCGTTCTCAGGCACCAGGCCCACCGAGAGCAGCAGCGTATCGCAATCTATGCGTCGTTCTGTACCGGGTATGGGACGCCGTTCTTCGTCCAGCCGGGCGATGGTCACCCCTTCCACGCGATCTCTTCCGTGTACCTCCACCGCAGTGTGCTCCAGCAACAGAGGTATGCCAAAGTCCCTTAGGCACTGCACCTCGTTGCGGGGTGATCCGCTGGGATAGGGCAGCATTTCCGCCACTGCCTCCACCGTGCAACCCTCCAGGGTTAGCCGTCGGGCCATGATCATCCCTATATCCCCTGATCCCAGAATGACCACCCGCCGCCCTGGAAGGTAACCCTCCACGTTGATCAGACGCTGCGCGGTGCCGGCGGTGAAGATCCCCGCAGGCCGGCTGCCGGGGATGGCAGCCCAGGCCCGGGTCCTCTCGCGACACCCCATGGCCAGGACCACGGCGCCAGGATCCAGAATGCTCAGTCCGTTCCGCCCCACCACCTCCAGGCACTTCTCAGGTGAGAGATCGGTGACCATGGTGTCCAGAAGGAACTCCACTCCCAAGTCGCTGGCCTTTTCGACAAACCGATGCGAGTACTCCGGCCCCGTGAGGTCTTCACCGAAGTACTGCAGACCGAATCCGGTGTGAATACATTGCAGCAATATGCCACCCGGACGCTCCGCCCTCTCCAGGACCACCACTCGCTCCAGTCCGGATTCCCTGGCCCTAATCGCCGCCGCCAGCCCGGCGGGACCAGCTCCGACCACCGCCAGATCAACTTTGGATTTCTTCACGCGTGGCATGGCAAGAGGTCCTTGGCCCGAAGTGGGACCACCGCGGACTCCGGGCGGCTCTTGCAGACCTCCTCCTCCGAAACGCCCAATTCCCGCGCCAGTATCGAAAGGACCCTGGGCGTATCGAAGCCGCCCTGGCAACGACCCATGCCTAGCCTGGTACGACGCTTGATGCCATCGACGGTGGTTGCGCCCCTGCGAATGGCCTCCATCACCTCCGCCTCGGTCACCATCTCGCACCGGCAGACTATACGACCATAAGCCTGGTCCCGCTCGATCAGGGCCGCTTTCTCATCCGTATGCAGCTCACTGAAGCGGAGAATCGCCCGGCGGGTGGGGTCGAAGTCAGCCCTCTCCTCCAGATCGAGCCCCTGTTCCGCCAGCATTCCTGCCACCATCTTGGCGACGCCAAAGCAGGAGGTCAGCCCTGGAGGACAGATGACTACGTTTATCATCTGCGGCAGCGCCGGATGTGGCTCGATTATGTAATCGTCAGGGTCCCGGCTGTTGTTGGAGCGAAGCCCAGC
>ORJL011068675.1_pt1 | contig 11864 bp, 7 predicted proteins | sample 1779941 | NCBI WGS metagenome assembly ORJL01 (sample SAMEA104232317, study PRJEB22302) | groundwater metagenome | biome: forest; feature: aquifer; material: groundwater | place: USA | collected 2011-08-07 | depth 5.8 m
AAATTTCAACATCGAGTGAATCTCTTTGAAACTCTCCTGTTAACTCTAAGATTGGACTTACGGGATTAATTGAAAAATCTAATTCCGTATATTTTTGAAGTTCATTCGATACGTACTTTAACACCTCATTTTTTTTCCTTGAGTTTTGTATTTCAAAGAAAATATTAACCTCTCTTGCATTCTCTCTTGTTAAAACATTACTCATATCTTTATGTTTAAACTTTCCTTCAATTTCAGTGACAAGTTTTTCTAAAACATCTTTTGATAAAGGCTCAGCTGGCGTCAATTGCACCTCAAAATATTTTTCAATAGATTCTGGCAAAAATTCTCTATCTGGAAAAAGGAAAAAGGAAAAAATAAAAACAAGAAAAAATCCAACAACAACACTTGATTGTCTTTTAAAGTTAAAAAGAGCCGCACCCAGATGTTTTTCATACTCCTTTGAGACAAGGGAAAACTTTTCATAAATCTTTTTTTGTTGGTCAAGCCCTTGCGCTGCCTTGAGAACGGTGCTGTCGTACAATTTATCTACATACTTTCTTGTTTCAATAGCTGCAGGGTGTAAAAAAGATGGAACAACAAATTTTTTCAAGATTTTTTCATAAAAATGCCAGAAACGATTTAAGAAAAATTTATCAAATATTTTTTTCCACCATGTAGCCTTTTCAATGAAGGCTTCTTTATCAATATCAATAATATCTTTACTCTCTCCCATATACACAGAAAGCATGGGAATGAGTGTAAAAGCGATAAATAAAGAAAAGATGAGGGTATAAATAATGGCGAGCGATAAATCTCTGAAGATTAAGCCTACTTCACCACGAACAAAAAGAAGTGGAATAAACACGACAGATGTCGTCATGCAGGAAGCAAAAACAGCTGTTGCAACCTCTGTTGTGCCTTCTATAGCTGCAGTTTTTGCATTTTTGCCAAGCTTTGCATGATAATCAATGCTTTCAATAACAACAATGGAAGCATCGACAACAATACCAATAGCCAAAGCCAAACCTACAAATGAAAACATGTTGAGCGTCATGCCACTTAAGTACACAAGAAAAAAAGTGGCAATGAGTGATACGGGAATAGAAATAGCGATAATAAGTGTTGGTGTAAAACTTCTTAAGAAGAAAAATAAAATAAGCAGTGTTAAAACACTACCAGCAACAGCATTTCCTTTTAGAAAATCCATAGCCTCTTTAATAAAGGCTGACTGATCATAGGAAATTTTTGCAACCCAAGATTCGTGATCTCCAATCTTTTTCAAATGAGCTTTAACCTCGCGAATTATATGAACAGCATTGCTTTCTGGATTTTTATAGAGAGCGAGTTCAATGGATCTCTTCCCATTCAACTTTGCATCTTGAGCCAAGGGGAATCTTGCAAGATAAACTTGTCCGACGCTTTCTAGATAAATAGGACTCCCCTCATGGGTTGCAACAATTACTTTTTTAACATCTTCAATATTTTGAAACCGAGCAGAAACTTTTACTAAAAACTGAACCTCACCTTCTTCTAAAAGGCCGCTACTTTCTTCAATATTTTCTTTTTCAAGGGCATCAGTCACTTCTTCGAGGGTAAGACTGTAAGCCTTCAGGCGAGAAGGAGATATCTGAACAAGAATTTCTTCCTTATCTCCACCATAAACAGCAACTGAAGCAACACCTTCAATGCGTTCTAGTTGTGGTTTAAGACTTTTCTCTGTGTGGGTGCGTAAAACTGTTAAATCGCCATCCTCGGGCGTCAAGTTTAATATCAAAATAGGCTTATCAATAGGGTTAAATCTTTCTACAACAGGTGGAGTAACATTTTCAGGTAAGTCTTCTAAAACACGATCAATCTTTTCACGCACATTTAACGCTGCATACTCCATGTGCGTCCCCCATCTAAAATAAAGATATATTTCGGACTTTTCTTCCGATGACAGAGAGGTCATTTTAGTAAGATTTTCGACAAAGCTAAGCTCTTCTTCGAGTTTTTTTGTAACCCGCTCTTCCATCTCATAAGGACCCGCGCCTGAAAGCTCAGTTTGAATCTTTAATACAGGGCGAGAAACATTGGGAAATAAATTAACGGGTAACAAAAAGAAAGAAATTGCGCCAACAAAAACGAGCACAAAGATAATCATGCTACATGCAATCGGACGGTTGATAAGAAAAGAAATAAGTTTCATGTTAGCATCTCTTCAAGGGGTAATAAGAAAATTGATACCCCAAAGTTTTTCCTCAGTTTATTTTTTCTGAAGTCTGAAAATTCCTTATAAACAAGTGCAACCTTATCGGCACTTAAAGCGATGAAACATGCATAGTTATTTTTACTTTCATATACATCGTTCTCTAACTTCTTACCCTCAATATCTATGAATTTGGTGTAACCTGAAATTCCGGCACCGTGTAGCAGACTTACAACTTCTGAATCCAATTCCTTGTCATAAATAATTAAAATTGCTTTCATCATGCACCACCTTTGAGCTCAGTAGCTTTCGTTTTCCAACTTAAGAAATATCTAAAAACTGAATCTAAAAAATCCTCACATGTTACATACACAAGTGGAATGAGAATAAGAGTCAAAAATGTTGAAGTAGCCAAGCCTGATACTACAACAACAGCTAAACCATTGTACATTTCAGAGGCAGCGCCCTTCGCATAAACAAGTGGAAGCGTTCCTAAAACCGATGTAAGCATGGTCATAATAATGGGTCGCGTTCTTTGCTGAACGGATGTCACAATAGCGTGATTTCTATCCTCACCGGCTCGTCTCTTTGCATTAATGGTATCAATAAGAATAATGGCATTACTCACAACGGTGCCAACTAAAATAATGGCTCCTAACATCACACTCACATTAAGATACTGCCCACTTAAAAAGAGCCCTACCCACACTCCAATAATTGCCAAGGGAATAGATAAAAGCATAACAAACGAATGCACGAGCGACTCAAAAAGTGTAGCCATAATGATAAAAATGAGAACAATAGCAAGCAATAGAGCAACATAAAGATCACTGAACACACTCTCCATAAGATGAAGGCTACTTGAAACAATACTGTCTAAACCAGCACGGGAAAGATGTTTTCTAATATCTTGAAGTACATTGCCAAGAGAAATTCTGTCCCATGCAAGATGTGCCAAAACTTTTACAACAGGTTTTTTTTGACTGCGCTCATAAATTTTTTCTTGTTCTAGAGTTGTAAAATGAGCAAGGCTTGCAAGACTTCTTACAACACCTTGTTCACCATAAGGGGCAACATAAAGGGGTAGGTTTTCTAGACCTTGTCTATCTAAATCTCCCTTCACTAACACATCCTCATGAACACCTTCAATTTTTTTTCCATAAAGATGCGCTTGTAAAATTTTTGAAATATCTTGCGATGAAAGGCCCAGTTCATGGAGCTCTCTTTTCTCTGGTGTCACATGAATTTGAGAGGCCTGTCTTTTCGAAGAAAGATTCACATAAATTAAATCTTTCTCACCTTTTAGAGAATCTGCAAATAAATTTAACCCCTCGTCATCAGGGGCTGCATCCTTATCTTGATAAACCTGCACTTCAACCGGAAATCCGGCACCTTCCGTCGTATCGAGTTTTAATTCATGATAAACATAAATCTTTGATGAAGAACTAGCTCCAAGCTTCTCTCTTAATCCTCTCAAATAACGTTCAGCTTCTTTTCTTTTAACTATCCCCTCTTTAAGATCAATATAAACAAAAGATTTTTCCTTTTCGATGCGCGAGGCAAATTTGGAAATAAAAGAATCTTTTTTAAGAATGTTTTCAATAGTATGTGTCTCTTTGTCAGCATATGAAAGTGTCAAGTTATGTGGGTGTTCTAATTCCACAACAACCGAGCGCATAATAGTTGGCGGAAGTAAATCTCGACCCGGAATAAAAACAAGACATAAAAAGCAGAGTACATAAACACCTCTCACAACCCATTTTCTATAACAAAGGTTTTCTAAGAGAAATTTTAATTTAGAAGCAAAGATATCTTGAATCTTTATCGTCGCGAGGGTTCCAAAGAACCCGTGGCGATCCCATCGCGGTAGCGATGAGATTGCTTCACTTGTGGTTCGCAATGACGCAGTTCGACTCTTTAACTGAAACAAAGAAACTACAGCAACGGGTATAAATGTAAAACAAACAACAAGGCTCAACAGCATACTCCATATAACCGCAAACGATAAATCCCAAAATAAAATGCCCATCAGCCCTTTAATACAAAGAGTGACAGGCACAAAAACAGCAATATTCGTTAATACAGAAGCTATTATGGAAGGAATCATTTCAGCAGCACCTTCTATAGCTGCGCTATGGATTGACATACCTTTTTTATGAAGCCTCATGATATTATCCAATATAACTATGGAAGCATCACTCACGTTGCCTGAAGCCAAAGCAAGACCTGCCAAAGTAAAAACATTTTGTGAAATACCCATCATATAGAGAATAATTCCAGATCCAAAAAGTGAGATTGGAATAGATAAATTCGTGATGGCAATAACACGCCAATCACGCAAGAAAAGAAAAAGCATGAGACCAGCCAGAAGAACACCTATGACAAGGCTTGAAAGAACAATAGATCGTGAGTCTTTAATATAAACAGAATCATCACGTGAAGAAAGAAATTTTACATGAGGATATTTTTTTTCAAAATAACTTATCTTATTTTTAACATCTTTGATAACTGTGAGCGAATTGGCCCACGAGCTCTTCTTAATAGCCAAACTTACAGATGGCTCACCGTTCGTACGTGAGTAAGATTTCAAATATTGGTTATTTTCAGTAACGGTCGCTATTTCTTTCAGCGTAATAGGAGAGAGACCTTTTCTTGAGATATAAATATTCTCTATATTTTCTTTATTTTTTAGAAAATTTTTGACTACTAAACTTATTACAAACTGAGCTTCTTCCATATTTCCTAAAACTTCTGCCTTTCCCTGATCTTCGAGTGCGCCAATCACCTGTAAAATACTTATATGATTTTCAACAAGCCTTTCGGAATCACATATAACTTCAATTCTACTTTCAGGCGTGCCATTTACCTCAATAGATGCAATGCCTTCGATACCTTGCAGATCTGGCAAAACTTCATAGTCTACAAAATCTTTAATGTGGGTTAGAGCCAGAGAAGAAGAAACATCATATTCAAGAATTGGAAATTCTGAAGGGCTCCACTTCCAAAACAGAGGCTTTCCAACCTTGGATGGCAGTGAAAGTTTTTTAATTCTTTCATGGACTTCCATCGAGGCATATTCAATATCGATTTCCCAAGCAAATTTAAGTTTAAAAAAAGCGTATCCTGTTTGGCTTTGACTCTCTATTTTCTCTAAACCCGGCAAAGTACCTAAAGCATCTTCGATCGGTACGGTGATTTTATCTTCAACTTCCTGTGGTTGTTCATTTTCAAAGGGTATAAAAACCGTTAATTGTGGAAGTCGTGCATCCGGAAAAAGAGTAATTGGCATGTGATAATAAGAAAATATACCAAACCCTAAAAAAAAGAGGTTCAGCATCAAAGCCGTAATAGGTCTTTTTACAAAAAAAGAAATAAACTTCATTCTTTTTCTCTAATTCGAACGAATGCTCCTGGGGCAAGCTTGTGATGACCTGTAACAACAACAACTTGGCCTTGTTTTACACCAGAAACAACTTGAATTGTGTCACCCTGCTCAAGACCAACTTGAACAGGAATTTCATTAGCTTTTTTATTTTCAACAATGTACACAAAAGCCTGCTTATCTTTGTAAAACACAGCTCTCTTAGGTAAGCTCAAACTTTGATTCAAAGTTTTAATGTGAATCTTACTTTGCGCAAACATACCTGCCTTAATTTTTTGATTCCCATTTGCTATTTGGATTTCCAACTTCGCCGTACGACTAAAAGGATCAACAACAGGACTAATATTTTTTACAAAGCCCTCAAATTTTTCATCTGAATAAGCACGAATTGAAACTTCAACTTTTTGATTGAGCTCAATATCTTTTAAATTCTGAGAGGAAACCTCTGTTTTTAAAATAATAGGGTCAACATTCACAACATACACAAGGGGTTGCCCTGCCCCCACATTTTCACCACGATGCCCTCTCACCTCAGCAACAACACCTTCAATTGGAGAAATAATATTCGAATTTTTTAACTGATCCTCTTGCAGTTCTAAATTGGACTGAGCCTTTTTTTCAGCGGCCTTGATTTGATTATATTGAGATTCAATTTTTTCAAATTCAGATTGAGAGATAACTCCTTTTTGAAAAAGTTTCTTCTGCCGATTGAATTCTTCTTCTTGGAGACTTACGTGAATCTCTTCGTGTTGAGCAGAAGCTATGTTTCTTCTGGCGAGTAATTCTTCCTTTTCCAGCTCGAGAAGTAATTCGCCAGAAACCACCTTTTTACCCATTTCAGCATGGATTTTTTCGATACGCCCTGGAATTTTACTTGAAATTCTGGCCTCTTCATGAGCCTCAAGCGTTCCACTTGCTTCAAGCACCTGCTGAATATTTGCATATTCAACTTTAAACACTGTTACATAAACACCTTCAGATTCGAAGCCACGCCCCTTTCGATCACAACTCACATTAAGAAACAAAAGAAATAACAATATTATTACTATTCTAAGTTTGCGGATACCCATATATTTCCCCCTAAATTTTTATTGAACTTCATATAGGCTAAATGCAGCTCATAATTATTTTTTTGCGACTCAATTTTTGCTCGCTCCAGGTTGGCCTGTGCCTCGAGCAATTTTAACTCCGTAACAACTTTATTTTGGAAAGAAACCCGCGCTCTCCTTAAACTTTCTTGTGCAACTTTTAGCCTTTGCGAGAAAAGTTGTTTTTTTAAGAGAAGCGTTTTTAAATTGTTATATGATTCTTCCAATTCAATATGTACTTTACTTTGCATCATGTGTTCTTGTGTTTTAGAGGCAGATAATTGTGCTCGTGCCTTTTTCTGCTTACCCTTCGCCTCAAATCCATCAAAAATATTAAACTTAACAGAAACACCAACCTCCCAAAATTTTTGAAACGCAGTTACATTGTCTGCTTGCTGCTCTAAAGAAGCATAAAGACTTACATGGGGAACAAATGGAGAACGAGCAAAACTAGATTTGTATTGATTTTCTGCGCGTTTTGTTTCTAGTCGTGATTTGGATAACTCATTGTTTCTATGATGAGCAATCTGTAAATATTCATCAAAACTTTTTAAATCGACATCAAAAGGTTCTTGCATTTTTCCAAGAACAACTTCTTCATTAAGGGAGCGCCCCATTTTAAGATTTAATACTTTTCGCAAAGACTGTAATTTATCTTTAACTTCTGTGAGCCCAATAACAGCTTCAAGGTACTGATTTTCTGCTTCAAGGCTTTCAAGCTCTGTTATTTGTTTTACATGAAACCTTTCATGAGCATTTTCTTTATAATCTTGATAAATCCGAGCAAGTTTTTCATTTAAAAAAACTGTTTGTTCTGCTGTGAGCACATTGAAATAGGCTTCTGCTACATCGTAGAGAACATCAGTTTTTGCCATATCATAATCAAGCTTAGCCATTTTGGTTTCAACCCGAGTTTTCTTATAATCATAGAGATGTCCCAATCCATTAAATATATTGTACTCAGCAGTGAGTTTAACAAGAAAACCATTCTCATCATTTTTTGGCTCAAAACCTGAGAGACCCGTACCACTAAATTGTTTTTTCAACCAATAGGTAGCATAACTTGTTTTAGATTGTTCTTGTGCATTCATGTGAGTTGCAACATCTGGAAGAAATTCGGACAAAGCTATTTGTTGCTCTCCTAATGTAATATCAATCTTATCTTTATAAATTTTTAGCTCTTCATTGTTTTTAAGTGCACAATCGTAAATATCAAAAATGGAGAGCTCTTCGGCATGAGCATAAAAAGATAATGCACATACCACAATGACACATAAAATATTTAAGTTTAAAACCTTCTTTGTCATAGCATTACGTTCCTGTTTTTTTCTTTTCATCACTCTCTTCTTCAATTACATCTTCAATCACATTTTTTATTTTTTCTTTGTTCGTTGAGAGAAGTTTCATGAGTTCGTCAAGTACGGCTTCAGCAATAACCTCTGATTGTGGCATTCTCTCTCTGGCATATTCTATTTTGTGAAAACGTTTTTTTTGAAAGTGTGAAAAACTCTCCAGGGCTAAAGTTTGCGTGATATAAGTTTTAAAAATTTTTGAGATAATTTTTTTATCTTCCTTAAAAATATTGTGATCGAGTGAGGCAACAAGCTTAACTTCACCCCCGTGGCTTTGTGCCTTTTCTTGAGCTTCAATAAAAACTCCCAGAGCAGAACTCCCTAGGAACTCGACACCCTCTAAATCAAGTACGTAATTGAATTTTCCGGCATTAATGAGGGAATGAAGCTCTTCCTTCATCTTGGCCACCGTAAAGGAGTCAACCCTTCCAAAAACATCAATAATTACAACATCTTGATCCTGTTTTATGCTATATTTCATAAAATACTCCTTACCTTAAAACTTAATCGGAAAAAATATGCAAAAACTTAAATCTTAGATCTAGCTATCTCCTTGTTTTTCTTTGGGAATTTTTAAATTTTATGACGCAGCACGTCTTTAACTCATGTTAAATTAATTGTTGCTTAAGACAAAAACTTTGTTAAAGTTGGGCGCCGTTGAATCGTTTTTTAGTTTCACAAAAACGATTCAACGGCTGCGGAAATCCCGGAGTTAACATGATTTCTATATTTCTATGAAGTTATTGAAATTGGTTCTTGCACTTCTCGTTTATTTAAGTTTCTCCTCATCATATTCTTTAGCTCAAGAAGCACCTACAAATGAAAATCCAGAAAACAATCTAGAAGAAATCTGGAAAGATAAGTGGTCTGAAGTTTTAGCTACTTATAATAATATTTCGGACGAACGCCATCGATTGATATTTTCTAATTATATGCACAGAAGAATAGGTCCTATAACTCTCAATCCAAATGATGAATATTTTATTTATAATCCGACTGATGTTGCAGCCTTTGAAATGAAAACTTCTCTCGTCATTCCCGTTCCTGTTGATTTTTTAAATACGGAAATACAGCAGTATGATCGCTTTTTTTGGGATCATATTAAAACCTTCCTCCCCATGGAGGTCGATTCTACGGCTTATGACCCTGAAACAAAGATTCTTAAAGTTGTAGTTATTAATCCAGACATACCGGGAGATTTTGGTAAAATTGATCTTAATTTTAATATCACGGTTGAAGGAAACAACCATGTTCTCACTCTTGATCCAGGTCAAATAGCTAAACTTGGAGGTATTAAAGACAACACCATTACCATTACTGTAGAACAATTATCCGGCAACCCACGTTATAGCATTGTTACATTTCATAGTATTACACATTATAAATCACTGTGGAAAACAATTGAGGATGTCAAAGAAAGCCTTCACCTTTTTGAATTGGAAGATTCTCTATTCAAAAATATGGAACGACTTTGTTTAGAAACAGAAACAAATATTACTCGCAAATACTGGGCTGTCACAAATCAAGAAATTTCTGGTCTTATTGATTTTTTAAAACAAGATTTTAACCACTATGGCAATATGAAATCAGATACTGATGATGGCGTTATCACAAAAAGAACTGAACTTTTAACGCGATTAAACGACATCGCCGCAAAGATTGTTGCGAATAATATTCCAGAACAGGCAGTTCAATATAATAGTCTTGTCCTTTCCGGAGTAAACCAGAAAGCATTAAGCACACAAGGATGGGATGAATATTTTCCTCTTTTTGAAGGAAAAAGAGTTCAAGATTTGTTTCTTCCCGATCATGAGGCAAAACCTTCTCTGTGGGCAGAAGCAGCTCTTTATGATGCAGGACTAACCAATTCTATACTCTTTCCCTATGCACGAAGAATTACACAAAAATACCAATTAGATAATTTTAGATCCTTAATTAATTCTGGATATACATCATCCACGTACTTTCAGGAAGCAAGTCTTACAGATAATGCGTACGCAGGCGGTGCTTTTGAAACCATCATACACAACGAGGCTTTTTTCCAAAGCTATGAACCCTCCATAGAGTGGTTCCAACTGGCTCAGAGAGTTAATCAAGAATATAATTTTTCAGCCTTTGTATATTTTGAAAGATGGTATCCACAGGATCTCCCCTATTCTATAAGTCGCAGAAGTATTTTGAAGGAATCTTTAGCCGTAGCGAATCCACACGCTTTACGTGCTTTTAAAGCCATAACAAATTTAAAATCTAATGATGTAAGTATTTATATTTTAGCTACTCGTGTTACAACAGAAGAGCAGGCCCTCCAATTTGAAATCCTCGCCAATGAAGAAGTTATTGATTCTACCCGCTACGAAGCCGTTTTAGGAAATTAGAGAATATATTTTGATAAATCCTGATCTTTAGCAATTTTTTCGAGGTGTTGGGTAACATAAGAAGCATTAATAGTGATCTTATTTTTCTCCATATCAGGGGCATTAAATGAAACATCATCAAGAAGTTTTTCCATAATGGTGTGAAGCCTGCGAGCACCAATATTTTCCGACGTTTCATTAACCAGTGTTGCAATTTCTGAAATTTTCTCGATTCCGTCTTGTGTAAACTCAATGTCAATATCTTCGGTTCTCATCAAAGCAACATACTGCTTCGTCAAAGAATTTTCTGGCTCTGAGAGAATTCTTTCAAAATCTTTTTCTGTTAAAGACTCTAACTCAACTCGAATAGGAAATCGCCCCTGTAACTCAGGAATAAGATCGGACGGTTTTGAAATATGAAAAGCTCCAGCTGCAATAAAAAGAATATGGTCTGTTTTTACCATTCCATATCGTGTTGCCACGTTAGAGCCTTCCACAATAGGAAGAATATCTCTTTGTACGCCTTCTCTCGAAACATCCGGGCCATGGGTGTGACGACCAGCAATTTTGTCTATTTCATCTAGAAAAATAATTCCAGAGTTTTGAACTCTATCTAAAGCTATTTCTGTAACCTTATCCATATCAATGAGCTTATTTGCCTCGTTCGCTGCAAGAATTTTTAAAGCTTCTTTAACCTTAACTTTTTTTCTTTTTTTATTTCTATTAGGCATCATGTTACTAAACATATCTTTGATATTGGCACCCATTTCTTCCATGTTTCCCGATGAAAACACCTCAACAATAGGCACAGAATTTCTCGCCTCTCCCTCAATTTCAACGGTACGGTCATCAAGCAAACCTTCTTTCAACATTTTTCTAAATTTGTCTCTCGTTTGTTCTCGATGAATCTCGCCTTCTTCTGGTTGAACCTCAGTTCCAGCAACTCCAATGGTTTGCCTTCTCACAACAGAAACAGGAGGTAATAGTAAATCTAAAACTCTCTCTTCAGCTAAGTATTCGGCCTTTACTTGAACCTTGGCTCGCTCTTCATCTTTAACCATAGTGACACCAATGTTAGTTAAATCTCGAATCATGGATTCAACATCTTTTCCAACATATCCCACTTCCGTATATTTCGTTGCCTCAACTTTTATGAAGGGGGCTTCAGCCAACTTTGCTAAACGTCGTGCAATTTCTGTTTTACCCACTCCGGTAGGCCCGATCATAATAATATTTTTAGGTGCAATTTCGTCTTTTAAAGCCGAATCAACATGAGCCCTTCTCCAACGATTACGAAGAGCAATAGCCACAGCTCTTTTAGCCTCAGTCTGGCCAACAATGTATTTATCGAGCTCAGATACAATTTCTCGAGGTGTGAAATTTTTCATAATTCATGAATTTCAAATTGATCGTTTGTATAAATGCAAATTCCAGAAGCTACAAGAAGAGCGTTTTTACAAATTTCATGAGCTGAAAGATGTGTAGAATGTTTTTTTAAAGCTCGTGCAGCAGCCAATG
>ORJL011255529.1_pt1 | contig 11861 bp, 9 predicted proteins | sample 1779941 | NCBI WGS metagenome assembly ORJL01 (sample SAMEA104232317, study PRJEB22302) | groundwater metagenome | biome: forest; feature: aquifer; material: groundwater | place: USA | collected 2011-08-07 | depth 5.8 m
CCCCAGCGCCCCCGCCCACCTCGCCCTCTCCCCGGTGGGCGCTCCCCCGGCGCCCCCCCCCCCGCCCCCCACGGGGGGGGGGGGGGGGGGGCCCGAGACCGGCGGGGGGGGGCCCCGCCCCGGCTGGGACATCGCGGGTGTGGTGGAGCAGGCGGCCGCCGACGGTACGGGGCCCATGGCGGGCCAGCGGGTGGTCGGCGTGCTGCGGACGGGCGCCTGGGCCGAACTGGTGGCGGTGCCCGTGGCCAACCTGGCCGTGCTGCCCGACACCGTCAGCTTCCAGGTGGCGTCCACCCTGCCCGTGGCGGGCCTCACTGCCCTCTACGCGCTGGACCGCGCCGACGGCTTGGTGGAGCGCAATGTGCTGATCACCGGTGCATCGGGTGGGGTGGGACACCTCGGCGTGCAGCTTGCGCGGCAGGCGGGCGCCCGCGTCACCGGCCTGGTGCGGCAGGAGAAGCACGCCGACTCGGTGCGCGCGGCCGGCGCCCACGTGGTGGTGGCCGACGAGACCGGCGCTGCCGCCAAGGACAGTGGCCCCTACAATCACGTGCTGGAGTCGGTGGCCGGCGCCGTGCTGGGCAACGTGCTGACCATGATGGCCCCAGGCGGCCACGTGGTGTGCTACGGCGTGTCGGCCGGCGGGCCGCTGTCGGTCAACTCCAACGTGTTCCTGCGCGGCCGCATCACCGTCAGCGGCCTGGCCGTGTTCACCGAGCTACAGCGCGAAGGCGCCGGCGTGGGCCTCAGCCGCCTGGCCCGCATGGTGGCCACCGGCACCCTCAAGCCCCAGATCTCGGTCGAAGCCGGCTGGCAGGACATCGGAGCGGTCGCTCAGCAACTGCTCGACCGCTCTTACCCCGGTAAGGCCGTGCTCACCATCGGGTAGCACCCCTGCACCTGCGCGCCCCCACACGTACCGGAAACTGTGGGGGGCGAACCTGCGCCAACCCATTGTTGGCGCAGGGAGTAAGTTGGCCGTGAACCCTTCCGTGCACGTTAAATGTCTAGGCAAGGGGGATACGGTTGTGTATGCTATCTCCAGCGTACGGCTGAGAGGTTTGACTCAGCCGGTTCGTGCTGCTAGGGCCCTTCGCCGGCGCCCGCTCCCAGTTACTTGCCCGGAGGACGTACATGCAGGGACTGCAAGACAAGCCGCAGATTATCACCGGTCTCAAGGGTGTCTATTTCGCCGAGTCACAGGCCAGCTTCATCGATGGCGACGTCGGCAAGCTGCTGTACCGCGGCTACAACATCCATGACCTCGCCGAGAACATCACCGCCGAAGAGGTGTCGTATCTGCTGCTGCGGGGCAAACTGCCCACGCAGTCTGAACTCAGCGTGTTCGACGCTGAACTGAAGGCCAACCGGGAACTGCCCCCGGCCATCCTCGAGATCATCAAGCTGACCAAGAGCGCCCACCCGATGGACGTGCTGCGTACCGCCGTCTCGGCGCTGGCGGCGTTCGACCCCGATACCGAGGTGAAGTTCGAGTGGGCCAACGCGAAGCCCTTCACCGACGCTACCTTGCGCAAGGGCATCCGCCTGACCGCCCAGGTACCCACCATTATTGCGGCGCACCATCGCATCCGCAGCGGCCAGGAGCCGGTGAAGCCCCGCGGCGACCTGGGTCAGGCCGCTAACTTCCTGTACATGTTGTTCGGCAAAGACCCCGATCCCGACGACGCCAAGACGCTCGACGTCGACTTCGTGTTGCACGCCGAGCACGGCTCCAACGCTTCGTCGTTCGCTGCCCGGGTGGCCGCCTCCACGCTGGCCGACCTACACTGCGCCGTGGTGGCTGGCATCGGCACGCTGAAGGGCCCGTCGCACGGCGGCGCCGCCGAGGCCGTGATGACGATGACCAACGAGATCGGCAAGCCCGAGAACGCAGCAAAGTACGTGGAGGAGCGGCTGGCCAAGAAGGAGCGCATCATGGGCTTCGGCCACCGGGTGTACCGGGCCGTGGACCCGCGGGCGCAGCACCTGCGGCAGCGGGCTCACGATCTGGGCATGCGCCGGGGCCATCCCGAGTGGTTTGAGATCCTGCAAGAGGTTGAGAAGGTGATGTCCCGGTACCAGAACCGCGGCATCTACGTGAACGTGGACTTTTACGCAGGCGCCATCTACCAGTTGCTCAACATTCCCGAGGACCTGTACGTGCCCATCTTCGCCATGGGACGCGTGCCGGGCTGGGTGCAACAGGCCATTGAGCAGTACGAGAACAACGAACTGCTGCGGCCGCTCACCTGGTACACCGGCCCCATGGACGTGCCGTTCGTCCCGATGGGCCAGCGCTCGTAAGCCGCTCGCTCCGGCCTAAGGCCGAGCGTGCGTACGGCCAGACTTCAGGTCTGGCCGTACTTTTGTTAACATGCCGGCGACTATAGCTGTAACAGTCGCGGCCGGAGCCACTGGGGGCAGGGTGGAAGCGCTGGGCGGGCTCGGCCGCGGCTGTACGTCTCACAGAAGGAGGAACCTGTGCAACCAGTACGTATCGCCGGGGTGGCGGCGCTCCTAGGCGCCATCGCCCTGACTGCAGTAACCGCGCTGGGGGCCTGGCTGGCCACGCCGCTGACAGCGGCAGCAGCCATGACCCAGGCCCCCACGCTCTCGACGCCGGCCAACGGGTCGACGCTCACCAGCTTCTCGCCTGCGCTCACCTGGCAGTTGCCCATTGCCACCACCCAGGTGCAGCTTCAGGTCGCGCCGTTCAACAACGACGGCCCTGGGGTCAACGTTATTGTCGACGCGACCGCTTCGTTCACCATCCCGGCGCCGCCTGATTGGTACGGCCTGCTGCCCGATATGGGCTACACGTGGCGGGGCCGCGCCACCGACGCCCCCATCGCGGTGATCGAGAGCGACCCAAGCTGGGGGCCGTGGTCGGCGGAATCCACCTTCCGCACGCCCAAGGTCGCTATCGGCACCGTCGCGCCCTACGACCCGGCCAACGGCAAGTCGGTGACGAGCCATAACCCGGTGCTGAGCTGGTCGTCCAGTACGGCCAGCATTTATTATTGGGAGATCCAGGTCAGCAAGGACCGGGAGTTCGGCGCCAATTCGTTCCTGTACTGGGTGCTGGTGCATGGCGACGTGGTGTTCCCGAACAACGCCTACACCGTGCCGTCCAGCTTCCCGCTGGAGCAGGGCGTCACCTACTCCTGGCGGGTGCGGCCGCGCATCCAGGGCGACGGCACACCGCTGGCATGGGCCAGCGCCGCCTCGTTCACCACTCCCGCCACCGGATCGGTCATCCTGAACGTCACGGCGCCGGCCAACGAGAGCACGGTGTCGACGCCGAGCGTGACAGTGACCGGCAAGACCGCGGCCGGAGCCTACGTGTTCGTGGAGGACGAGTTCACGATCGCCGACAGTTCGGGCAACTTCTCGGCCACGGTGACGCTGACTGAAGGGGTCAACTCGCTGGACATCTTCGCCACCGACGCGAGCACCGGCGACACGGTGAGCATGACCCTGCTCATCACCTACGCACCTTAGGAGAGCACTATGCATAGCACACGTTTCCGCCTGGCACTTGGCCTGGTGGCTGCAGCCCTGGTGGCGGTGAGCGCCACCGGCATGCCGGCCGCCGCCATGGTGAGCGCCGACGACGGCATCGAAGCACTGCTGGTGGACAGTCCCACGGCGACTCCCACCGCGCCAACGGCTACACCGGCGACCCCCAGTGGCACCCCCACGCCCCGGCCCACCGTGAAACCCGGCGAGCGGCCGGACGATAAGCGGGGCGAGCGGCCTGGCGATAAACCCGGCGATAAACCCGGCGACCGCAAGCCTCGCAACGTCACCTTCACCGGCAACGTGACGGCCAAAGGCGCCAGCGACCTGACGGTGAAGGACCGCAACGGCCGCATCGTTATTGCGACCGTCGATAGCGCCACCAAGTACGTGCAGGTCGGGAACAAGACCGCATCGTTCGGCGACGTCAAGACCGGCATGCAGGTCTCGGTGTACGGCACCTCGCCGGAGAAGCGGAGCACCGACCCGGCCGGCACCTACCGCATCAAAGCGTTGGGTGTGCAGTTGCCCCGCATCCAGGAGAAGTTCGCCCACATGACCGGCGAGATCACCGCGCTGTCCGACACCTCGGTGACGGTGAAGGACGCCAAGTCGGGCAAGAGCTACACCGCGGCGCTGAACGCTCAGACGAAGAAGGAGCCCAAGAACGCCACCTTCGCCGTGGGCGACCGTGTGCTCATCCACGCCAAGATCACCGAAGGCCAGGGCAGCACGCCCTCGGTTACTGTGCTGCAGATGGTGAAGCTGGGCAAACCACCGGTGCGCGAGCCGGGTAAGCCCGAACCGTCCCGCACACCGGCCCCCAGCGCCACGCCGTCCACCACGCCCACTGCAACGGCGAGCCCCACGGCCACGGCCAGCCCGACAACGAGCCCCACGGCCACCAGCGCCGCCACCAGCTAAAACTGTTCGGCGCCGGCGGCGCGAAGCGGCGAGGTCCCATGGGCCTCGCCGCTTCGTGTAACCTAGCGCCGTATCTTCACAAACTTGGCATAGGAGGGGTTGATGCCGAACGATACCGAGGTGTACCGCCAATATGTTATCGATGAGTTTCTGGAGGACTATCAGACCCGGCGGGTGAGCCGGCGGGATACGCTGAAGTTGCTGGCGGGGGTCACCGGCAGTCTGAGCGTAGCCGGGGTGCTCATGGCGGCCTGCGCGCCGGCCGCACCCGCGCCCACCGCTGCGCCCGCGCCCACCACGCCAGCCGCCCCGCCCACCGCTACGGCGCGCCCCGCCAACACGCCCGTGCCCGACGATCAGAAGGTGGCGGCCACCGACCCAGCGATCAAGGCCGAGACCATCACCTTCAAGAACGGCGCCGATACCATCACCGCCTACCTGGCCCGTCCTGCGGCCGGCAATGGGCCCTTTCCGGCCGTGATGGAGTGCCACGAGAACCGCGGCCTTAGCCCCTACAACCAGGACGTCACGCGCCGCCTGGCCAAGTCGGGCTACGTGGGCCTGGCCCTCGACCTGCTGTCCCGCGAGGGCGGTACGGCCAAGAACGACTTCAACGCCATTCCCGGCATGCTCACCACCGCCGGCGTGCCCCGGCACGTCAGCGATTTCAAGGCGGCGTTTGAGTACCTGCAGGCGCAGCCGTTCGTGAACAAGGACAAGGTCGGTATGCTCGGCTTCTGCTTCGGAGGCGGCGTCACGCTGTCCACCATCCTGCAGGTGCCCGGCATCAAGGCGGCGGTGCCGTTCTACGGCCCGGTGCCCGGCGACCTGAGCAACGCCAAGAACATTGGCGCTGCGGTGTTCGGCGTGTACGGCGAGCTGGACAACAACGTGAACCCTCGCATGCCCGAACTGCAGAAGGCGCTGACCGAGGCGGGAAAGACCTTCCAATCGAAGATCTACCCCGGCGCTCCACACGCCTTCCACAACGACCTGAATGAGAACGGCGACCGTTACAACGCCGTGCAGGCCAAGCAGGCATGGACCGACGCCATGGCCTGGTTCGACAAGTACCTCAAGGCTTAAACCCGCCCACCGTGCCAGGGGCCGGCAGCTGGCGCCGCGCCGGCCCTTTGGCGCCAGCCGCGGGCCGTCACCCATTACCCACTAGGAGGAGCGCATGCCGGACGGGCGAGAGGTCTACCAGCAGTATCTGATCGACGAGTTTCTGGACGATTACCGCGACCGAAGGGTGAGCCGCCGGCAGACGCTGAAGCTGCTGGCGGGCATCACCGGCAGCATGAGTGCCGCCGGGCTGCTGGTGGCCGCCTGCGCGCCCACCGCGGCGCCCGCCCCCACGGCCGCGCCCACCGCGGCGCCCGCCCCCACCGCCACCGCACGGCCGGCCAACACGCCGGTGCCCGACGACCGCCGGGTGGCCGCCACCGACCCGGCCATCAAAGGCGAGATGGTGAAGTTCGCCAGCGGCGCCGACCAGATCATGGGCTATATGGCGCGCCCCGCCGCCGGCAACGGGCCCTTCCCCGCCGTCATGGTGTGCCACGAGAACCGCGGCCTGACCGAGCACATCCAGGACGTGGCGCGGCGCTTCGCCAAGTCGGGCTACGTGGGCCTCGCCGTCGACCTGCTGTCACGCGCGGGCGGCACCGACAAGATTGCTGACTCGAACACCATCCCAGGCCTGCTCACCAATGTGCCGCCCGATCGCCACGCCGGCGACTTCGTGGCAGCGCTCGCCTATCTGAACACCCAAAGTGGGGTGGCCAAAGGCAAGGTGGGCATGATCGGCTTCTGCTTTGGCGGCGGCATGACGTGGCTGACTGCGTCCAAGGCCCCCGACCTCAAGGTGGCGGTGCCGTTCTACGGCCCCGCTCCGGCCGACCCGAAGGTGCTCGCGAACGTGAAGGCCGCCGTGCTCGGCGTCTATGCCGGGCTCGACGACCGCGTGAACGCCAGCATCCCGGCGGTCGAGGCCGCACTGAAAGACAGCAAGGTCGCGTACGAGCTGAAAAAATACGAGAACTCCAATCACGGCTTCCACAACGACACCGGCTCGGTGTACAACCCCACCACCGCCAAGCAGGCATGGACCGACGCGCTGGCCCTGTTCGATAAGACCCTGAAGGCGTAGCGGCCACACGCCTCAGCCCGGTGCTTTACCATCCGTGCCTGAGTCGCTACACTCTGGGCACACGCCGTGCACAAGTGCCGTACCGCCGCTGCACGACCCGGCTCTGGACAGCCTGCGGTGCACCGACAAGAGGGAATCCATGACCACCATCGCTCAGAGCTTGCTCGACGCCGCCCGCGACCTGGCCCCTGAGACGGTGCGCCTGCGCCGCCAGATCCACCAGTGTCCGGAGCTGCTGTACGAGGTGCCCAAGACCGCCGCATTGGTAGCGCAGGAGTTGACCGCTCTGGGCCTTGAGGTGCAGACCGGCGTCGGCCGGAGCGGGGTGGTGGGCCTGCTGCGGGGCGGGCCGGGCAAAACGGTGCTGCTGCGGGCCGACATGGACGCCCTGCAGATCACCGAGACCGGCGACATCCCCTACAAGTCGCAGAACCCGGGGCTGATGCACGCCTGCGGACACGATGGCCACACCGCCATGCTGCTCTCGGCCGCCAAGCTGCTGAGCACGCAGCGCGACCGCGTGCACGGCGCCGTCAAGTTCATGTTCCAGCCGGCCGAAGAGGGCGGGCAGGGCGCGCTGCGGATGATCGAGGATGGCGTGCTCGAGAACCCAAAGGTCGACGCGGTGTTCGCCCTGCACGTCGACCCTATGTACTACGCCGGCGAGCTGGCCATCCGCACCGGGCCCACCCAGGCCTCTGCCGACCGGTTCGGCATCACCATCCACGGCAAGGGCGGGCACGCCGGCTACCCGCACCACACCGTCGACCCGGTGCTCGTGGCGTCGCACGTGGTCATTGCCCTGCAGTCCATCGTCAGCCGCGAGACGCCGCCATGGTCGCCGGCGGTGCTCACCATCGGCAAGATTTCGGCGGGCACCATCAACAACGTCATCCCCGACGAAGCGATCATCCTGGGCACCATGCGCACCTTCGACCCCGAAGTGCGCGAGTTCATGCAGCGCCGCATCCGCGAAGTGGCCGAGGGGGTGGCGTCGGCCATGCGGGCACGGGCGGTGGTGGTGCCGCAGGAGGGCTGCCCGCCACTCATCAACAATCCGGCCAGCGTGCAACTGGTGCGGGACGCCCTACGTGAGTTCACCGGGGCCGAAGGCATGTATGAGCGGGAGCCGGAGATGGGGGGCGAGGACTTCGCCTTTCTGACCGAACTGGCGCCCGGCGCCATGTGGCGGTTGGGGGTGCGCAACCGGTCGTGGCAGCAGCCGCGCTCGCTGCACACCGCCGACTTCGACCTGGACGAGAGTGCGCTACCGCTGGGTGTGGCGACCCTGGCCGCCACCGCCATTCACTACCTGGAGAGTTGAGGAGCATGGGCCCAGCGTGCCAACTGCAACGCAGGCGTAACTCGACCGAAATGCGAGGGTGCTAAACTCCGACGGCGAGTCCCCTTTCCCTGCCGCCGCCGGTCCCCCATCACAGCTACGGAGATGAACCATGTTCTTGGTTGAAGAGAGTGTGCAGGTGCCGCTGGGCCGGCACGGCGACGGGCGCAAGTACATGCAGGACCAACTGAGCGCCATGGCGACCCAGCCCGGCTTCAAGCAGGGCCACGTCTGCGCCTATCTGGGCAACATCCGCCAACACCTGCTGCTGAGCAATTGGGCGGACGCCGCCAGCTACGAGGGCTGGACCAAGAGCGCGCAGGCGGCCGAGCAGGCCAAGACCCGCCGGCCGTTCACCATCGACCCCTACGGCAAGTTCTATGAACTGCTGCTGGAGACTCCCGGGCCTGAAACCGGCAACTTTCTGAACCAGGGCATGCTGCAACTGCTGGAAGGCAAGACCTGGGACGAGTTCATGGAGCAGCGCCACGAGCACGATGCGTCGGCGCTGCAGGCCGGTGGCCTGGTGTACGTGCGGGCCTATAAGTTCGTGGGCGAGCCTAACCCTCCGTATTTCACCCCGGAGACCATCGCCGTGCTGGTGCGTCGTAAGGACCGCGCCGCCTACGAGCACTCGGTGGAGGTGGGCATTCCGGTGGAGTTGTCGCGGCCGGCCGCTTACCGGAGCATCAGCCCCCAACTGTCCGACCTGGCCGGACTGTACGACTACATTTACGACACCCCGGCCAAGTAGACTGCCAGCGCCATGCCGCCCGACCTGCGGCCGCTGAAGTCCGCCATCATCACCTACGGCCACACCGAAGCCTATAAGCGCGGCCAGGTGCAGGTGCAAGGCGCCCAGATCGCAGAGGTGCGGGTCTCGCCCTACAAGGCGCACCTGCTGATGTGCCGCACCGACGAGCTGGACATCGCCGAGATCTCCATCGGCACCTACCTGAGTGCGGTGGCGGTGGGGCTGCCGTTCACGGCCATCCCGGTGTTTCCGTACCGCCGGTTTCAGCACGCCGCCATCCTCTACAACGTCAACTCCGGCATCCGCCACCCCAAGGACCTGGAGGGCAAGCGGGTGGGCATCCGCCGCTACTACACACTGACGGCGGCGTTCTGGGCGCGGGGCATCCTCACCGACGACTACGGCGTGGACCTCGACAAGATCAACTGGGTGGTGCACGGCGACGAGATCGTGGAGGCCTTCACGCCGCCCGCCAACGTCACCATGGCCCCACCGGGCGAGGACCTGCGCGCCGCCCTGATCGCCGGCGAGTTGGACGCGGCGGTGAGCGTGACGCCCATCGGCAACCGCGGGGTGGACTCGCCGGACGTGCGGCTGCTGATCCCGAACCCGCAGGAGGCCGAGGTCGCGTGGTTCCAGAAGACCGGCATCTTCCCCATCGACCACCTAGTGGTGATCAAGAACAAGCTGCTCGAGGAGGCCCCCTGGGTGGCCGACGAGCTGTACCGCACGCTGGAGGAGTCGAAGAACCGGTATTTCCAGATGCTTGGCGATGGCCCGCCCCGCTGGTCGGAGGATGAGACCATGCTGTGGTTCAAGCGCTTCATGGGCCCCGACCCCATGGGCCACGGCGTGACCAAGAACCGCAAGACGCTGGAAGCCGCCATGCGCTACGCCGTGGAGCAGCGCATCCTGCCGAAGGCCATGCCGGTGGAGGACCTGTTCGCCAAGACCGCCGCCTCGGCCACGTGGTAGGAGGGGCGGACCATGCTCTCGCGTGCTGACTGCGACCTGCTGACCCAGGTGGGCCCGGGCACGCCGATGGGCGCGCTGTTCCGCCGGTTCTGGTTACCGGCGCTGCTGCCCGCCGAGTTGCCGGCCCCCGACTGCCCGCCGGTGCGCCTGCGGCTGCTGGGCGAGGACCTGGTGGCGTTCCGCGACAGCAGCGGCCGGGTGGCGCTGATAGCGGAGAGTTGCCCCCATCGCGGCGCTTCCACGTTCTTCGGGCGCAACGAAGAGGACGGCCTGCGCTGCGTGTACCACGGGTGGAAGTTCGACGTGACGGGCGCCTGCGCCGACATGCCGAACGAGCCCGCTGAGTCCAACTTTAAGCATAAGATTCGCGCGGTCGCCTATCCCACCCGCGAATACGGCGGACTGATCTGGGTGTACATGGGGCCGGTCGAGCTGACGCCCGAACTGCCGCAACTGGAGTGGGCGCTGCTGCCGGACGACCAGCGCTACATCCGCAAGATCTTCTTCGACAGCAACTTTGCGCAGGCGCAGGAGGGCGAGATCGACAACGCCCACACCTCGTTCCTACACCGCTGGTTCGACACCGCTAACCTGCCGAACCAGCGCAGCTTCCTCTCGCCGGCCCTCTGGAACGACGGCGCCCCCCGGCTGACCGTGCACGAGACCGACTACGGGTTCACCTACGGGGCGCGCCGCGGCCTCGGCGACCAGGGTTACCACTGGCGGGTGACGCAGTGGCTGCTGCCCAACTACAGCCTGCTGCCCGGCCGCGACGGTCTGTACTTCGGCCATGTGTGGGTGCCCATCGACGACGAGCACACCTGGAACTACTACTACAGCTACAACGTGCGGCGGTCGTTCACGCCCGACGAGGTGGCCTATTTCGAGTCCGGCGCCACCGGCAAGCCACGGATGGTCGCCGGCACGTTCATGCCGGTGGCCACCAAGCACAACGACTACACCATCGACCGGGAGATGCAGCGCACCACGAACTACAGCGGTATCTGGAGCAGCGGCGAGCAGGACCTGGCGGTCATGCAGAGCATGGGGCCGGTCTACGACCGAACCCGCGAACACCTCGGCACGTCCGACGCTGCCGTCATCCGGTCGCGCACCATCCTGCTGCGGCTGGCCAAACAACTGCAGGCCGGCCACGAGCCCTTTGCCGCGCACCACGGCGAACTGTACCGGGTGCGACCGCTCGACAAAGAGTCGCCACACACGGATTTTGGCGCGCTGATGGACGAATATCGGACCGAGGCGATGGCGCCCCAACGACCCTCAGGCTAGGAAGATCCAGTAGATGGCGCTTATTCCCGCAGACACGGCAACCCGCGGCGAGCACACGGTGCGCACGTGCTGCGCCCACAACTGCGGCGGGCGCTCCATCCTGGACTGCACGGTGCGCGACGGCCGCCTGGTGAAGGTGGAGCCCGGTCCGCACCCCGACGCCCGCTACACCGGCGCCTGCGTCCGCTGCCTGGCGCTGCCCCAGTGGGTCTACAGTCCCGACCGGATGCAGTACCCCATGAAGCGGGTGGGACCCAGGGGCAGCGGCCAGTTCGAGCGCATCACCTGGGACGAGGCATTGGACACCATCGCCGCCAGGCTCGGCGAGATCAAGGCCCAGTACGGCGGCGAGGCGCTGGCGTTCACCAAGAGTTCTGGGCTGCCGCGGGTCGGCTCGTACGGGCGGCTGGCGTCGCTGTTGCAGGCGGGCGTGATGTACGGTGGGGTGGACATGGCGGTGCACATGGGCCTGAACGCCACCTTTGGCGACCTGGGCCTGTTTGGCCAGAACACCAACGAGTGGACCGACCTACCCAACGCCAAGGTCATCGTCATCTGGGGCCACAACCCCGCCGAGACCTCCATGACCACCTTCAAGCTGATGCTCGACGCCCAGGAGGCCGGTAGCCAACTCATCGTCATCGACCCCCGCTACAGCCCCACGGCGCAGCACGCCGACTGGTGGGTGGCGGTGCAGCCCGGCAGCGACACCGCACTGGCCCTGGGCCTGCTGCACGTCATCATCGCCGAGGGTCTGGTGGACAAGCCGTTTGCCATGCAGCACTCGGTGGCCCCGTTGCTGGTGCGCCTCGACACCAAGCAGTACCTGCGGGAGGCGGAGGTGACGGCGGGCGGCTCGGCCACCCGCTTCATGGTGTGGGACGAGGCGACCGGCCACGCCGCGA
>ORJL011156148.1_pt1 | contig 11860 bp, 12 predicted proteins | sample 1779941 | NCBI WGS metagenome assembly ORJL01 (sample SAMEA104232317, study PRJEB22302) | groundwater metagenome | biome: forest; feature: aquifer; material: groundwater | place: USA | collected 2011-08-07 | depth 5.8 m
AAGATCCCGAAAGGTGTTCTTTTGGTTGGGCCTCCAGGGACGGGTAAGACTCTTTTAGCGAAGGCGGTCGCAGGTGAAGCAGGGGTTCCTTTTTATTCGTTAAGCGGTTCGGATTTTGTGGAAATGTTCGTAGGAGTTGGCGCCAGCCGTGTACGCGATTTATTTGAACAAGGCCGTAAAGCTGCAAAGGCTTCAGGTAAAGGCGCAATTATTTTTATCGATGAAATTGATGCTGTGGGAAGACTTAGATTCTCAGGTATAGGCGGTGGGCATGATGAGAGAGAACAAACCTTGAATGCATTGTTGGTTGAGATGGATGGCTTTGATGTTCAACAAGGTTTGATTTTGATCGCGGCAACAAATCGTCCGGATACATTAGACCCTGCTATTTTACGTCCGGGAAGGTTTGACCGCCATATCGTTGTTAACTTGGCTGATATCCAAGGCAGGGAAGAGATACTAAAAGTGCATACTCGTAAATTAAAACTTTCGACTTCTTTGGATTTACAATCTATTGCACGGTCGACTCCCGGTTTTTCCGGTGCGGACTTGGCAAATGTTTGTAATGAAGCTGCTTTAATTGCTGCGCGTTTTAGTAAAGAGGTTATTGAAACTGTTGATTTTGATAAAGCAGTAGAGCGGGTTTTAATGGGCCCGGAAAAGAAAAGCCGCATAATGTCTAAAAAAGAAAAGGAAATAACCGCAATTCATGAGTCAGGCCACGCATTGCTTTCTTTATTGTTACCGGAAGTAAATCCGCTAAAAAAGGTTTCAGTAATTCCGCGTGGGCTTGCCGGTGGTTATACTTTTACTCCTCCTTTAGAGGATAGGCACTATAAGTTAAGAGGTGAATTGACTGCGGATATCGCGGTAATGTTGGGAGGAAGGGCTTCGGAAGAAATAATCTTGAAGGAGATTACTACTGGAGCGCAGAATGACCTGGAAATGGCTACTCAAATGTCGCGGCGTATGGTTTGTCAATTCGGTATGTCTGAAAAACTTGGGAACATAACCTTAGGCAAAAGGGAAGGCTTGGTTTTTCTCGGCCGTGATATTGCCGAAGAAAGAAACTACAGCGAAGAAACTGCGAAATTAATCGATCAAGAAATCAAGAAAATAGTTGATGACGCTTATATAAGGGCAAAAGGTTTATTGAACGAAAACTCGGATAAGTTGAAGATTTTATCCAACGCTCTCTTAGAAAAAGAAGTTTTAGACGGGGAAGAGGTAAAAAAACTTTTAGGTATTCAAAAGCAGGATGTAGCCTGATGCGGATAGTTGAGATAACAAATCAGCAGGAATTAAGGAAGGTAATGCATGATCTCAAGGTTGACCCTTACGGCATTGAGATTATGGCTCCCAAAGGAAAGTTTTATTTGGTTAAAATCGAGAATATTCCTCCTGCGGCCGCAAACATATTAAAGCAAGACATGCTTTCTTTGGGCGGAGATGTTGCGGTTCCCCGCGATCTTCTGGTTGGAAAACTAAAGAAAACGAATTGTTTGTTGCTTGGCAATCTGTCTCAAATACGCCATCTGATTAATAAACTGAAAAGGCAGCCTTTTGGTTTAAAAAGGCAAGCCGTGGATTTATCCCGGGTAATAAATAATTATGAGAACAATGCTTTGTCTTATGCGGCAGGAACTTTTAAATTTAATCTTAGTCGCCGTACGCATATTATGGGGATTATTAATCTTACCCCGGATTCTTTTAGCGGTGATGGGTTGTATTCCGGTGATTCTTCCGATTTTGTAGATCATGCCGTACGCCTGGCGGAGAAGATGGAGAGTGAAGGCGCTGATATAATTGATATCGGCGGAGAGTCAAGTCGTCCGGGAGCCAAGCCGGTTTCGCTAAAAGAAGAATTGGAACGTACCATTCCTGCGATAAAGAAAATATCGCGTAAAGTAAAGGTGGCGATTTCTATCGATACATATAAGCCGGAAGTTGCTTTGCAGGCATTAGATAACGGGGCCGTAATTATTAATGATATTAGCGGGCTAAAGAATCCGCAAATGTTTAAGGCAGTGGCAAAATATAATGCAGGAGTAGTGGTTATGCACATGAAAGGCAAGCCTGTAAACATGCAGAATAATCCTTCTTATGTTTCTGTTATGGATGAAATAGTTGGTTATTTGAGCGCAGCAACTAATGCTGCAAGGGAATTTGGCTTAAAAGAAGAAAATATTGCCGTTGATCCCGGGATAGGTTTCGGTAAAACGTTTGAACATAATTTGGAGATTATTAAGCATATAAAAGAATTAAAAGTCTTAGGCTTACCGATATTGGTTGGGCTTTCGCGTAAATCTTTTATCGGTAAAATACTTGAGAATGAACCCAAAGACAGGCTTCATGGAACAATTGCTAGTTGTGTATTAGCAACTGCCGGAGGAGCAAATATAGTCAGGGTTCATGATGTCGGACCGATAAAAGAAGCCCTTAAGGTAAGCGATGCAATAATCAGACAAAAATGTGGAAATCCGTAATTGAAATTTTCATCCTCTGGTTTGTAATTTATCACATCATATTGTTTTTCGAGGGCACCCGTGCCCTGCAGGTATTGCGCGGTATTGTTATCCTGTTATTTGCCTTTATTTTATTTCAAAAACTAAATCTTGAAGTATTGAATTGGATACTTTCTAAGCTCTTTGCGATTTCCGTTATCGCTATTTTAGTTATATTCCATCCGGAAATCAGGCAGGGTCTGGCTAGAATCGGACAGCGCCATCATTTTAGTTCACCGCTAAAAGAAGAAGAGCTGGAAGTTATTTTACGGGATGTGCTTAAAGCCGCGGAGAATCTTTGTAAAATAAAAGCCGGGGCATTGGTTGCTATAGAAAAAAATGATAATCTTAACACTTATGCTCAGGGCGGGGTTATTGTTGATGCCCGTATAACGAGCGATTTAATCGAAACAATATTCACTCCCAATAGCCTTTTGCATGACGGCGGATTAATTATTCAGAATAGGCGCATTTCTGCCGCCGGATGCCTTTTTCCTATCACTCAATCACAAGATTTAAGCCGGATATTTGGGACGCGGCACCGTGCGGCGCTTGGTTTAAGCGAGGAGACCGATGCAATAATAATCGTTGTTTCCGAAGAACGCCAAGATATGTCTTTGGTTTATAAATCAAAATTATATAAGGATTTAAGCCGCGAAGAAATTGTTTCTAGAATAAAAGATATTTATATAACTAAACATGCCTAAAACAAAAAACAAATTTGGTTATGTTATTTATGAATGGGTTATTTCGCATCCCTGGCTTAAACTTGTTGCGTTAATTTTGGCGGTGATGCTTTGGTTTTATATTAAAGAAGAAATAAACAAATTTAACCTGAATATATGGTAAAACTCGGTGTAAATATTGATCATATCGCGACAGTAAGAAACATACGCTGCGGCATTGAACCGGAGCCTCTTTTTGCTGCTTTGATTTGTGAGGCAGCCGGGGCTGATAGTATAGTGGTGCATTTACGTGAGGATCGCAGGCATATTAACGAGAAAGACCTCTATATTCTTAAATCTGTTGTTAAGAAGCGCCTGAATCTTGAAATGTCGACTTTCGATGATATTGTTGAGATTGCCCGTGAAATTAAACCGGATCAAGCAACCTTGGTTCCGGAAAAAAGGCAAGAAGTTACTACGGAAGGCGGTTTAGATGTTGTTAAGGGGTTTAAAAAAATAGAAAAGACTGTGTCTGTCCTAAAGCGCGAAGGTATTAATGTTAGTTTGTTTATTGATCCTTTAAAGATTCAAATCGATGCCGCTGTTAGATCCGGCGTAGACCGTATTGAATTGCATACGGGTTGTTATGCCAATGCAAGAAGCGCCAAGGATAAAGATTTTTGTTTTAACGAATTAAAAACCTCCGTAGCTTATGCAAGGTCTAAAGGTTTGCACGTGTATGCGGGGCATGGGCTTGATTATTATAATGTCCGTCCTGTTGCTAAGATAAAAGGCGTTGAGGAATTAAATATCGGTTATTCAATTATATGCCGTGCCGTATTAGTTGGGTTGGAGCGCGCGGTCAAAGAAATGAAAATTTTAATCAGCAATGCATCCTCTTAAGATAAACAATAGTTTACGCCGGCCAGTCCGATATGGCCGGGCGTTAAAAGGGATAAAGGGGAGCGGGATAGATATAACTGAGGTCAGGCGCCTTAAAGAGGCGGTAGAAAAATGGGGGGATGTGTTTTTAACCCGGATATTTACTGCACAAGAGCTGGAAAATGCCAAGAAGCGCGTAAGTATTTATCAACATCTTGCCGGAAGGTTTGCGGCGAAAGAAGCAGTTTTTAAAGCGTTGGGTGACGAGAAACTTAACTGGAAGGATATCGAAATAATTAACGATAAAAAAGGCAAGCCTTGCTGTAGAATTCTAAATAAAATGGGCAAGGGCAAGAAAGTCCAGGTTTCAATTTCTCATGTCAAAAGTTATGCGGTTGCCAGCGCAATTGTTATATAGGAAATCCGATTCGCATAAAGGCGATTTTGGGCATATATTGATTATTGCGGGTTCTTCAGGTTTAAGCGGTGCTGCGGCTTTATGTTCTGAATCTGCAATGCGTTCGGGTTGCGGGTTAGTTACGCTTGGTATACCTAAGGGAATAAATAACTCCCTGATTAAGATTAAAATAAAAGAAGTAATGACGCTTCCGTTGCCAGAAACCCGGCAAGGAGATTTAAGCGTAAGCGCGTATCCAAAGATAAAAACGTTCTTTAAAAAGACAGATGTATTATTGATTGGTCCGGGATTGGGCCGGGATGCGTTAACCCAAAAGCTTATTCATAAAGTTTTGTCAGGTTTCAGGGGCCGGATTGTTATCGATGCTGATGGGCTGAATGCCTTGATTAATCATCTTGATTTATTAAAAAATAATGATATATTAACACCGCACCCTAAGGAAATGGCAAGACTTTTAGGCGTTACGCTTAAGCGCATTCAGGATAATCGAATTGATATGTCTAGGCGTTTTGCCGAGAAATACGGCGTTACTTTGGTTTTAAAAGGTAAAAATACGATTGTGTCAGATTATCTTGGCAATTTGTATATAAATAAGACCGGAAATCCCGGTATGGCAACAGCCGGTTCGGGGGATGTATTAAGCGGTATGATTGCGGCTTTTTTAGGCCAGGGGCTAGATAATTTTCTGGCGTGTAAATATGCAGTTTATCTGCATGGTTTAGCCGGTGATTTAGCGGCAAAAGAAAAAACGCAAATAAGCATGATCGCTTCGGATATCATAAATAATATTCCAAAGGCGATAAAAATTTGTAGCTAATGCCGGCGTAGCTCAGTTGGTAGAGCAGCTGTTTTGTAAACAGCGGGTCGGGGGTTCGATTCCTCTCGCCGGCTCATTGATAAAAAAGTATGGCCTAAAGAGGCCAAAAGAATAAGTTTATGGGCAGGTACCCAAGTGGCTAAAGGGGACAGACTGTAAATCTGTTGCGCCTGCGCTTCGGGGGTTCGAATCCCTCCCTGCCCATTTAAAATTACGATGGTAGTGTAGCATCCGAAGCTAATCAGCATTACTTCGGCATGCGTTTTTCTAGCGCGGGAGTAGTTCAGTGGTAGAACAATAGCCTTCCAAGCTATATATGGGGGTTCGATTCCCCTCTCCCGCTCCAATATGAGAATGAGAAAAAATAATATTTCAGTACTTGGTGATGGCGGATGGGGAACAACAATAGCTATAATTTTAGCTAATAAAGGTTACAATGTTACTTTATGGGGTGCGTTTCCGGATTATATCAGTACTCTTCGCAAAGACCGGGTAAACAAAAAATTCCTTCCAGGCATATCCATACCTAAACAGGTAGAAATAACCCATGATATTAAAACTGCTATTAGCGAAAAAGACATCATTGTTTTGGCTGCTCCTTCGGAGTATTTACGTTCCGTATTAAAAAAACTAAAGAAATGCGGTTATTCCAAGTCTGCAATATATGTTAGTGTCGTTAAAGGCATTGAATTGTCTTCTCTAAAACGTATGTCGGAGGTTATACATGAAGAGTTGGGTAATGTAAAATTAGCAGTTCTTTCCGGGCCGACTATTGCCTATGAAGTGGCAAGAAAAATACCGACTACCGCGGTAATTGCCTCTAAAGATAAAAAAATCCGTGAATACTTGCAAGATATTTTCATGACTGATATGTTTAGGATTTATACGAATGAAGATGTAGTTGGGGTAGAATTAGGAGGCAGCCTTAAAAATGTCATTGCCATTGCCTGTGGTATTTCCGATGGGTTGGGATTTGGTACAAATACTAAGGCAGCCATTCTTTCCCGCGGTCTGGCAGAAATATCTCGCTTAGGTTCGGCAATGAAGGCAAAACATGCTACTTTTAGCGGTATAAGCGGATTAGGCGATTTAGTTACTACTTGTGTAAGCCAGTATAGCCGTAACAGATTTGTCGGAGAAGAGATTGGGAAAGGCAAGACTTTAAAGCAAATTAAAGGCCATATGCAAATGGTTGCTGAAGGAGTGCCTACGGCAAAGTCTGCATACGAATTAAGTTTAAAATATAAGACTGATATGCCTATTGTTGGCGAGGTTTACCGGGTTTTATATAAAAATAAAGCTCCTCTTAGGGCGGTAAAAGAATTGATGACCCGCCAGAAAAAGGAAGAGCGTTCATAACAAGATTTGTCGGGGCGTGGCTCAGTTTGGATCAGAGCGCTTGAATGGGGTTCAAGAGGTCGACAGTTCAAGTCTGTCCGCCCCGACCACTAAACTATGGGGGTTAGAAATGGAGCATGAAAAAAGGAAATCGATTAGGATCAAGAAGCCTTTTGTTGCTCAATATAATTCTGTAGTGAGCCAGCGGTGGCTTACTACTAATATCCGAGATATAAGCGAAACCGGATTGAGTATTTTTACCGATGAATCGTTTTCTGTTGACGGCACTATATTGGTAAGAGTTAAATTTCCTAATAATCCGTTTAATTGGCTGGAAATTAATGCCAAGGTGATAGGTTCTAAAGAATTCGTAACTGGTTCGTTTATTACCAGAGTGCAATTTTTTGATTTAAATCCGGAGCAGGCAAAAGCAATTGCGGATGCGATATCATGGTTTTTAAAACAAGGCGGCGGGAGCAAATAATTATGAAAAAAATAAATATTGGTTTAATCGGTTTTGGCAATGTGGGTTCCGGGGTCGTCGAGATTTTACAGGAGAATAGAAAACTTTTAACTGCTAAGACCGGTCTTGAAATTAACATCAAAAAGATTTGCGATAAGGATACCGCATCTAAGAGGCTTATCAATGTTGATAAAAATATCCTTACCCGGGATGTTATGCAGGTTATTAATGATCCACAGATAGATATTATAGTCGAATTAGTGGGAGGCATAAATCCTGCGAAGCAATTCATTATTGAATCTTTAAAGAAAGGCAAGAATATTGTAACTGCTAATAAGGCTCTTCTTGCGGAGGAGGGTAAAGAAATTTTTGCTCGTGCTCATGACTGCGGCAAGAGCATATATTTTGAAGCTTCGGTTGGTGCAGGTATCCCGATTATAAAGTCTTTGCGGGAAGGATTAGTGGCAAATAAATTTAACAGTGTTTTTGGTATTGTGAATGGAACGTCGAATTTTGTGCTTTCACAAATGTCGGCCAATAACTGTAGCTTTGGTGATGCTTTAAAAGAAGCTAAATTAAAAGGTTTTGCGGAGAAAGATCCGACGTTGGATATATCGGGTATGGATTCGGCGCATAAGTTGATTATTCTGGCATATCTTTGTTTTGGCCGGCTAGTTAATTTAAACGAGGTATTTGTCGAAGGTATCTCCCAGATTTCTTTGGCGGATGTCAATTATGCCAAAGATCTCGGCTTTGAAATTAAGCTTTTAGCTATCGCAAAAAAAGAAGCAGGTGAATTGGAGGTAAGAGTTCATCCTACGCTGGTTCCTAAATCTCATCTTTTGGCATCAGTTGATGGTGTATTCAACGCAATCTATGTTTCATCAACTCTTGCCGGAAATCTTTTATTTTACGGCCCAGGGGCCGGGCGATTGTCCGCGGCATCAGCAGTAGTTTCGGATATTATTGATCTTACTCAGGATATGAAAGCCGGGCTTTTTAGGCAGACACTAAACATTGTTTCCGATGAATCGGTTAAGAAGCTGCGCAAGATTGATGACATTGAGAGCCGCTATTACATACGTTTTATGACTTTGGATAAGCCGGGGGTTTTGGCTAATATATCCGGGATTTTAGCTAAATTTAAAATAAGTATTTCATCGGTTACGCAAAAAGAAAGAGGAAAGGCGCAGAGTGTTCCTATCGTAATGATTACTCATGGCGCCAAGGAAAAAGATTTGCGCCAGGCCTTAGAAATTATTTCTCGTTTGGATATTGTAAGACAAAAACCAGTAGCTATCCGCATGGAGGATGTGTGAAAATAGATTCTTTTGGAATTATTAACCGCTATAGGAAGTATCTTCCGGTTACTAAGAAGACTCCGGTTATTACTCTAAACGAAGGTAATACGCCTTTGATTTATGCGCCTTATTTAAGCAGTCTACTCGGTAAGAATTATGAAATCTATCTTAAATATGAAGGTTTGAATCCAACCGGTTCGTTTAAAGATAGAGGGATGACTTTGGCTATTTCCAAGGCTTGCGAAGAAGGTTCAAGAGCCGTTATGTGCGCTTCAACCGGAAATACTTCTGCATCAGCAGCAGCATACGCGGTGCGCGCAGGATTAAAATGTATTGTGCTTATACCTAAAGGCGCAATCGCATTAGGAAAACTTAGCCAGGCAATGATCCATAATGCTAAAGTTTTGGCTGTTGACGGTAATTTTGATGATGCTTTAAACCTGGTAAAAGACATTACGGAAAAATATCCTATAACTTTAGTAAATTCTCTTAATCTTTATCGGATTGAAGGGCAGAAGACCGCAAGTTTTGAAATTTGCGATTGCTTAAAAAGTGCTCCGGATTTTCAATTTATGCCGGTAGGTAATGCCGGTAATATTACCGCTTACTGGAAAGGTTATAAAGAGTATAAGGGTATTAAAAAGATAGCCAAGCTTCCGAGAATGATGGGTTTTCAGGCTGAAGGGGCAGCGCCTATAGTAAGAGGGTACCCGATTAATGACCCTGAGACTATTGCAACTGCTATCCGTATTGGTAACCCGGCTAGCTGGAAGACGGCTGTTTCGGCCCGTGACGAATCCGGAGGATTAATTGATATGGTTTCGGATCATCAGATTATTGATGCGTATAAATTATTGGCGGCAAAAGAAGGCGTTTTTGCTGAGCCTGCGTCTGCAGCTTCTGTTTCCGGATTATTAAAGCTGAATCAAAAAGGTTATTTTAAGCGTATAGCGCAGCCCGCAAAACGTACCACCAGGATTGTTTGCATTCTTACCGGACACGGTTTAAAAGACCCTGATAGGGCGATTAAAAGTATAAAGCCGCCGGTGGTTGTTAAAGCGAATCGCCAAGCGATTTTAAAAGAAATTGGCTATTAAAAAGTTTCGCAATATATGAGCCTGAAGAATAAACATGTTTTAATAACAGCCGGTCCGACCTGGGTTCCGATAGATAAGGTAAGGGTTATTAGCAATACGTCAACTGGTACAACCGGGTTTATTCTTGCGAAGAAATTTAAAGACGCAGGAGCAAAAGTTACTTTGGTGCATGGCCCGGTTTGTGAATGTAACTTAAAATGTCATGCTAAAAGAATACGCTTTAAGTTCTTTGATGAGTTAAGCCGTGTTGTTACTAAAGAATTAAAAACCGCAAGAGTGGATATACTTATTCATTCTGCTGCCGTGTCGGATTATAAGTTGTCCTCAATTCACAAGGGTAAAATCCCTTCGGGCGATAAAGAATTGAGATTAACTTTGGTGCCGACGGTTAAAATAATTGAAGGGTTAAAGAAAATATCTCCGGATTTATTCCTTGTTGGGTTTAAATTTGAGCCGCAAGCTTCGCGCATATTTTTAATCAAAGAGGCAAAATCACTTATCAGCAAATCTAAGGCTGATTTAGTAGTGGCCAATACCAATTCCGGAAATAAATACCGGGCATATATTGTCAGCGCAAAGAAAACGTCAGGCCCTTTTTTAACTAAAGAACGGATGAGTGCTGAATTGCTTCATGCTATCGGAGGCAAAATATGAAAGAGCTTAAATTAAGTAATAAAATAAAGAAAATCTTGGTAGATTTTATTGAACGGATAAAGGTTTCTCAAGGGGAAAATTTAGTTTCCGTTATTCTTTACGGCAGTGCGGCCAGCGGTGAATTTTCAGACAAACATTCGAATATAAATATCCTGGTAGTATTAAATGATTCAGGGCTGGGCGAAATAACCAAGATCGCGTCTTTTTTTAATAAAGCTAAGTTTACAAATATTAACCCTTTGTTTTTCACGCGCGATTTCATAAATCAGTCTTTGGATGTTTTTCCGGTTGAATTTTTAGATATTAAAGAAAACTATTTTGTTTTGTTCGGAGAGGATGTGCCGGTTAACTTTAATATAGATATAAAAAATTTACGTTATCAATGTGAACATGAGTTACGGACTAAGCTTATTAATATCCGTAAGCTTTATCTTGAGAACTTAAAGAGCCCAAAGCTTTTACGTTCAATTTTGGTTTCATCGTGTAATTCTGTTTTACATGTTACGCGTAATTTGCTGCGTATTAAAAATAAACCGACACCTTATGCCAAGGACGAGATTATAAATCAACTATCGAAAGAATTTGGGTTGGATGCTGAGATTTTCACAAAAGTTCTGGATATAAAGAAAAGAAATTTAAAGCCCGGTATTCTCATTACTGTAGGATTGTTTTCGGGTTTTATTAACGAATTAGAAAAGATCATTAAGATCGTTGATAGCCTATAACCGACTTATGAAGCGCAAGCTTGGGTTATTATTTTTCGGCGTTCTTTTTTTAACTAATCTGCTCTTTGCCGAAGATGTACCGCAGCCTTCGGGTTGGGTTAATGATTTTGCTAATGTAATTTCGGCCGAATACCAGAATAAACTGAATACGGCGATCGGCGCCCTGGAAGAAAAAACTTCGGCTGAAATCGCCATAGTTACGATAAATTCTATCGCTCCTTATGATGAAGAGCAATACGCGCGCCTGCTATTTGATAATTGGAAGCCCGGTAAGAAAGGTAAAGATAACGGTGTTTTAATACTTCTAGCCTTAAAAGAAAGGGCTTGGAGAATTGAGACCGGTTATGGGGTAGAAGGGATTTTGCCGGATGGGCTTTGCGGTGAAATTGGCCGTAATTTTATGGTTCCGTATTTTAAATCCGCAGATTATGAAAAAGGTTTATATAACGGCGTACTTGCGATTGCGGAAGTAATAAACGGTGGTTCTGTGGTTGGTTCTGAAAGCCCGCGATCTTTTGGCTCGGTAACTACTCTTGGCCAAGAGCCACCTTTTTTTATGTACATTTTTGCTTTTTTATTTTTTTATATATGGAATTTGCCCTGGCCTTTTATTATTGGGTTTCCTTTTACGTTATTATTTGCCTGGGTCTTTTATTCTACTGCTCCGCTTTTAGGAATTTTAGTCGGTTTGGGTTATGTGTTGTCGATGATAACCCGGTTTTTTATCTGGCGTAAATTGCCGAAAAATAAACGTAATAGTTTCTTCGGCCCGCAAGCTTATGGCGGAAGCTACCATAGCGGGGGTACTTGGGGCACAGGAGGGTTTGGCGGCGGCGGTTTTGGTGGAGGAGGATTCGGCGGCGGTGGCGGTGGTGGCGGCGGTGCCGGAGGAAGATTCTAAGCGAAGGGAGTCAGGATGAAAAATTTTATAATAGGGTTAGCGGTGGTATTAGGTTTAGTTCTAATAATAGGAATGTCTTTTGCGTCGGTTTATAA
>ORJL010832552.1_pt1 | contig 11856 bp, 9 predicted proteins | sample 1779941 | NCBI WGS metagenome assembly ORJL01 (sample SAMEA104232317, study PRJEB22302) | groundwater metagenome | biome: forest; feature: aquifer; material: groundwater | place: USA | collected 2011-08-07 | depth 5.8 m
ATCCACCGCGACCTGAAGCCGGCGAACGTGCTGGTTGATACCGAGAATCAAGCGAGGGTCACGGATTTCGGTTTGGCCCGGCGGCTGGAGGGGGATTCGGAGCTGACGTTGACCGGCCAGGTCTTAGGATCGCCGCATTACATGCCTCCGGAGCAAGCGGCCGGCAAGCGCAGGCGGGTCAGCCGTCGAACGGACGTCTACGGGTTGGGTGCCATCCTGTATCACTGGCTGACCGGACGTCCGCCCTTTGTCGGCGAAGAGCTGGCCGAAACGCTTCAGCACGTCTTGAACACCGATCCGGTCGCGCCGCGGCTGGTGAATCCGGCGGTTCCGCGTGATTTGGAGACAGTATGCTTGAAGTGCCTGGAAAAGGAGCCTGCGCGTCGGTATGCGGCTGCCGCTGCCGTGGCCGACGAACTGGGCCGCTACCTGCAAGACCAACCGATCGAGGCGCGGCCGGTCGGGCGAGGCGAAAAGGTGTGGCGTTGGTGCCGCCGCCAACCCGTGAGGGCGGGACTGCTCGCCGCTTTGCTGATGGTCTTGCTACTGGGCGCGCTCGGCGTACTCTGGCAATGGCAGCGGGCCGAAGCCGGTGAATTGCGTGCTCGACAGGTTGCCTATGCGGCGGACATGAACCTGGCCTTTCAGGCAGTGGAGGCTGACCAGCACGGTCGGGCTTTGGGGCTGCTCAACCGGTACCGGCCACCGGATTCCAAACTTCTAACTCTCAACCCTCAAGGCTCAACGGACCTCCGTGGCTGGGAATGGCGCCACCTGCGGGAGCGGTGCGAAAGCGAGGCGGTCCATACACTCAGCATTTACGCCTACGGGGTTGATGCGCTAGCCGCCTCGGGCAACGGACACTGGCTGGCGGCCAGCACCTGCAGCAACATCGTGATCTGGGACTTGGTCACCCGCAGCCCCAGCGACCGTCTTCCCATTAATGCCGTTCCGGCAGTGGTGGACCTTTCCGCCGATGGCAGCCTGCTTGCCTGCGGTGAAGCCGACATGACAGCCCAGGCGAGAGATTTCAGCGCCGTGGTTTTCGATACCACAACGCGCACCGTCGTGGCTCGGTTTCCACATCCTGGGGCTTGGTGGCTCGCCCAGGTCGCCATCTCGCCGGATCGCCGGGTGCTCGCGACCTTGGATACGGAGAAAGATGAGGGTTTTGTGAGGCTGTGGAGCCTGGAGACGAAGGAGTGCCTCTATTCGATTCGGGTGCCACCCGGCAGCAGTATGTTCTCTGGCAGGCTGCGCTTCTCGCCTGACGGCCGCCTGCTTGCCATTGGCCAAATGGATGGACGTCTGCGATTGATCGACCGGGCCACAGGCAAGGTGCGACGGGACATTCCTCCGCCCGCGACGAGCACGTCGGTGAAGGCGCTCGCGTTCGCGCCCGATGGTAGCTTGGTTGTGGCAGGCTACGCGCAGCCGGAGACGAACATTCACCTCTGGAATGTGGAGACGGGGGAGCAGATCGGAGAACTGTTGGGCCACAAGGGCTCCGTTGGTTCGTTGTGCTTCTTGCCGGACGGCCAGACACTGGCTTCCGGCGGCAGTGATGAGACGATCCGCCTGTGGAGTCTGGCGGAGCGGAAGGAAAGCCGGCGATGGTCGGGGCACGTCAAGGAAGTCATGGCCCTGGTGGCTCTGCCCGACGGCAAGTCGCTCGTGAGCGGCGGTCACGATGGATTCCTCTACCTCTGGAATACCGAACATCAAAAGGCAGGATTCGCCAAAGCATCGTTAACGGAGCGCGTTCGGGGATTCGCGTTCACGCCCGACAGCCGACAGGTGGTCACGATCAACAGCAACGGCCAGGTCGAAGCCTGGGCTGCGGCGACGCTCCGACATCTGGCTGACCTGAAACCGCTGGGTGCGGGTAACCTCTGTCTCTCGCTGGCCTCGCGGGCTGGGCATTTACTGCTGGCTGCGGGAACTGATGCCGGCTGGGTGAAGATCTGGGATGTCACTTCGCTGGCTGAACCCCAGCTCGTGGCCTCGTTCAGAGCCCACAACAGCCGGGTGGCCGCTCTGGAGTTTGAGCCCCAGGGGCGAATCCTCATGTCCTCGGAATACCTTCCGAGCGGCTGGGCCAACTCCGATGCACGCAACTTCAAAGCTTGGGATACCTCCACCTGGCGCGAACGGCCTGAGTTCGCCGTCGGTTCCCATCTGGTCGCCCATTGGCCCGAGTCCGATTGGATGGTTGTCCGCTGTGGACCGGTTGGGTTGGATTTTGCCCTCCGCGACTTGCGAACGGGGAAGGAGAGACGGATCGTGACCGGCCACAGGCACTACTTGGTTGCCCTGGCCTTCTCTCCCGACGAGCGGCTGCTTGCCTCAGGAAGCTTCGATGGCACGGTCAGGCTCTGGGAGGTGGGCTCGTGGCGCCTCGTGGCCACACTTCCAGGCATGGGGTTCGTGCGGAACGTCGCTTTCTCTCCTGATGGCCTGCGACTGGCCACAGCCTCTAATCCGGTCAAGCTGTGGGATCTGGCCACCTACCAGGAACTGGCAAGCCTCCCATTGGAGGGCGTGACGGTAGCGTTTTCTCCCGACGGTAACACCCTCGCAGTCCGGGACTCTTCCGGCCTGGTGCACTTCTGGCGAGCTCCATTGCCGGCTCGCTGACACGGGGGCCGGAGCCTCTCGCTTTACGGCGCAACTTTTCTCCCTCTTTTCCCAGGTAAAGAAGCGAAAGCAGTCAGTGGGGCTCGGCCGTCCACCGGCGCCGCTTGCGAAGCGGATCGGCGCGCGAATGCGCATCGGGCCCAGAGGGCAAGGACGCGCCGAAGCGTCCGGGCGCCGCCACGTGGGCTGAAAGTAACCAACAATCGTAAACTCAAGTTCAAAGACAACTATGAAAATGTCCAAGCTCATGCAGGGCATCGCTCCCCTCGCGGTCGGTGCCTTATTCTCATCCATTCCAGTCGGGGCGCAGCCGACTCCATTCACAGCCACGGGTTGGGTCAACGGAGTGCCCGCTCCGGGCATTCTCTGCACCAATGCCCTCGGCCAAGTCCTCCTCCGCGGGCTCGTCCACAGTGCCCGGATAGAAAGCACGGATGCCCGCGTGACCGGGCAGTTGTTGATCCTTGGCGACGCCAGCTATAGTACCAACGGCACCGCTATCTCGCAAGGCACGGCCTATCTCCAAGTGGGCACCTGGGACTTGGCGAAGACGAACTTCACCCCGACCGGCGGGATGTGGGAGACTCGTTATCGCGGCCTGATGCAGACTGACAACAGCTTCCAACTCAGCATCGCCGGTTACGGTTCCGGTGGGACCATCGATGGCCTGCGCTCGGAGGCCACGCTGACCCGCGCGGCGGCGCCCGGTCCAATTGACTTCACGGTCCCCTACGCCTACACCGGGACCATCACACCGCCGCCGGCCAGCACAGTCCTGGATTCCGACGACTTCAGCGGGGGTGTGCAAGACTGGACTTCCGGCAGCGGTTCGGGGACGGTGACGCTCGAAGGAACCAATGCATTGACCTTACAGGCGCATTTTACCAGGGCCTCCGGGAGTTCCACGACTACCTGTGCTTGGGCTATGCGCGACCGAGCCTGGACGGTGAACGACGGCCAGACCCTTGAATTACGGGTGGATCTGGTGCGGCTGAACGAAGCGGCCAGTGAGGCGCTGCTGGCGATCTTCCGGCAGTTCGGCGGCCCCGGCTACACTATGACGATCGGCCGCGATTACGTTACGATCAACAAGTACATGTCCGGCCTCGCGGTCCTGTGTGGGGACAAGGTCACCCTCAGGAGTACGAATCTGGCCTGCGTGTTGGCTCTGACTGGGGCGGGTGAAAACCTCTTGCTAACCGCGCGGGTGCAGGACAGAGACCGTCAAGACGTCGTCCTTTACGAGCGGACGGTCTTGGACTCGCCTGGCGTCGACCCGACGTTGAGCGACGCGGAGTTAAGGGCGGTCTGTGGCGTTGGCCTGACAGACCTCCGCTCCGATTCGGACGGACCGCCCTGGACGACGGGCGGGAGTGTGTGGCTTGGTTTGTGGCAGGAAACTGACGGTACACGGCCGCCCGCCGAAGCGACCTTCGATAACTTCGAGCTGCGGCTCAACGATGTGCCGCTGCTGAGCCCTGCGCGGGCGGCGCGGCTCACGTGGCCCGCTTCCTCGGGGGTGAACTACTCTGTCGAAGGCGCACCAACCGTCCGAGGCCCGTGGCTGCCGGTCCAGGATCTCGCGATACCTGGATTGCAGCAGATGACCGTGCCAGCGAGCGATGTCATGGGTTACTTCCGCTTGCGGCGGGCACCGTGACGCGTTGGTGTTTGGGGTCTTGGCTTTGGACGCTAAGGCGTGTGGAATCAGCCCCACGCCAGGGAGTTGTTCTGCGCCTGGCCGTCTGAAGGCGCGACTCCGAACCGGATCTCTCGGTTGACATTCATCGACCTTTCTTCGACAAACCTTTCTTCGAGCCTTGCTCTCCCTTTCGCTTTCCCATAAACAGGTCCTCCGTCGCGTGCTCGCGAGCGCGGGTAAGCGCGAAGAGTCAAAATAGCCTATTGTTGCCCATGTCCGATCCTCATTTCTGTTGCGGAGTCGTCGAAGGGTTCTATGGCCGGCCCTGGAATCCTCGCCAAAGGCATCAGTTGTTCAAGTGGATGCAGTCCGGGGGGCTGAACACCTACCTGTACGCCCCCAAGGACGACATCAAACACCGCGCCTGTTGGCGCGAGCCGTATGACGAAGCGGAAGCTTCCGAGGTTGCGGCGCTCATTCGCGATGCCCATCGTCATGGACTCGATTTTATCTACGCCCTGGCGCCGGGTCTGGATCTCCGATTCGCGGATCCTGTCGATGCCGCCGTGCTTGAGACAAAGCTTTCCCAGCTCATCGACCTGGGTTGCAGGCACTTCGCGGTGTTGTTCGATGACATACCCGCGCAACTGGACCCCCAGTCGGCAGCTCGATTCGCCTCACCTGCCTTGGCGCAAGCCGCGGCGACGAACGGAGTTTACGCCTTCTTGCGCCAGCGGATTCCCGAGGCCCGCCTTCTCTTTTGTCCCACCGTCTATTGCGCTCGAATGGCCGAGCCCTCGGTAACCGAAGCCTCCTACCTGAGGGAAATTGGCGAGACCCTCGACTCCGCTATTGGTTTCCTCTGGACTGGTCCCGACATCGTTTCTGAGACGGTCTCGGTGGAATCAATCCGTGAGCTGACCGGCGTCATCCGCCGCAAGCCAGTGATTTGGGATAACCTTTTCGCGAACGACTACGATCCACGCCGTTTCTACCTGGGACCGTACGCCGGACGATCGGGAGCCATCCGCGCCGAGGTCGCTGGGATCCTGGCCAACCCCAACTGCCAGTTCGAAGTCAATTTCGCGCCCCTTCGCACCTTCTGCGCGTACCTGCGGGAGGGTCCCACCTTCTCTCCGCGTGAGGCATTCGAGGAGGCGATCGAGAATTGGCTCCCGTCATTCCAGGTGCGCGGAGGTGATCCATTCAGCCGGGAAGACGTTGCGCTGTTAGCCGATCTGTTCTACCTGCCCTTCGAGTTTGGCCCGAGCGTCCGGCAGTACCTGGGGGATTTCAAGCGACTGTTAGGGACTCACCCGAGGGGATGGGGCGAAGAACGAGACCGGGCGCTCCAGACCGGCAATCGGATCGCCTTGCTCTTCGGCAAGGCAACCGCCTTGCAGAATCGCGACCTGCTCTACTCCTTCTACCCGCAACTTTGGGAGATCAAGGAGAGCGCCCTGTTGCTCCAGGCCTGGGTCCAATGGCGTCACTCCCATCCCGACTCCCTCGAGGGTTTCTCCATGCCGGAACTTCGCCCAGGGGTATTCCGGGGGAGCGTGGTCGCACTTCTGGAACGGATGCTCCCGATGGACGACACAGGGCACTTCAGTCCGTGAGTGGTCAGATGCCTTCCAACATCCCTGTGCTGCCGTCGAAAGCGAGCATGAACGTGGCAATGCGCGTCGTGTCCGTCTGAAACGCCAGCGCGAGCAAGTCGAACATGAGTTGAATGTGCTTCTCATACTCTTGCGGGATGCCGGTGGGCCGGGCGTAGTCGGGGAGCGAGGCCGCGAACTTGCCGGCGTTTTCGATCCGCATCTCGAGTTCGCGCACGGAGGTCAGGTATTCGTCCAGCGCGCACCGGTCGTAGTATTCCAAGCCCCGGCCGAGGGCATAGGTCAGCATCTTCTCGGCAAGGCAACGTGCAAACTGGGCTCGCTTTTCGACCGCCAGCAACTCCCTCAGCTCGTTTGCGCCCGAGAACCTCTGTCCCGCCTGCAATTGTCCCGAGGCGTCGATAGTGAATGGACCATCCCGCTCACGCCATGCGCCGATGCCATCGAAGTTTTCCATGGAGAACCCGATCGGATCCATTTGTGCGTGGCAGGAGGCGCAGAGCGGGTCGGCGCGGTGACGCTCCGTCCGTTGACGAAGAGTCGCCGAGGCGGCCTCCTCCTTGGTATCGTTGAGTGGAGGCACTCCCGGGGGCGGGGGCGGGGGAGCCGAAGCCAATAGGTTTTCCAGCACCCACTTGCCGCGCTTGACTGGAGAGGTGCGGGTGGGGTTGGAGGTCACAGTCAAGATGCTGGCGTGAGTGAGCACCCCACCTCTGGGTGTGCCTTTGAGGGAAACCTGGCGGAACTGGGAACCGGTGACACCGTCGATACCATAGTGAAGTGCGACGTCCGTTAAGTCGCGGATGGTGTTGTTGTACTCGGCGCGGTTGAGGCGGCGGAGGGTCACGCCGCCCGGGTCGGGATGGTTGCAGTCAACCGGGAAGAGTTCCGCCTCAACCCACGCGATCATCCGGTCTCGTTCGGTCTTCGATGGCTGAGGCTTGCCTTCGGGCGGCATTTCCGCACTTCGCAGTTTCCGGAGAACACCGGCCCAGATTTCACGCCCCTGACGGACGGACTTCACATCCTGGTGTGTGAAGGCTCGCATCGAACTCACCGGCATTGTGTTACGTGCGCGTGGTCGCCTCGTTGGCAGGTGTGCGATTTCATCTCCCGGGAATGACCCCGGTGGCCAGGGTTTTACGGCGCCAGACTTCGTCGCTCGCACAGGCAGAGAGATAACCATGCCCAGGACCCGCGAAGGCGACGCTCACGCACACTCTGTCACTCGGTTTGCGGACGATGCCGCTCAGTCGGCCGGTGGTGTCGAAGACCTGGATCCCGGCGTGGGACGTGATGTAGTACCGGTTCTGAGTGTCCACGGTCATGCCGTCCCCGCCGCTATCGGGCCGCCCTACGAGGAGAGCCAGATCCATGTTCCGCTCGCCGCCGCGCAACGTGCCGTTCTCCGCAACCAAGTGACTAAAGGAGGCCATCCGCCCCGAATCTCATTCCACTGACTTTTGGCCCGTTTTCCAACCATGCGGTGACTTTGCCGTCCAGACCAACGCGGTGGATTGCGCCTTTGGGCAGGTCGCTGAAGTAGAAATTGCCGTCCGCGTCACCGCAGGCGGCGTCAGTGAAAGCGTAGCCTTTGCCCACCAGTTCCCAACCGCCGGCATGTCCGCCGGCAGGGAGGACTTTTGAGAGCGCCTCATCGCCGGCCAGGTTGTCTTTGGTGAACGGGGCGGGGGGAGGGGTTTGTGCCCGCCAAAGCCAGCGCAGCGAATCGGGGAGGATCGCTCCCCCATGCTTGCCGCTGTGGGCGCCGTCGCCAAACTCGAATCTGAAATCGTAGCCGGCGAATGCGAGCGCGCTTGCCATCTCCTGGTTGGCCAAAGGCCAGTTGCCGTGGAGGTTGTTGAGATCATTCGAGCCGTCTTGGAAGACCATAAGGGCTGCGGGCTTGGCGGAGTCGTACTGGGCCGGGATGTAGATCGAGCAGGAACGCCGGGTATCGGGGAAGATCTTGGATTGCGCGAACTCGAACGTCTCGACACGGCCTTGGGGGACGCCGACCTGGGGGAGGGAATCGGGCCCGAGCGTGTAAGCGTCGGCGGCGTGGGTGGAGAGTGAGGTGGTCATGAGCAGTAGAAAAATGCAAGTCCTCATGAGTGATTATTGTCGAGCGAGGGGCGAACGCTGGCGTTGGCGATTTCTGAGTGCATATTCCCTATTCTGCCATCGGCGGCACCCAAGTCAAAAGGGAACTTCGCCGCGTGTTTCTGGCGTGGCCCGAAGGGGATGGTCGGTGGCAGACGAGGCGTGACTTCGGGCGTGGTGGGAATGGGCGGCGAAGCTTGGCAGCCCTGAATTGTTGAGAAGTTTGCCGTCCAAAAAAAAGTGAAAATTCTTCAAAAAAATCTGTTGACATCTCTTGCGAGGTGATTATAGTGCGGGCAGTAGATTTGATTCGGGTGCCGTGACAGCCGATCGAGGTGTGCGGGGCTCGGATAGGCGCGAGTTGTTCCTTGTAAACGAATTTTGACTTTGATCCGGGTGTCAGGACGTTTCTTCAGCGGGTTCCCCACCCCCTCCTCCTTGGCGTCTGATGCCCGGATCATTCTTTAAGCAACGCGCTCTCAAGCGGTTGCGAATGGAGTCCGCGGGACATTTCCTCACGGACTCTTTTTTTTCGTACCGTTCGCCTTCCGCAGGATCGGCAGGTGCCAGTTTTCCTCCCCTTGCCAGTTTGAATGATCGTTGATAGGCTGACCGCACAATAATGCAATTAACCCTGATTCCTTTTATGAAAATGTGGTTTGCCTTGGTCTGCTCCGCCCTCATCGCCGCATCATTACTTTCCGCTGTGGCGGCCGAACCCGACGTCAAGTCAGCAAAAGCGGGAAAGGTCGTGCATATGGTGTCCTTCAAGTTCAAATCTGAAGCGACCCCCGCCCAGATTAAAGCGGTGGAGGAGGCGTTTCGAGCGCTCGAGGGTAAGATTCCTCAGATCAAGTCCTTCAGATGGGGTACGAACAGCAGCCCGGAGAAGCTGAACAAGGGTTTCACGCACGGATTCGTCCTCACGTTCAAGAACGGCAAAGACCGGGACACCTATTTGAACCACCCAGCTCACAAGGAGTTTGGCAAGCTGGTAGGAGCGGTGCTGGACGACGTTTTTGTTCTCGATTTCCAGAACCGGAAGTAACCTGCCGCGCCTCTGGTGAAGTGCCTCGATCTGACCTTGTCCACGCCGGAGGAGAATCTCGCCTGCGACGAAGCCTTGCTGGAGCAATGCGAGGCGGAGGGCGGCCCCGAGGTGTTATGCTTTTGGGAATCGCCCGCGTATTTCGTCGTCCTGGGTTACGCCAACAAGGTCGCCACCGAGGTCGATCAGGAGGCGTGCCGGCTGTGGGGCATCCCGGTGCTACGGAGAGTGAGCGGGGGAGGCACGGTGGTACAAGGGCCCGGTTGCCTTAATTACGGGGTGGTCCTGCGGGTCGCGCGCGATGGAGAGCTCCAAACCATTCGCGGGACCAACCAGCATATCCTCTCGCTACAACAGCGGGCGTTGGAGCAAGCATTGGGAAGGCCGGTGGCGGTGTGCGGGGACACGGACCTGGTGTGCGGAGGCATGAAATTCTCAGGCAACGCCCAGCGTCGCAGGCGCGCCTGCCTGCTCTTCCACGGGACGTTGCTCCTCCAGTTCAACCTCTCCCTGATCGAACGGCTGCTCCCGTTTCCCACCAAGCAGCCTGCCTACCGTCAGGGGCGGGCGCATTCGTCTTTCGTAGCGAACGTTTTTGCGTCTGCGGACGCGGTGAAACAAGCGATCCGGGAAGCCTGGGACGCCTGTGAGCCCTTGGAATGCGCCCCTCTGGACCGCATCGAGCGACTGGTGCGCGAGAAGTACTCGCAGGAATCCTGGAACCTCAAGTTTTGACTACCCGCCAGCCACAATCCTGACGATTTCCAAACGATCGCCGGCCTGGAGCGAGCGCTGTGCGAACTCCGAAGGGGCAACCGCCTCTTCGTTATGTTCCACGACCACGCTTCGAGGCGGGAGGCCTTGTGCGAGGAGGAAGGCTTCGATAGAGCAGGGGAGCCTGGCCTCACGCGGCTGGCCGTTCGCGATGACTACGGAAGAGCTTTCCATGGCCGTCTCACGCGGTTAACGCCGCATCCCAATCCTTCCACACCGGCTCATAGCCCAACCGTCGGATCAGGTCCGAAACCTCAACGGACGATCGTTCGTCGGCGATCTTGAACTGTTCGGTGGCGCCGGGTCGGGGAAGGGTGGAATCCGCCCACTCACTAGCCCCGTCGGCCAGTTCCACAATCCGCCCGCGCCGAGTATGATGTACGTGCTCCTGTCCGGCGCCGGTGTAGCCCCCGGGTTCGGTGTGGCTTCCCGCGCTGATCATCGTCACACCCAACGGGATGAGCCCGTCGCGCAAGCGGGCGGATTCGCGCGTGGACAGCACCAGGCCCGCATCCGGGAGCAAAAGCCGAAATGCGCAGAACAGTTGGGCCAGATCGCGATCTGTCATGTGGGTTCGCGGTTGGAACTCGCCGGCGCAGGGGCGCAGGCGAGGCACTGAGATGGTCAACTGCGCTTTCCAGCAATGTCGAAGGAGCCACAAAGCGTGGGCGGCTACGCACACTGCTTCCTTGCGCCAGTCGGCCAGACCGTAGAGCGCGCCAATGCCGAGGCGTTTGAAGCCTGCCGCGTAGGCGCGTTCCGGGGTTTCCATGCGCCAGCCGAAATCCCGTTTAGGTCCCGAGGTATGCACCTGCGCGTACACCTCCCGGTCGTAGGTCTCCTGGTAAACAACCAACCCCTCGGCGCCCGCTTCCACCAAAGGACGGTATTCAGCGGTCTCCATGGGGCCGAGTTCGAGCGAAATCCCTGGAAACTCCTGGTGCAGCGCGCGGACGCAGTCCCGGAGGTATCCGTTGGAAACGAACTTGGGATGCTCTCCAGCCACCAGGAGAATGTTGCGAAAGCCCTGAACCTGGAGCGCGCGCGCTTCGCGAAGCACCTCTTCGACCGACAGCGTGACGCGTAAAATGGCGTTGTCGCGAGAGAAGCCGCAGTACTGACAGTTGTTGATGCACTCATTGGAGAGGTAGAGCGGCGCGAAGAGGCGGATCACCTTGCCGAACCTTCTTCGGGTCATGGCTTGCGACCTGCGTCCCATCGGTTCCAGCAACGCGGATGCCTCCGGGGAAAGGAGGTTGGCGAAGTCCGCCAACGTCACCGTCTCACGGCTCATGCTTTCCCGGGTGGCCGCGGCGGAGGCGGACATCGCCCGGTCCTGGAGCGCCGCCAGGGGCAGGGAGTCAAATTCGGTCACAAAACTCATGCTTACAGCCTAGCAGAAGCGGTGGCCGGAGCAAGATGCATCCGCTGAGGGCAGCGAGCCGCGCCCAACCCTGCGGGCTTGTCATCCGCGCCGGGGTTACCCATCCTTTGATCCATGAGCGAACAAAGCGAGACGTACGATTTGGCTGTGATCGGTGGCGGCAGCGCTGGCTACGCGGCGGCCCGAACCGCAACAGGCGCGGGCTTGCGCACAATGGTGATCGAGGGCGGAACGGAAGTGGGCGGGTTGTGCATCTTGCGCGGTTGCATGCCCACCAAGGCGCTGCTCTACGCCGCTGAAGTCCTGCACCTGTGCCGGCACGCCAGCACGTGGGGGATTCGGGTTGAGGATGCCAATTTCAATTTCGGACGGGTGATGGCCCGCAAGGACGCGCTCATAAAGGAGTTCGCTGACTACCGCCGAGAGCAGCTTGGGGCGGGAAAGTTCGAGTTTATCCGCGCGCAAGCCTGCTTCACTGGCCCGCATAGTCTGGCCCTGAGCGATGGACGAAGAATTACGGCAAAGGACTTTGTGGTCGCGACCGGTTCCGTGGTGGCGCCGCCGTCGTTGCCCGCTCTGAACGACATCGGCTTCATCACCAGCGACGGGGCGCCGTCGCTTAAGAAACTGCCGCGCTCGCTCATCGTGC
>ORJL011396136.1_pt1 | contig 11852 bp, 13 predicted proteins | sample 1779941 | NCBI WGS metagenome assembly ORJL01 (sample SAMEA104232317, study PRJEB22302) | groundwater metagenome | biome: forest; feature: aquifer; material: groundwater | place: USA | collected 2011-08-07 | depth 5.8 m
CCCGCGCCTGCCTGCGCCGCGCCCGGCGCGGCAGGCAGGCGCTCGACGCACTCGAACTTCCCTTCCGCGAGTGTCTTTTCGGAAACCACCACGCGCAGCGGAATACCGATAAGCTCGCTGTCAGCGAACTTCTCTCCGGCGCGCAGGTCGCGGTCGTCCCAGAGAACCTCCACTCCCGCTTGCGCGAGCTCGCGATAGAGTTCGGCCGCTTCTTTCTTTACGTCTTCGCTGCCGCCGAGCTCAATCAGATGCACGCCAAACGGCGCGACTGCGGCGGGCCACACGATGCCCTTCTCGTCCGCAAACACCTCGACAATGGTGCCCATGAGGCGGGGTATGCCGATGCCGTAGGAGCCCATAAAGACATGCTGGTCTTTCCCGTTTTCGTCTTTGTAGGTAAGGCCGAGTGCCTTCGAAAACTTCTCGCCGAGCGAGTAGATGTCCCCGACCTCCACTGATTTTGCTTCCTTCAAGTTGAGTTCTTTTTTGTTCAAACCGAAATCTTTCAGCAGTGCATCGGAATAATCGCTCTTGTTTATGGAAATCTTTTTCTCCTCGTCGTAGAGGATGACGTCCTCGCCCGCGTCTGTCAGCGTCTGGAATTCGTAGGAATATTTGGAAAAGGAACCGCCCGAGGAGATGGTGAGATACGTCCGCGCGCTGAGCCCCATGCGGGCGAAGATGGCCATGTACACCTCCTTCATTTTTTCGTAGAACGCCTCGTGCTGCTCCCGGTCGCGCGAGAAATCATACAGGTCCTTCATCACAAACTCTTTGCCGCGCATAATGCCGGACTTCGCGCGCAGTTCATTGCGGAACTTGGTCTGGAACTGATAGGCATAGACCGGCAGGTCTTTGTAGGAAGAAATATAGTTGCGCATGATGTTGGTCAGCGGTTCTTCATGCGTGAACGCAAGCCCGAGCTCGCCGCCGCTCTGGAGCTCCGTCTTGAACCAATCATCCACCGCCGAATCATCCCAGCGTCCCGATGCCTCCCACAAATCTTTCGGTTGAAGCGTCGTCATGACGAGTTCCTGCGCGCCGACCTTGTTGAGCTCTTCGCGGATGATGTTTTTTATCTTCTCTATGACGCGCAGTCCGAGCGGCAGGTAGGAATACACGCCGGCCATTTCTTTGTGCACGTACCCGGCGCGGATAAGCAGTTGGGCGTTCTTCGCAACCTCGTCTTTGGGCGCCTCGCGGCGGGTTTTGGTGAATAGTTGGCTCTGTCGCATACGTGAAGGCTATTGTACCCGGTCAGCACAATTCGGCATAGTCGGCGCGGAGATAATTTCACCATTAGTAAATCCCCCTTTAACGACAACAATATTATGGTACGGAAAGAATAACCGCCGACCATAGCAATGCCGAATTGTTCTACCGGGTGTACGCGCAAAGGCTATCGCCGCCAAACGCCTCGACGGCGCGACGGGTGGCTATAGACAAAAATATTGACTTGTTGTACTGTCCTCTCGGACAGAAGTGCGGCAATAATAGGGGCAAACGCAATGAAGAAGTGGCTCGATGCAGCGGCTTGGTACGAAGCGGCAAAAAAGCGCGGCTTCAAGCCCCGCAAGAAGCGGGCGAAGAAAGAAAAGCCCATTCCCACGCTCGCCCAGTTCATGGCGAGCAGCGAAGGCGAGGCGGCCAGAAAACTGCTTGCGGCGGTGGGAACTTACATTCTCCTCGGCGAAAGCGAGAAGATCATGGGCAGCACGGTCTCGGTCTCGCTCGACGGCGAAGGCCTTAAGCGTTCCGGGCAAGTGGTCGGCCTTGCGGCGGTTTATACCGAAGAAAAACCGCAGAAAGAGGTCATCTACGCTCACGATGCCGTGGAGCTTCTTGCAACTTTTCCGAAGCGAGACTACCTCGAACGGGGTCAAGCGCCGGAATTTTTCTTCGAGGAAGATCTCATCTTCTTCATTCGAAAGCGGCTCGACGAAATCGCCGACGAAGCGCCCTAGCACCATCACCGCACGGCTTTAGAAGCCGTGCTTTTTCTTTACAACGTATTCTCTAATTCGGCCGAATTAGAGAATATAGACGCGGTCAAAACGTTTCAGATATTGGTTCCGAGAGATGCGCGTCAGTGTGTCCTTATAGCTCTATTTCGAACCGTTTGCGCATAGCCTCCGTGGTTTCCGGAGGGGTGCCGTGCGTGGACAGCTGTCTGTGCCTGTTTTCTACAATTAAAGAAAATACCCGATATTTGTGTTGTGTGGCTAACGCGTAGTATTTTTCAAGTTCCTATTTTTCAGTCAGTGTATTGTGTACGAAAATTCGTAGTGTTCCTTTCTCCATAGCGTCGGATACCGCTCTCGCGCATTTGTCATGAACTTCTTGAAGACGGCTCGAATCAAATTTGTAGTTTCCCTTTTCATCAACCATAAAATCGTCGGCAGCAATTACACAATCGTTATCTTTGGCGACATTTTTCGCAAACGTGGTCTTCCCTGCTCCGGGAAGACCTCGTACTAAGTACAAATAACGCTGTGACATATGATTTCTACCCCCACAGGCGGACAATGTCGTGATACGTGACTAGCAGGAGAAGAACGGCCATCAGCGCGAAACCGGCGATGGTAAGACCCACGGTAAGCTTCTCGGAGACAGGCGAGCCTTTAAGCGCCTCAATGCCTATGAACACGAGCCGACCGCCGTCGAGGCCCGGCACTGGAATTAGATTTATGAGCCCCAGGTTTACGGAAATGAGGGCTATGAGAAGCACCGCGGCCGCATAGCCTTCCTTAACCGCCGAGCCGCCGACCTCTGCGATACCGACCGGTCCCGCAATGTTGCTGAAATCCGCACGGCCGGAGAACAGGTTCTTGCCGAAGTTCCATAACCCCCGTGCGGTGTCCTCCACCATGAGGAGCGACAGTCCCCCGCCCTGCCGCACAGCTTCAAGAGGAGCATAGCTCACGACGCCGATGTCTTCGAGCGCGATGCCAAGCGCCCGCCGACCTTCGACGACGCCTTCTCTCGGCGTAGCGGATATGATTTTTTCATTGTTGTCCCGCAACACCATAACGGTTACCAGCTCTTCCCCGTGGGCGGCGATAAATGCCCGCACCGTATCCGCCGACGCTCCGGTTGGAAGGGACTCCCCTCCTGCGGAAACACCCCCAATAACGTCGCCGGGGCGAAAACCGGCGGAAAGCGCCGGAGAATAGGGCGAGACATCGACGACCGTTATATGCACGTTGCGCACGCTGCCGCCCGTGGACTCATTGATAACCGCCGGCAACCCCGCCATGAAGCCGAGAGAGAGCGCCGCCCACGCGAACAGAAAATTGCACAGAACGCCCGCAATGACCACCGCCGCCTGTATCCATGGCGATTTTTTTGAAAATGCACGCGGGTCGCCCCAGCCCTCGTCAAGACGTTCGCCGAAAATGCGCACAAAGCCGCCGAACGGCAGCCAGTTAAGAGAATACTCCGTTTCGCCGTAGCGCCAGGCGAGGACGCGCGGCGGGAAGCCGATGCCGAACTCATCCACTTTTATGCCGAAGAGTTTCGCAGCGAAAAAGTGCCCGCATTCGTGCACAATGATAAGCCCGACGAGCAATACAAGAAAAATCAAAATGGACATAGTATGTATTGAAGTTCCAAATTACAAATCCCAAACCACAAACAAAATCCAGTTTTCAAGCTCCAAAAAGAACACCGCCTTATTTTGTTATTTGGATATTGAGTTTTGTTTGAAGTTTGGAATTTGAGATTTGTGATTTACGCCGCCAGCTCTTTCTCCTTCCTTTGAAGCGCGGCTTCAAAGGCGGCGTTTGCCGCATCCACCCGCTTCTGCATGTCGTCCTTGGCGCGGAACTTGTCGTCCTCCGGCATTGTCCCGTCGCGCTCCCGCTTCTGTATGTCGCTCCACACCTCGTCGCGAGCCGAGCGCAGAGCCACTTTGGAACTCTCAACCTTATCCTTGGCTATTTTGAGAAGAGAGGCGCGACGCTCGGCCGTAAGCTCCGGAAAGAATACGCGCACGCCCTTCTCGTCGGCCCCGACGGAGATGCCGAGATTCGCCTGCGTGATGGCTTTCTCTATTTCTTTCGCGTTGCCCTGATCCCACGGCGAAACGCGGAGCGTCCGGGGGTCTTCGACGGAAATGGTCGCTACCTGGTTTATGGGCATGCGCGAGCCGTATACCTCGAGAAATACGCCGTCGAGAATGGCGGGACTGGCGCGGCCGGTGCGCACACCGGCAAGCTCTTTGCCGAGACGCTCTACTACATCAGCTATCTTTTTGTCGAGCGGTTTGAAGTCGTACATATGAATCAGTTTGTAGTTTATAGTTTTCAGTTTGTAGTGTAGCGCAAAAAACCAAAGATACAATACTAAAAACTGAAAACTCAAAACTGAAAACTAGACTTTATATACCACATCCTTGCGCTCCACCACCACCTCCGCTCCCGTGCGCTTAGCCCAGCGGTAGAGCTCCATGCTCGGGTTGAAACAAATCGGTTTCTCGACCAGCTCAAGGAACGGAATGTCCCCTTCCGTGTCCCCGACCCCAATCGAGTCCTTGAACGTCAGTCCTTCTTTTTCTGCGGCCCGCTTCACGATGTTCGCTTTGTTGGAAATGAGATGCAGGTCCTCGACCTCTCCCGTGAAGCGGTCCTCGGGGCCCACCTGGTAGATGTGCCCGTAGACCTTGTTGAATCCCAGCCGTTTGCAGAATTCGTCGAGCACCAACTTCGGCGAGTGGGAGACGGCGAGCAGGTAATAGCCTTTCGCCTCGAGCTCTTTCACCAAATCGCGCGTGTAGGTGTACATACGGTCGTGAAAACGCCCCACGACGTGCTCCCCCGCATATTTCAGCGCATCGAATTTCACGCCGCGGATGTTCTTCACAAACACTTCTACCACTTTACTAATGTAGTCATGGTACGAGCCCTGGCGGTTCTGCCACGCCTCTTTTTCTTTCGCATAGGAATCGCGGATGGATTCCTCGAACACGCCGGAGTCGATGAGCTCCTCGGCGAGCTCTATCAAAAGCGAGGAGCGGAATAGTGTCCCGTCCACATCAAATACCGCAAAGCGCTTAGGCGAAAATCGCGGACTGCTGCGTTGCGGACTGCGGTGCTCCAAGGACCGTCCTTTGTTCACAAAGGACGGTCCTTTATATTGCTCGGTTCGCTCCTCGCCCACGCCTTGCATCCCATCGATTTTCGCCAAAGCGGACTTCTTCCGTATCGGAGCCATGACCCTACTGTACCAAAAACAACAAACCGCGCCTCCCGAAGGTTGCGCGGCTAAGTCCCCGAAGGGATGAAAACAATTGTCTGAAAAACATTCTAAAAACGAAGAGCAGCGAACAGGAAGGGTAAGGACGAGCCCTACTGGTGTCCTTTAATTTGCCACAGCGACGCAGCACAGCGGTGAATTGTCCGGATGTAGCCCCGGCTCTCAACGCCAGAGATGGCGTTGGTCACGCGACAGTAACTGCAGAAGCTGGAGCGGCCCGCACCAATCATGGAGGTACGCCCGCACCCTTCCTGTCCATCGGTAAATGTACACCCACCTAAGGGGGTGTCAATCGGCTATGCACACCCCCATCAGACCCTGAAAACCTTCCCCGCTTTTGGATATATTTTCACCAAAGGGTCTTTCGAGGTGTCGTAGCGGCGCGCGGGCGCCACATAGCGGCCGTAATGGATGGCGCGATGCGTAAAATGCACCCATTCTTTCTTCGGCAGGAGCGCCATGAGGTCGCGCTCTATCTTCACGGGGTCGTGATGGTCGGAGAGAGCGAAGCGCTTTACGAACCGGATGACGTGCGTGTCCACCGTGACACCTTCGATAATGCCATAGGCTTCGGCAAGCACAACGTTCGCTGTCTTGCGCGCTACGCCCGGGAGCCGGAGCATGTCTGCCATCGTGCGCGGGATTCTGCCGCCGAAGTCTTTTTTAAGCATTTTCGCAGCACCAAGAATATTTTTGGTCTTCGCGCGGTAAAAACCGCTTGGGCGGATATCCCGCTCGAACGCGCTGATGCTTCTCGGCGTGCGCGCCGCCTTCACATAATCATCAAGCGTGTGGTATTTCTTGAACAACGTTCCCGTGATGCGGTTCACCATTTTGTCGGTGCATTGCGCGGAGAGTTGTACCGCCACGAGGAGCTGCAGCGGATTTTTGAAGGTGAGCTCAATGGAAGCGCTGGGAAACAGCTTTTTCAGCGCGCGGTCGAGCTTCCGGATGCGCACCTTCCGCTCGCGGAGCTTCCTCGGATTCATGCGCGCATGATAGCAAAGAAAAAAGCGCCAGCCTAAACCGGCGCCACAGAAGGGGCGGAAACTTCTAATGTATACCCGACTTTGCGCTTGATGAGAATGCCGCTGACGCCGCTTGGATTAATCATGCTGAGCTTCCGCTTCAGCCGGTTGACGGTGACGGCCATCGTATTGACGTCTTTCAAATCGCGAAGTCTCAATTGAAAGTAATCCGCATACGTCACGGCCATCTCAATGTGCGGAACGTAGTTTCCGATATGTTCACCGAGCTTGCGGAAAATGACGGCTTCAGCGGGGGTCAATCGGGTCGTCTTCTCCCCGCATGAGACGTCCTTCCTCCACAGGTCGAGTGAATAGATGCCGAAATGAAGAATTTCCGCCGGTGCAACGGGAACTGAAACCATGGCGTCCATAGGTGTTTTCCTCCAGAGCCTATCCGTGAAATAGCCTACTGAACTAAGGCAGTTTCGGCAAGGTTTCGGCAAAACACGTCTTTTTCTTATTCTACCATTTGCGCAAATAAGATATATACAAATTTCTAATGTTGTGTTTTTTTATTTTAACGATTGAAGCGTCGCCGCAAGGTGCTCCAGAAGCATCTTCAAAGATGGCGAGCGGTCGGCGAGATACTTCCGGAAGAGTGCGAGGTCGGAGAGCCCGCGGGCGAGCGCTTCGCGCTCGCCCGCGAGTGTCCCCTTTTTTGAAAACATTGCATAGAGTTCGCGCTCGAGCGCATTGATGAGCTCCCGGACCCGCTCGCGCGTTCCCTCTTCATCCTCGAGCAATTCCGCTATTTGGGCGCTACGCTCTTTGACGCTCGAATTTAGAAACGAACGCGCCAGCCCCGTTAGAGGCGCGCGAGCGTTCTCTAATGGGGGAAACGCCATGCAGCGCGAGCGCAAAGTCGGCAGGAGCGAGCCGTGCGGCACAATAAGTATGAATACCGCGCCGCCCTGCGGCTCTTCAAAAAGCTTCAAGAGCGCCTGCTGGGCTTCGGTGGTAATGGAGGGCGTCGCGACGACAACCAGCGAGCGGCCCGAAACGCTTTTAAGTGCCGCAAGATTGCGCAGGTCGTGCGCGTCGTCGATGCCGAATTTCTCGTACGTCCGCGCGCTCGCGTCGGGGCTTCCTGCGGAGAGGCCAAGTGCGTCCCGTGCAACGCCGGCTATCTCCGGCAGCACGTCCGTCGGACCTTCAAAATAGTAGGCGTGGTGCGTTAGATTCATACTAGGTCAGGCTTTTCTTTAGTCCGCTAAGCCGTACGTGCTGCAGCAAACGGGCGACGGGTAAAAGTGGATAGAATACGAGCCGTAACAACACGGGAAGTTCCCGTATATCGAATAGCGTAGCATCGAATACCTTGAGCACTCCGCCCGGAGTTATGTATATGTTGCTCAAACAAGGCCGCACTATTCCCTGATGCCCGACGAGATCGAAGAAGGCCGGCCCCGCAAACTCGTCGTATCGCGCGAGGAACTGCCTCAGTTGAGTTTTCACTCCCTCGCTTGTAAGCGAACGTTTCGTCAAAAAACGTCCGGAAATCTTTGGCTGGATTTTGGCCACCCTGCTCCCATCGGCGGAAGCCATCACGTCCGTTTCGAGTATATAGTCGCCGAAATGCTTCCGGCAAATCTCGTAATCGCTGACGTACTTGCGCCGCGCCTCCTGTACGCCGATAAAATAATCGAACTTAGAGAATTTTATCACCCGGTCGTTCCCATACTCATATACAGAATGGTCACCCACCCATGCCAAGAGCTTACCAATGAGCTTGTCGTCGTAGATAGGCATCTAGCGCTTGGCGATCGGACCCTCGAAATAGTAGGCGTGATGGGTGAGCTCCATATCACCAGTTTACCAAAAGGAAATTCCGGCGTCTGTGACGCCGGAATGTGAGCCCTAGGATGCGGAAGCCTGCCGTCTGTGCTTGACGATGCTTGAGATGATTTCCCAGACACTGGCGATGGCCCATGCGGCCAAAATCCATATGCCGAAGAGCGACCCGAGCACATTGGCCCCGGCGGATTCCTTCATCGTCTGACCAAGCTCCACTGCCCAGCCAGGCAGAATACCCGGAGCGTTGATGAGCAGCATGAGGTAGACCACGAACACCACAACGGGTATAAATGCGCCCGTCGCGATGGATGCCGGGACTTGGCCGTCATTCGAGGACTTCTGATTGGCTTTCTGCATTGCTCGCCTCTCTGGGTATGAACGGGTTCTTCCTTCCGGGAAATACAATAACACCAAATAAGCACAAATGTCAAATGTTCTAGCGCTTCGCGATAATCGCTTTTTTGTAGGTATCAAGATGCTCAAGCGCAATGCCGGTGCCGCGCGCGACGCAATAGAGCGCATCTTTGGCGACCGCGGCTTTGACGCCCGTGCGGCGAAACACCAGCTCGGGGAAGTTGCGCAGGAGCGAGGAGCCGCCGGTCATAATGATGCCGCGGTCGATGATGTCGGAGGCGAGCTCGGGCGGCGTTTCCTGGAGCACGTCGCGTATCGCTTTTATGATTTCGCGCAGCTCTTTGCCTACCGCCCGCACCAGTTCGTTTGTTTTGAGTTCCGCCGAGCGCGGCAGGCCGGTAATGAAATCGCGCCCTTTGACGATGCACACCAGCTCCTCCTCGACCGGCACGGCCGAGCCGATGGCGATTTTGACGTTCTCCGCGGTCTTGTCCCCGATGGCGAGGTTGTGCGTCTTCTTTATATAGTCGGCTATCGCATGGTCCAGCCGGTCGCCCGCGCATTTGACCGAAGTGGAAGCCACGATGCCGCCGAGTGATATCACGGCCACATCGGTGGTGCCGCCGCCGATGTCCACTATCATGTGTCCTGCGGGTTCCTGGATGGGAATGCCCGCGCCGATGGCGGCGAGAATGGGCTCCTTCACCACGTACGCGGCTTTCGCGCCCGCCTTGATGGCGGCTTCAACCACAGCTCTTCGCTCGGTTGATGTAACGCCTGCGGGAACGGAAATCATCACCTCGGGGCGGAAGAAAGAAAATTTGCCGAGCGCTTTTGAAATGAAATACCGGAGCATCGCCTGCGTGACGCGGTAGTCGGCGATGACGCCGTCTTTCATCGGGCGGTACGCGATGATTTCGCCCGGGGTCTTCCCTATCATGTTCTTGGCCTCCATGCCCACGGCCAGAATCCGCTTATCTATCTCTGAAATCGCGACCACCGACGGCTCATTTAGTATGACGCCCTTGCCCGGCACGAACACAAGGGTATTGGCGGTGCCGAGGTCGATGCCGAGTTTGGGGGTGAAAAAAGCCATCGCTTAGGCATAATACTCTGCTCGTCTGTTCAAAACAAACGTGTATTGACGAAATTATAAAGTGCTGTATTTTATGCACGGCGGTTCAACAACGCGAGGTTAGAACATGTGGTCAAATCTGGTGCCTCTATACCTAGTGGTCGCAGGCATATCCTGCACAATAACGGCAGGCCGAATTAGAGCCTTCCTTGATTACGAGGGCGAAAATTGGGACATGTTGGCTGGCAACGAAAAACTTCTCCTTATGGGAGAAGTGGCGACCGCTACCGCGCTCTGGTGGTTTTATTGGCCTGCCATCTGGTACCTCAATTGGTCACTCAACCGTCCAAGGGTTTGGGTTGAATATTGAATAAGTCCGCCGCGCGTCAGACGCGCGGCTTTTTCGTTCACAGAAAACCCCGCACGAGCCGGCCGTGGTCAAACGATGTATAGCCCGTGCAAGTGCGGGAATGAATGTGGAGCTTTTTCGCGTCTCGCGCCACAAAAGGAAATCCCGCACGACCGGAGGGAGTGCGGGGAGGAGGTCGTTCACTCTCGAAGAGCATTTATTGTCCACTCACAACCAGACTAGAAAAAGTTTGATATATCAAACTTTTTTCTGATATCATATTGAGGTATGAAAGTGCGCGCGAAAGAGCTTCCGGACAGGCTCCGCATGGAAACGCTCGATGTCTTGTACACTGCCGCTGGCGCTGTACGAGGCCGTGCAGCTATGAAACTTTTTCTGCGTGACTTGCTAACGGAAAGCGAGCGCATCATGCTCGGTCGCCGTATTCTTATCGCACGCCGACTTCTTGCAGGAGACAGACACGATGACATTGAAACTCAGTTGCGTGTCGGCAGAGATACTATCCAGCGAGTACAGCGATGGCTTACCGACCAGCTGCCTGGATACGAGCAGGCAATACAGGAAATGGAGAAGGAATTCAAGTTGCGACAAAAACGATACGAGGACAAAAGACTATACGCCACGAGCGCGCTGTACCGGCTCAAGAAAAAATATCCGCTTCATTTCCTGCTGTTCCCTACCCCAAAACTCAAAAAATAACCCCCGTAAAATAGTTTGATATATCAAACTATTTTACGGGCACTATTCTTTCACGCGCTGTATTTCAAGCCCGATCTTCTGGAGACGTTCCTCTATTTTTTCGTAGCCGCGGTCGATGTGGTAGATGTTGTGCAAGGTAGAAGTCCCCTCCGCTATCGTCGCCGCCATCAGAAACGCCAGCCCCGCGCGGATGTCCGGACTCTCGAGCTCCTGCCCGCGCAGCGACGTCGGCCCTTTGATGGTTATCTGCTGGGGATTCCACAGCGTGATATCGGCGCCCATGCGCACGAGGTCTCCGGTGTAATTCAGCCGCCCGCCCCATATCGTTTCAAAAACCGAACTCTCCCCCGGCGCTTGGGTCAAGTAGACTACCATCGGCGGCTGCAGGTCGGTGGCGAAGCCCGGATACTCGTGCGTGCGCACCTGAAGTGGCCGGCGTTCCTGCCGTGAGCCGTTTCGGACCGTGATGCTAGTAGCCGCAGTCTCCACCTCGGTGCCGGATTCGCGCAGAAGCCTGATGAGCATGTCGCAATGCTTCGGCTCGCAGTCCTTAATGATGAGCTCCTCTGCCGCGAGCGCGCCCAGAAGCATGAACGTCCCCGCCTCAATGCGGTCGGGGGTGGTGTTGAATATTTTTCCGCCTGAGCGTAGCAAACAGCCGCCTTCTATTTCTATGGTCGGCGTGCCCGCGCCTTTGATGTTCGCGCCGCAGGTGTTGAGGAACTCCGCGAGCGCGGTGATTTCCGGCTCCATCGCCGCATTTTTAAGCACCGTTTTTCCTTTGGCCTGCGTGGCGGCCATCATGAGCGTTTCGGTGCCGGTCACCGTCACGAACAAAAAGAATATTTCCGCACCGCGCAGGCCGTTTTTCGCCGTCACGGTGTAGCGGTCATTCGCGGCTTCCACCTCGCAACCCATCGCCTTGAAGCCTTCCAAAAAAAGGTTAATGGGGCGCGGACCGATGACGTCGCCGCCGGGGTGCGGAAAACTTGTGCGCCCGAAGCGCCCCAGGAGCGGTCCGGCGAATACGATGGATGCGCGCAAGCGCCGCGCGAGGTCGTCGTCGAGTTCTGCGCTGGTAACCGCACGCGTATCTATCGAATAGCCGTCTTCACCGGTGCGCGCGGCCGAGGCACCGAGGCCGCGCAGTATTTCCGCCATGCGCTCGACATCCTCTATCTGCGGCACATTGCCGAGCATGAGCGGGTCCTCAAAAAGAATAGAGGCGGCCATGGACTTTAAGACCGCGTTCTTCGCACCCTTGACCGCGATGGAGCCG
>ORJL010678967.1_pt1 | contig 11846 bp, 11 predicted proteins | sample 1779941 | NCBI WGS metagenome assembly ORJL01 (sample SAMEA104232317, study PRJEB22302) | groundwater metagenome | biome: forest; feature: aquifer; material: groundwater | place: USA | collected 2011-08-07 | depth 5.8 m
CGATAAGCCACCCGGAGCGGTACCTAGACCGAGTCGGCGCCATGATTGAGGGTCTTGCGTTCTATCCCGCACTGAGTGGAGCCGAGAATCTCAAAGTTCTCGCAACCCTTGGTGGACTCGCGACCGACCAGGTACAAGGGCTTCTCGAACGAGTGGGCCTGGGAGATAGAGCGGACTCGAAATATAAAACTTACTCCCTTGGCATGAAGCAACGCCTTGGAATTGCCGCTTCACTGCTTCCAAATCCGCAGTTGTTATTACTTGATGAACCTACAAACGGTTTGGATCCCGCTGGCATTCAAGAGATTCGCGAACTCCTCCGCTCGCTAGCAGATGATGGGACGACAGTATTTGTTTCCTCGCACCTACTTTCAGAGATAGAGATGATTAGTGACTCACTTGTGATGCTCCGTAAAGGTGAAGTTATCTTCGCTGGCAAGACTCAAGACCTTCTGTTGCAACAGCAACCCACAATCCTTGCGAAGAGCGCTGATCCCAAAGATCTCCCGCGCTTACTTGAAATCGCGCGCCATGCTGGACATGAAGGTTCGATAATTGGCGATGTTGCCCACATCCTCGGACCCACGGAATGGGCAGGTACTCTGAATAAATTGGCATTTGATTCAGGAATTACCCTTGCTCAGCTCGCGCCAATGCTTCCAACTTTGGAAGAGACATTCTTCGAGATGACGGGGGAGATTGAATGATCCGCGTTTTTCTCGCCGAAAGCAGAAAGTTGCGAAGGCCAGGATTGTTTGTCGGAACAATGGCCGCGGTTATTGGAGTCAGTGCGCTAGTTACTTCCCTCCTTTTCCTGCTGATTGATTCCGCCCGTGGCAACGGACGTGAGGGTCAACTCATCACACGTGCGTCGCTAGAACTTCCCCATGGAATATCTGTTGGATTTAGCGGCTCGGCTGGGTTGTTGGGGCTCGTTGCACTCTGCGTCTTCGCATCGCAGACTGCGCAGGAGTACACCTATGGCACGTTACGCAATTTGTTGGTGAGGCAGCCACGTAGGTTGACACTCTTACTTGGGAAATTTTTGGCTATGAATCTTTTCGCACTCATCTCCGTGATTTTCTCGGCAATCGTCAGCGTCTCATTGGCTTATGCGCTCTCAGGGAAAGCAAAAGTCTCGACGGCTGCATGGTCATCTGCAGATGCTCGAATTTCTCTCCTTCATACTTTCATAAATGTATTTATCTCAGTTATCGCTTACGGAACGATCGGCATGATCCTTGGATTGCTTCTGAGATCGCCGATAAGTTCAATTTCTATTGGCGTGGGATGGCTGCTTGTTGTTGAAAGTATTATCGCGGCCACTGTAAAAAATTCTGGGAAATGGATGCCGGGTCAATTGATGACTTCGATTGCTTCCGGAGGCGATTTTAATGCGAGTTATTCGCATGCAATGCTTGTACTTTTCGCATATTTGACCGTCGGTGTAATAGTTGTCTCGGTACTTTTCCGTAGGCGTGATGTAGCAAATTAGAGACACAGCGTTGAAGTTCGCCGAATTCTCAGAATTGGCGTTTATCATCAATTCTTTGGGCTACTTATTGGGAGGAATGTCTTGCATCGCAATAAGGGTATTCGTTTCGTAGTCATCGCACTTGCTTTAGGGCTGGTGTTTAATGTCGCGCCTTCATTTGCGAAATCTCCGAAACCATCGCTGGCGCAGATTGAAGCGGCAAAGAAGGCGGAGGCGGCGAAACGGACTGCCGCAAATGCTGCCGCTGAGCAATTGGCTCAGGCGAATCAGACTCTCCGTGTATTAACATCAAAGGCCGATAATGCGCGCGCACGGTACGTCAATGCGCTTCAGGCTTTAGCCGCTGCCCGCAAGGTTTCGCAGGCTGCGACCCTCCACGCTCTTCAAACTTCAGCATCTGTAGCAGCTGCGCACCGTGTTATTGGACAGCTTGCTTCGAACGCATACATCATGGGTGGCGGATTGTCGGATATTCAACCGCTACTCAGTTCGACAGGTCCGCAGGATCTTATGGATCAACTTTCAAATCTTAATGCTCTAGGTGCAAATAATTCGACCGCGCTAGATAGATATAAGGCAGCTGAAGTGGTTGCACGAGAGGCGCAGGCGCAGGCAGTTGCAGCAAAGGTGGCCCAGCAGAATGCGACCAATGCAGTTGCTGTCGCCAAGAAAGGCGCCGATGATGCAAAGGCCGCGCAGCAAGCAGAAGTTGATAAATTACAGAAGGTCCAAGATGAGTTGATGCGACAACTTGCAAGTGCGAAGCGAGTTCGAATCACTCTTGAACAGCAACGGCAGTTGGCACTGCTTGAAGAAGCCCAGGCAAAGCAGGCCGAGCAGACCCCTGGTCAAGCAAAAATCTGGCCAGATCGAGGCTTCAAGGGTCGTTCAACTGTGAGAACGACGCAAGCACAGCAACTTATAGCAGTGGCATATGCGCAGAAACAGGTCCTCGCGAGAAAGCCTTATGTGTGGGGAGCTCAAGGTCCGAACTCTTTTGATTGCTCTGGATTGGTTTATGCGGCGTTTAAATCCGCAGGTCTCGCGTGGCCCAATTGGGATCGCCTCAATGCCGCGCTTTATGCGGGGTATGTAAAACATGTATCACTTGATTCCTTGCAGCCTGGCGATCTTCTTTTTTACTCATATAAAGGAACGATCAGCACGATCCACCATATGTCGATCTATGCAGGCAATGGCATGGTGTGGGAGGCGCGCTCGACGAAATCTGGATTGAGATTCTCCAATATGTATAGCGTTAGCGGGCTTATGCCATTTGGCGGTCGGGTCTAGTCTTATCTGCATGACACACCCCACCATCAGTTCAATGGTGGCGATTCGAAGTGCCCTCCGCATTGAATTGGAGAAGATCGAACCCGGTGAGAAAGTCATCGTTGCCTGTTCTGGAGGTGCAGATTCTCTCGCTCTGAGTTATGCCTTAGCGATTGAGGCGAAGAAGCGTGTGGTTCAAGTCATCGGTGTAACCGTGGATCACCAACTGCAACCTGGCTCTGGGGAGCAGGCCAAGAAAGTCGTTGATCAATTATCTAGAATGGGTATTTCTCTCTGTGAGGTTGCAAAGGTAGAAGTGAGACTCACTGATGGCATGGAGGCTTCTGCCCGGCGAGCAAGGTATGAGGCTCTCGATGCCGCCCGCGAAAAGCATGTAGCCGCGAGAGTATTTCTGGGCCATACGAGAGATGACCAGGCAGAGAGCGTCTTGCTCGGTCTGGTCCGTGGATCCGGCACTCGTTCGCTCTCGGCAATGGCGGTGCAATCTGGCAAGTACATCCGCCCCCTCCTAGGAATTACTCGAATTCAAACTTTAAACGCCTGCCAAGAGGTTGGACTGGTGCCATGGCACGACCCTCATAACGATGATCCGCAATTTCTCCGATCTCGCCTTCGAAGAGAGGTACTGCCATTTCTTGAGGAGAAGATCGGCCCCGGAATTGGAGCCGCGCTCGCCCGAAGCGCCGGGCTACTCCGTGATGATGCTGATGCTCTTGATGAATGGGCCATGAGCGAATTTGAAAAGATCGATCCCAGATCGATCGATATTCCAGAGCTGACCTTGCTACCCAGAGCTGTGCGGAGTCGAGTGATCCGAGCCGCGATCTATGCCTTGGGGGCTCCGCAAGGCTCTATTTCAGCCGAACATATCAGCCCAATTGAGGCTTTGGTCACTTCTTGGAGCGGGCAAGGGGTCGTGAGCCTGCCTGGCGGTGTGAAGGTCGAGCGATTATCGGGCAGACTTTCGCTCTCACCCCCACCGAAAGAGGATTAGCGAGGAACCGTGGAGTTATCAGTGATTGGCAACGAAGTTGAACGTGTGATTGTCACCGAAGATGAGATTGCAGCAAAAGTGAAGGAATTGGCAGGTCAGATCGAAGAGGATTACCGCGATCGAGACTTACTAATGGTGGGAGTCCTTAAAGGCGCCATTATGGCGATGGCGGATCTATCTCGCGCACTTCAGCGTCATGTCGATATGGATTGGATGGCTATCTCTTCGTACGGTTCAGGAACAAAGTCCAGCGGTGTAGTTCGAATTCTCAAGGATCTAGATCGCGACATAACCGGTCGTGAAGTTCTCATTGTCGAAGACATTGTTGATTCAGGTCTCACCCTTTCTTGGTTAAAGGCCAATCTTGAGTCGCGTGGAGCCAAGAGCGTTGAGATACTTGCTATCTTGCGAAAACCCGAAGCTGCCAAGGTCGATGTCAAAGTTAAGTATGTTGGGTTTGAAATCCCAGCTGATTTTGTAGTCGGTTACGGCCTCGATTACAACGAGAAGTACCGCAATCTCCCATTTGTTGGCGTACTCGCCAAACATATGTACTCCTAAGAGAAGAGAACTTCGAAAACATGGTTCAGATGAAGAGTGGCAAGAAGATAACTGATAAGAAGCCTCAACGGAAGAAGCCTCAAACGCGCCCGCAGCGAATTCTTCGCGGTCCACTTTTCTGGATCATTGTTGCGATTGTTGCCGTCACCGTCTTTGGTCAGGTCTCTGCTGCCAGCAATAAATATACAAAGGTAACAACTTCTCAGGTTATCTCTGCGATTTCAAAGGGCGAAGTTGATTCCGCACTATTGATCGATAAAGAACAGCGTATCCAAATTATTCTAAAATCTGGAACGCAGATCAACGGATCATCAAAAGTCGAGGCAAATTACATAACAGGGCAGGAACCAACACTTGTTGAGTTACTAGTGGGCAATCCACCGCCACATGCATGGTCGGTAAAGATCGCCACGCAATCTCTTTTGATATCTCTCTTCTTCTCCTTCGGTCCAATTCTCGCAATCGGATTCCTCTTCTTCTTGATGATGGGACAGGCGCAGGGAGGAAACCGCGCATTCTCATTCGGCAAATCAAAGGCGAAGTTACAGAGCAACGATGTTCCCAAGACCACTTTTGCTGATGTCGCAGGATCCGATGAGGCTGTCGCTGAACTCAATGAGATTAAGGATTTTCTAGCAAATCCTCCCAAATACGTTGCTCTTGGCGCGAAAATCCCTAAAGGTGTTCTCCTCTACGGTCCTCCTGGAACGGGCAAGACGCTTCTTGCGCGTGCGGTCGCGGGCGAGGCTAATGTCCCCTTTTATTCGATATCAGGTTCGGATTTTGTGGAAATGTTCGTAGGTGTAGGCGCGGCTCGCGTGCGCGATCTTTTTAATCAGGCGAAAGAGAATGCTCCGGCGATCGTCTTCGTTGATGAAATTGATGCAGTAGGACGCCAGCGAGGTGCTGGTTTAGGTGGCGGTCATGATGAGCGCGAGCAGACCCTCAACCAACTCCTTGTTGAGATGGATGGTTTTGAAACGAATAGTTCGGTAATTCTTATTGCCGCAACTAACCGGCCAGATATATTGGATCCTGCACTACTTCGTCCTGGACGGTTCGATCGACAAATACCCGTTGAGCGCCCTGATTTACGAGGCCGCGAGGAGATTCTTAAAGTACACGCAAAGGGCAAGCCACTTTCTGATGATGTCGATCTCCTCAATTTCGCACGTCGCACTCCAGGTTTCACCGGCGCGGATCTAGCAAATGTTCTTAACGAGGCGGCTCTTCTCACAGCGCGTGAAGAGAAGAAGGTCATTACAAATGGCGCTCTGGATGAAGCAATTGATCGCGTGATGGCCGGACCTCAACGTAAAAGTCACTTAATGAGTGAAGAAGAGCGACGGGTCACTGCATATCACGAAGCCGGACATGCATTGGTTGCTCACGCATTGCCGCATACCGATCCAGTACACAAAATAACGATTATGCCGAGAGGCCGGGCATTGGGTTACACAATGGTGCTTCCGGATGATGATCGTTACTCGATAACAAGAAATCAATTGCTCGATAAATTGGCCTACTCACTCGGTGGTCGCGCTGCTGAGGAGTTGATCTTCCATGATCCTTCAACTGGTGCGAGCGATGATATTGATAAGGCGACAACACTGGCACGCGCGATGGTTACTCAGTACGGAATGACTGAGTCGATTGGAGCCATCAAGTTAGGGACTGACGCTTCAGAGCCATTCATGGGTCGGGATTATGGACACACACGGGATTTCTCAGAGAGTGTTGCGACACTCATCGACACTGAAATTCGCTCTTTCATTGAAAACGCTCATCAAGAGGCCTTCGACATTCTCGACCAGAACCGGACCATTCTCGATGAGATGGTTCTGCAGCTACTAGAGCGCGAAACTCTCAATAAAGAGGAGATCGCAGAGATATTTGTTGCAGTGAAGCCCCGTCCAAACCGTCCGGCTTGGACGGGTTCTATTACTCGCAAACCGTCATCACTTCCACCAATACCTACTCGGGTGGCGCTCTCTCGTGCTCATAAGGAAGAGAGAGCAAAGTCTGCGAAGCCAAAGACAGTTCGAGCAAAACGGAGACCAAAAATTGCGGAAGTGGTTCCTGCGACTGATCAGGGAGTGCCAGATGAGTGAGATTAGCTCGGTATCGATGGGGCCTCACGACGGGCGCGCCTCTGAGCCTTACGATCAAGCACGGGCAGAACGTGCAGTCCGCGAACTTCTATTAGCGCTGGGCGAAGATCCCGATCGTGATGGATTGCGTGATACTCCAAGTCGCGTTGCGCGGGCATTTGCCGAGAACTTCGCCGGGCTCTGGCAATCACCTGAAGATATTCTTACGACTACTTTTGATATTGGACACGAGGAACTCGTCATCATTAAAGATATCGAAGTCTTCTCGCACTGCGAGCACCACCTCACACCATTCCACGGAGTGGCGCATGTCGGGTACATTCCTTCGGGCAGGATTACGGGTCTGTCCAAGATTGCACGCCTTGTCGATCTCTTTGCGCGCCGACCGCAAGTACAGGAGCGAATGACGACTCAGATTGCCGATGCCCTTGTAGAAATTCTCCAGCCGGCCGGTGTAATTGTCATTGTCGAGTGCGAGCACTTATGTATGTCTATGCGCGGCGTGAGAAAGGCAGAAGCACGGACAGTCACAAGCGCAGTTCGTGGAATTTTGCGTGATCCTGCTACTCGCGCAGAGGCAATTAGCCTCATAACACGGAAATAGTTACACATGGCACTTTCGGAATTGGGCTTCCCGAGCGACCGGACTCTCGTAATGGGAATTCTGAATGTCACTCCCGATTCCTTTGCCGACGGTGGGCGTTACTCGAATTTTGATCGCGCCGTTGCCCGTGGCATTGAGATGCTTGAAGAGGGCGCAGATATCATTGATGTAGGTGGTGAATCTACGCGCCCTGGTTCTGTTCGAATTTCTGCAGATGAAGAGATGGAACGCGTTCTGCCCGTGATTGAGGCGCTAAGCGCACGTGGGGCGTTGATTAGCGTTGATACAACAAGGGCTTCGACCGCCAAGGCTGCAATCAGTGCAGGAGGGCGAATAATCAATGACGTAAGTGGGGGCTTATCGGATCCCGCGATGCTAGATGCTGCTGCCGCACTTGATTGCCCATACATTGCGATGCATTGGCGAGGCGACTCAAAAGATATGCAATCCCGTGCCATTTATGAGGATGTCGTGAAGGACGTGGTTGAGGAGTTGAGTCAGTGCGTGAGTGCAGCGCTCGCCTCCGGCGTAAAACGCGAAAATCTAATCCTGGATCCAGGAATCGGATTTGCTAAAGAGGCTGACCACAACTGGATTCTTCTTAACAATTTGAACTCCATTGAAGCGCTGGGGTACCCGGTCCTTGTTGGCGCCTCACGAAAGCGATTCCTGGGCGTACTTGTCGGTTCGGATGCTCCAGATGATCGTGAATCGGCAACAATTGCCCTGACAACTTTACTTGCGAGAAGGAGAACGTGGGGCGTGAGAGTTCATAACGTTAAATCACATCGCGACGCCATAGCAGTCGCGGGGCAACTGCGGGGCGACTGCGGGACCATTGCATGAGTGACTCTATTGAGATCAAGGGAATCCGTGGGTTTGGATTTCACGGAGTATTTCCTCATGAGCGTGAAAATGGGCAAGCATTTCTGGTCGATCTCTCATTGCATTGCGATTTGAGGAAGGCATCGCAGAGCGATGGCGTTACGGACACTATTGACTACGGAACTGTCTGTAATTTAGTTCTTGGAGTGATTGTCGGGCCGCCAGTTTCACTCATCGAGAAACTTGCCTCCCAAATCGCCGAACTCCTGCTCTCTAATTTTTCAATTCTGGATTCGGTTGTCGTCACCGTTCATAAGCCGCAAGCGCCAGTTGATGCAAATGTAAAGGATATTGCAATCAGAATAGAGCGATCCCGGTGAGAGCCGTAGTTGCATTAGGCGCAAATTTGGAAGAGCCTGAAAAGGCAATCGAACTAGCTATTGCGCTTCTAAAAGAGGCAACCGACCTCATTGCTAGATCCTCTCTCTACGTAACCAGACCAGTCGGCGGACCTCCGCAGCCTGATTACGTAAATGCCGTCTGCATATTGGAATCCGATCTGCCGGCACTTGATTTACTTGCTCTTTTACATGGCATTGAGAAGAGCATGGGAAGAGTGCGAACTGAAAAGTGGGGACCACGTGTGATTGATTTGGATCTGATTCAGTACGGATCAATTCTGAGTGAGGATGAGACTTTGAGATTGCCGCATCCACTCGCACATGAGAGGCGCTTTGTGCTCGAGCCATGGATGGAGATCGATCCTGATGCCGTTCTGATTACTCACGGAAGAGTGAGCGAAATCTTGGCGCAACTACCCCCTGCCCAGTAATCTGTAATTCTTAGCCCGGTACCAGGGAAGGACTGGAGCAGATGCGCGAAATAAGTAATCTCAATCAACTCCGGTCTGACGAGGCTAGCAATATTGCCTTTGTGCCAACAATGGGTGCCCTTCATGCTGGTCATGCCAAGTTGATCGAGAGGGCTAAAGGTCTCTCCTCAAATGTCCTTGTAAGTGCCTTCGTTAATCCTCTCCAATTCGGTGACCCAAAAGATCTGGAGAAGTATCCACGGGATCCCAAGACCGATGCTGTAGTCGCAGAGAAAGCGGGAGCAGCGATTCTCTGGAGGCCTGAAATTGAGGAAATTTATCCAGGGGAGGTTGTGAGGATTTCTGCAGGTCCCCTCGGCACTCTTTTTGAAGGAGTGAGCAGACCGGGGCATTTTGATGGAATGCTGACCGTGATAAACCGTCTCTTCACCATGGTCCACCCTGACTGGGCTTTATTTGGCGAGAAGGATTTCCAACAACTCTTCCTTGTGCGACAGATGGTCCAAGAACGTGGCAGAGGGATTGAAATTCTCTCAGTTCCGACCGTCCGTGACGATGATGGTTTAGCACTCTCCTCTCGAAATGTGCGATTAAATGGAGAAGATAGGAGCGCTGCGTTGGTGATTTCTAGAGCTCTTTACAATGCGTCGCAGGCGCTTTCTCTAGATGAGATGTATGAAAGATTGGACAAGACTCTGCGGCAGGAGCCAAGATTCACATGTGACTACTCAGCAGTTATTGATGAGGAAAAATTCACCTTGGCGAGCGAGCGAAGTAAGGCCAAACGCGCACTGGTTGCGGGCTGGGTTAGCGGGGTTAGGTTGATTGACAATATGCCCCTGGGTAATCGGGGAAATCAGCGAAATCAGATCCTATGAAACTCCTATCACCTAACCCTGGTTGGACGGCTCGGGCTGACGTGATCGTCGTGGGATCCGGAGTAGCAGGTCTTACCACCGCACTTCAGGTTCGAAGTTTTGGACTCTCCGTTCTATTGGTGACAAAGGCTCGAGTAGATGAGGGTTCAACGAAATGGGCGCAGGGTGGAATTGCGGCAGCGTTGGGACCCGGCGATACACCGGATCAACATGAGAAGGACACACTTGTTGCTGGAGCGGGGCTCTGTGACAAGATCGCAGTAAAAGTCCTCGTCTCCGAAGGCCCTGAAGCAGTTCGGAAATTGATTGCTCGCGGTGCAGTATTTGATAAAGAAGCCAGCGGAGAAATCTCTCTTACGCGCGAAGGTGGGCATCACAGAAATCGAATTTTGCATGCTGGCGGCGATGCAACGGGTGCTGAAGTTTCTCGCGCACTGCTTGCGGCAGTAAGGAATGACCCAGAGATTGAAGTTGTCGAGCACGCACTTGTGTTGGATGCATTAAAGGGTACAAATGGTGCGGTCTGTGGTGTGACCCTTCACGTAATAGGTGCAGGAACGCGCGATGGTGTTGGTCGCGCAATCGCGCGCGCAACGGTTCTTGCAACAGGAGGTCTGGGCCAAGTTTTTGCACAAACTACAAATCCATCTGTCTCGACAGGCGATGGAGTTGCACTTGCGCTTCGCGCGGGTGCCAATGTTGCAGATGTTGAATTTATTCAATTTCATCCAACGGTTCTCTGGCTCGGAGGAGCATCGCAAGGTCAGCAGCCACTTATCAGCGAAGCAGTAAGAGGTGAAGGTGCATTCCTAGTCGATGACGAAGGTCTTCGATTCATGGTTGGACAGCATCCCATGGCAGAGCTTGCTCCACGTGATGTCGTGGCAAAAGCGATTATGAGACATATGAATGAAACTGGCGCGCACCATGTCTGGCTAGATGTTCGCCACATTGAAGGCTTTGTGGAACGATTCCCGACTATTTATACCTCCTGCTTAGTGCACGGAATAGATCCACTGAAGGAGTTAATTCCAGTTGCGCCAGCATCTCACTATGCATCTGGTGGCGTACGCGTTGACCTCAATGGACATTCGAGTATCACTGGTTTGTACGCCTGCGGTGAGACCGCCTGTACTGGCGTTCACGGTGCCAACCGTTTGGCCTCCAACTCATTGTTGGAGGGACTGGTATTTAGCGCGCGTATTGCCTCAGATATCGCCAAGAATCTCCGAGAGTTCTCAGAGCCCGTCGATATTCCACAACAAACGGTTCTTCTTGATCCTAAAGTTCGGAAGATACTCCAGACGAGTATGAGCAAGGGCGCGGGCGTATTGCGTTCTGCAACTTCACTTCAAAGCGCCGAGAAGGATCTGGAGGAAATTGCTGGGCGAGAGAGTTCCGAACCCTGCGTAGAAGCATGGGAAACAACAAATCTCTTTCAACTTGCGCAAGCTATTGTCAGGTCGGCTCTCACGCGCGAGGAGACGAGAGGTTCACACTGGCGAGAAGATTTCCCGGAGCAACTCCCAAGTTGGTCTCGAAGAATTCTGCAGCAGATGGATATAGAAGGTAAGTGGGATACCAGTTTTGAGATGGTGGAGGAGTCATGAGATTTCACGACATTTCTCTCCAAACAACGGAAGAATTGCATGGCGCTTCCCTTGACGCCGATCAGGTGGTTGAACTTATTCACAGAGCCTTTGAAGAAGATCTACAGGGAGGCGAGGACGTCACCTCTGTTTCGACAATTCCAGCTGATCATCTCTCGATCGGCGAGTTCCGCTCTCGAGCCGTCGGCGTTGTTGCCGGAATTCCCATCGCGAAAGCTGTTCTTGAAATAGTCGGAATAGGGGATATTTCTTCACAGATTTCATCTGCTCAGAGTGTGGAGGCGGAGACAGTTCTCATCAGCGTCCAGGCAAATACTCGGGCATTGCTTCTGGCGGAGCGAACTGCACTGAATTTCTTAGGCCACCTCAGTGGGATTGCGACGTTGACTCGTAGATGGGTTGATGAGGTAAGCGAATTCGGAACTCTCATTAGAGATACGCGGAAGACCACTCCAGGATTACGTGAGCTGGAGAAGTATGCGGTTCGAATGGGCGGTGGCACTAATCATCGAATCTCCTTGAGTGATGCAGCATTGATCAAGGACAATCACATCGAAGCGGTGGGCGGTGTTGGACCAGCCTTTGAGCGGGTGCGCGCGCTTTACCCGGATATTGAAATTGAAGTAGAAGTGGATACCCTGGA
>ORJL010435468.1_pt1 | contig 11841 bp, 9 predicted proteins | sample 1779941 | NCBI WGS metagenome assembly ORJL01 (sample SAMEA104232317, study PRJEB22302) | groundwater metagenome | biome: forest; feature: aquifer; material: groundwater | place: USA | collected 2011-08-07 | depth 5.8 m
CCCCCATTGCTGCTGGAGCGGATGCGGCAGGCCGGTGGCGCGGAGGCGGCCGCGGCCGAAGGGGCCGCAATCGCGCGCGAAATTGCTCAACAGCTGCGCGATTCTGTGCAGGGTGTACAGGTCTCCACGGCTGGCGGCACGATCGAGGCGGCGCTGGGCGTGATTGATGGACTTCGCTGAGATGCCGGATGTATAGTCGCCGAGCCCCCTTTGTGCTTTCGCGGCCACACGCCTGATGGCGGGAGTTGGAATGGCCCTGTTTGAGCCACACCGTTCGCTCGAAAGCGACGAAATCATCGGGTCCGACGCGGCCACGCGCGCGCTGTCGGTCACCGTGGTCGAAAACGACTTCGTCAACCGCGTGTACGAGCACCTGGCGTCGGTCTACGACTTCACGTTCGGCCCCGTGCTGCCCCCGGGGCGTGTGGACGCGATCCGCCGCATGGCCATCAAGCGGGGCGATCGCGTGCTGGAGGTCGGCGTTGGCACCGGCATCAACATGGCGCTGTACCCGCGCGACTGCACCGTCACCGGTGTGGATCTATCGAGCTCGATGCTGGAGAAGGCGCACAACCGCATCGCGCGCAAAGGCATCCGCAACGTGCGCCTGCTCGAAATGGACGCCGCGAACCTGAAGTTCGCCGACGACAGCTTCGACATCGTCTACGCGCCGTACGTGATCAGCGTCGTCCCCGACCCGGTGGCCGTCACGCGCGAGATGCGCCGCGTCTGCCGTCCCGGCGGCCGCATCATCATCCTGAATCATTTCCGGAGCAAGAGCCGCCTCGGCGCGTGGCTCGAACGGCTGATCGCCCCGTTCACCCTCTATCTCGGCTTCAAGTCCGATCTCGATCTGCCGGCATTTCTCGTTCAGGCGGAGCTCAAGCCGCAGTTGATCGAAAAGGTGAACGTCCCGCGTATCTGGTCGCTGGTCACCTGCGTCAAAGAGTAAGCACCTACCACCAACGGCGAGACCACACGAGCTGGGCGCCGCCCTGGCGGTCCCATCTGGTGCGCCCGTAAGACAGGCGAGTGTAATAGCTCCCGCGGATCGTGATCTCGGGCGTCACTCGAAACCCGAGGGCGCCTTCGACCGCTTTCAGCCGCGGCTGGGCCTGCAGCGCCGCGCTGTTGGTGCGAACCGGCGCCGACGTGCCTTCGTGTCGCGCGGCCACGAACCAGCGCGGCGTCAGCGTCTGGCTTCCCTGAACGAACCACTCGTACGCCGTCACGCTGCTTGACGTATCAAACCGGTCTCGCAGGAGCTCGCCGCTGAGCTTGGTATGACCGAACGCGTATTCAGCTTCGACGCTGATCATCGTCATCTGTCGATCGTCGGAGCCGGCCGCTGTGAGCTCCTCGCGGGTGAGATATGCGCCGCGCGCGAATGCCATACCGACCCGCACTCCGGTTTTCGGCGTGATGCCGGCGCCACCTTCGATGACCGGCGTCGCGCGCGGATTGGAGCGGCCGCCAATCAGGCAAATGCGCGTGGGTGCTGACGACACGACGGCGCCACGAGCGTCCCACCGGTCGGTGGACAGCGTGAGCTGGACCCCGAGCGGATAGGTCGACGCCACGGCATTCACGCGCGGACCGCCGGTGTCGAACGGCAGCATCGGCGAGAAATAAGTCGAATGCACGGCGATGGTCGGGTTCGTGCTGGGACTCGCATCCATCAGCCCCAGCCCGACCGGCGATCCGATATAGCCGGCGTCTACGCGCGCCGCGATGCGGCCCTGACGTTCGTACCGCGCAAATGCCTGATAGATCGCCGCGTCGGTCTGTGCTTCGGCGGCGGCGACCGACGCCATCAGCGCGTTGAACGTCTCGGTCAGCGTATCCAGCTCGCGGCTGGAGCCCGACAGCGGCAGCGGCGTGTCGACGTCATGCGACGCGGCCATCGCGGCTATCGATCCCGACAGCCGGCCGATTGGCTTGCTCAGCATCTGAGCGAGCAGGAAGCTCGCCCCCATGGCCAGGAAGATGGCGCCAATCGCGATCACTGTGAGCGACCGGATGGCGGCGGCGGTCGGCGTGCGCGAGGACTCGTCGATCGATCCGAGCGCCTAGATCGTGGTGTCGCCGATCTCCACCAGCCGGCGGAACGCGTGCGATTCCCCGTCGAGGACTATCGTCCTGTCGCCCGGCCGGCCGGCGGCGGCCAGCGTTTCAAACTGCCGGCCGGCAGCGGGCGGCAAGGTGGCCTCAAGCAGCAGGCCTTCGCTGATGATCGCAGCCTTTCGCCCCGGCGAGCTTCGCCAGCTCCTCCGCGTATGCCTGATCGAGAATCGTCGCGAGGTACAACGTGCCGATCGACACGTCGTCGATCACGAGCGGGACCGTGACGATGCGGAAGGCGGCTCCTCCGACGCGCGCGACGCCGTCGAAGCTGTCTTGATCGTTGTCGGCGCCGAGCGACACCTGCCGGCCGCGCGGCCAGCGGCTCGCCAGACGTCCGGCGGCGTCTTGACCAGCAGCCGCGGCGGCCGGCGATCGCCGGTCACCGGGAATCCTCGACCGGCAGGCTCAACTCGATATCCGTGGTTTTTCCCGGCTCGACGCGAACCGCGACCGTCCGCTCGCCCACGCGCTCGTGCCAGCCGACCAGCGTGTACTCGCCTGACGGCACATTCGGCAGCGCGAAGGTCCCATCGTCATTCGGCTCACTGAAGAAGGGGTGATCGAGCACCAGGGCGGCCGCGCTCATCTGCGAGTGAATGCGGCAATACACCTTGACGAGGTCCGGTTTCACGAACGTGTGCGAGCGCGCCCGGTCCTTGGGATAACGGCCGCGCGTGGGGTAGGCGGCAGACGGAAGCCGCGCGCCGCGGATGCGGGTCGTCAGCCTGACCTGCCCGCCGACGGCGCCCGTTTCCGGCGCCTGGCCGGTGGGGACCACCGTCGCGAGCCCGCCGCCTACCGCGGCAACAGCGAGAAGAATCGAGCGAAGGGACTCTGCTACCTGCGTGTCATCTTACGTCGACGGCGGGCACGGGAAGCGCGACTTTGAGCACTTCTTCGAGCGTGCGGACCGGAACAAAGCGCATGTTGTTTTTGACTTCGGCGGGAAGCTCCGCCAGATCCGCCTCATTTCGCGCCGGAAGAATGAATTCCTTGATGCCGTGCCGCCGCGCGGCAAGCGCCTTTTCGCGGATGCCGCCGACCGGCAGCACCAGGCCGCTCAGCGTGATTTCACCGGTCATCGCGACGTCTTCGCGGACCAGTTGATTTCGCACCGCCGAGAGGATGGCCGTCGCCAGCGTGACGCCGGCCGATGGACCATCTTTCGGAATGGCGCCCGCCGGCACGTGCACGTGCAGATCGTGTTTGTCCAGGAAATCGGGCGGGATCTCCAGCTCCTTGGCCTCGAAGCGGATGTGGCTCAACGCCGCGCGGGCCGACTCCTGCATCACGTTGCCAAGCTGGCCCGTGAGGATCAGATTCCCGTGGCCGCCCGGGATCAGGCTGGCTTCGATGAACAGCACGTCGCCGCCGGTCTCGGTCCACGCCACGCCGGTGGCGACGCCGGGCCGCGATACGCGGAACGAGACTTCGTCATGAAATCGCGGCGGGCCCAGGTAGGTGGGAAGTCTGTCGGCCGTGACGGCGACATGCTGGACCGTGCTTTCGGCGGCAACGCCAGCGGCGATCTTCCGCAGCACCGATCCGATCTGGCGTTCGAGATTCCGGACACCGGCTTCGCGCGTGTAATGGGAAATGATCCGCCGCACGGCATCATCGTCGAAGGTGACGTGTTCGGCCGTGAGGCCGTGTTCCTCGAGCTGCCGCGGCACCAGATACCGCCGCGCGATGTGCAGCTTCTCCTCTTCGCTGTAGCCCGCGAGCGAGATGATCTCCATGCGGTCGAGCAGCGCGGGATGTATCGTGCCCAGCTGATTTGACGTTGCGATGAACAGGACGCGCGACAGATCGACGTTGATCTCGAGGTAGTGATCGCGAAACGCATGGTTCTGCGCCGGGTCGAGCACCTCGAGGAGCGCAGCCGCGGGGTCGCCTTGAAAGCCGGCGCTGATCTTGTCGATCTCGTCGAGCATGAAAACCGGGTTCATCGCGCCCGCCTGCTTCAGCGCCTGCACGATCCGGCCGGGGATGGCCCCGATGTAAGTGCGCCGGTGGCCACGGATCTCGGCTTCGTCGCGGACGCCGCCGAGTGAGATCCGCACGAACTTCCGGTTCATCGCGCGCGCGATGGATTGCCCAAGCGACGTCTTCCCGACGCCCGGCGGCCCGACGAAGCACAGAATGGGACCCTTGATCCGCGTCGTCCCGTCCTTCGCCGCGCTCGGGATGCCCTGCTCCCGCTGGGCGCTCTGCCGCGACTTCAGCTTCTGCACCGCCAGGTACTCGACGATGCGCTCCTTGACCTTGTCGAGATCGTAGTGATCCTCGTCGAGCGCCGCGCGGGCGGCCGCCGGATCGAGCCGATCCTCGGTGATCACCGACCACGGGACATCCAGCACCCAGTCGATGTAGGTGCGGATCATCTGGTACTCGGGCGAGGCCGGTGTCATCCGTTCGAGGCGATCGATCTCGCGATTCGCAATCGCCGCGACCGCTTCCGGCAGGTTGGCGTCCGCCAGGCGCTTGCGAATCTCCTGGGCCTCCGGCTTCTCGCCCTCGCCAAGCTCGTCCTGGATCGCCTTGAGCTGCTGGCGCAGGAAGTACTGCCGCTGCGCATCGGTCATCTCCTCCTGCGCGGCCGACTCGATTTTGCCTTTCAGCTCGAGGAGCGCGATCTCGCGGTGCAGCGCGCCGGACACCGCTTTCAGTTTATCGGTGAGCGTGTCGGTTTCGAGGATCTGCTGCTTCTCCTCAGACTTCATGTCGAGCAGGCTCGAAAGGAGGTACGCGATACGCAGCGGATCGTCGATGCCCGCGATGAGGCCGCGCAGCTCCTGCGACAGGCCGCTCGTGACCGACAGCGCGCGGGCGATCAGCTCCTGCAGCCGCCGGACGTAGGCCTCGACTTCGAGCGTGCGTTCGACGCTCTCCGGCACCGGCACCACCGTCGCCGTCATGGAAGTGCCCGATTTGTTCGCGACGTCGGCTCGCGCGCGGGCGAGGCCTTCGACGATGATGTGGATGCCGCCGTTGGGCACCTTCGCCATCTGTCGAATAGCGCCAATGGTGCCAATCTTGCGCAGATGGGCCGGCTCCGGCTCATCGTTGTCGCGGTTCTGCAGGACGAGAAAGACGAGGCGATCGCCCGCCAGCGCCCGATTGATGGAGTCGATCGACAGCGGGCGGGTAATCGCGAGGGGCTGCAGTGTCAGTGGAAAGACGACCGTCTGTCGCAGGGCCAGAACGGGAAGCTCGCTGGGATACGTACGCGCGCGGTCGGTCGCCATCGCTCGATTATACGGGCCCTAGAGTATGATTTCTGCATGGCGCTCGACGAACGCGACTTCTTCAACAACAAGAACGAAACCCGCACCGACAAGCTGACCTGTCCGCGTTGCAAGCGCGTCAACGAGTACCAGATGCGCTGGGTCGTGCGCAGGCGGAAGGACCGGATGCCTCCGGGCGGCGACGAGCGCGACCGTGCGCTCTTCGCCAAGCTGCGCGACTACATGATTCGCGTCGACGAGTCGATGACGTGCAAGACGTGCGGCAAGAAGTTCGACATTCCGTCGCAGCATTCGATGGTCTTTCTGCAGCAGGGAGAGCGGTAGGAACTTGGAACTTGGACGTTAGAAGTTAGAACGGAACTTTCAAAAAAGGTAAGGGATTATCCGCCAACGTACGCGCCGCTGATAGCGGTGGTATTCCTCGCCGAAGATCTTTGTCAGCGATCGCTCTTCCCACGGCACCGCAATCGTCAGGTAAATCGTCGTGATCACGGCGAAGGCGAGCCGATCGCCGGTCATATGTGCCGCGCCGAAGACCGCGATCACCCAGCCGAGATACAGCGGATGCCGCACCCAGCGGTACGGGCCCGTAATTTGCAGCCCTTCCCGCGTGAGGTGCTCGCGAATTCCCGCGAGCTCCAGCGGGTCGATGGTGGCGACGGCGCGCGCGATTAGTCCAACGCCAAACAGCTGGAGGGCAGCGAACAGACCGGCGCGCCAGCCGGTGACGTGGTACAGGTCGCCGCCGATTGGGTGCCACACGACGATGACGAGAATCAGTAGCAGGCTGGCCGTCCAGACATACACTGATCGCAGCATCGACTCGGGGATCACCCGCGCGAGCGCCTTTTTCACCGGCGCTCTGGCGAAGATGCTGTGATGCGCGGCAAATACGCCAAAGATGAACGCGTCGCTCGCGATCGACCACGGGCGCCCGGCGGCCGGAAGCGCACGCCGACCGGTGACGATGAGCGCCAGGTCGGGTTCGGTCGCGGCGAGCACCACGATGTACCACCAGGTGCACAACGCGAGGGAGGCGACGAACAACGCGCCTCCGAGCCAGACAAAGATGCGTGACATACGTGCGCGTCTACCGACGCCCGACCTAGTATAAGGTTGCCAAGATGTCTTCCCCTGGGCGTCGAGTCGTCATCACCGGCATCGGCGTGGTCTCGCCGTTTGGCGTCGGCCGCGATCGATTCTGGGAGTGCGTCAGCCGCGGCTGCAGCGGCACGCGCGCGATCACGGAGTTCGATGCATCAGCATTCGCCTGCCGCGTGGCCGCGCCTGTCAACGGCGTGACGATTGACGATGTGCCGCCCGTTGAAGGCGACGACATCTGGGACGTCGACTACCGGGCCGACCCGAAGCGCTACTCGCGCGCGGCGCTGGTGGGGGTGATCGCGGCGCGCGAAGCCTGGATCGACGCCGGGCTGAGGATCGCCGAGCCGAACGCCGGCGTCGTGATCGGCAGCGGCGGCGGGGGGATCGACGTCGGCGAGCGCCAGTATTACGACTTCTTCGTGGAACGCGGACGGAAGGTGACGCCGTACGCCATTCCGATCTCGATCGTCGGCATGATGTCGAGCGAGATTTCTATTTCGTTGCGGCTGCACGGAATCAGCCACGTCCTCTCGTGCGGGTGCACGAGCTCGACCGATGCGATCGGCTATGCCGCAAGCCTGATTCGATCGGGCGACGCGGACGTCATTCTGTCGGGCGGCGCCGACGCCTGCGTCACCCCCGGCATGATCTTCGGCTTTTCGCGCATGCGCGTGGTGTCCACGGCGTACAACGATCAGCCGTCGACGGCCTCGAGGCCGTTCGACCGGACACGCGACGGGTTCGTGCTCGGCGAGGGCGCGTGGATGGTGGTCCTCGAGCGCGAGGATCGTGCGCGGGCACGCGGCGCGACCATCTATGCGTCGATCGACGGCTACGGCTCGACCTGCGACGCGTACCACCGCGTGCAGATGGCGCCGGACGGCGTGGAAATCGTGCGCGCGATCACGCTGGCGGTCGAGCGGTCGGGCCGCGCGCGCGAAGCGATCGGCTATGTGAGCTATCACGGCACATCCACGATGCTGAACGACGCCGTCGAAACGCGCTCGGTGCGTCAGGTGTTCGGCGGCCACGCCGAGCGCCTGCCGGGGTCGTCAGTCAAGTCGATGATCGGCCATCCTCAGGGCGCCAGCGGCGCCGCCGGCGTCGTCACAGCCGCGCTCGCCATGTCGCGCGGCTTTTTGCCGCCGACGATCAACCAGCGCGATCCCGATCCCGCCTGCGATCTCGACTTCATTCCCAATCACGGCCGGCCGGCCGACATCGAAGCGGCGCTCTGCAACTGCCTGGGATTCGGCTCGAAGAACAGCGCGATGGTCATCGGGAGAGTCGCTTGACCGGATAACCAGATGTTGGATGTCGTTGTGGTGGGCGCGGGCCCGGCCGGGTCGATCGCGGCGCTCGTGCTGGCGCGCGCCGGCGCGCGGGTGCGGCTCATCGATCGCGCCACGTTTCCGCGCGACAAGCTGTGCGGCGACACCCTGAATCCGGGCACGATGGCGGCACTGCGGCGGCTCGGCGTCGCCCGCGAGATCGACGATCGCGGCCTTCAGATCGACGGGATGCTCGTGACCGGCGCCAGCGGGATCGCGGTTGAAGGACGCTATCCGCGCGGTCTGCACGGACGGTCGCTGATCCGCCGCGACCTCGACTGGATTCTGCTGCAGCACGCTGTCGCCGCGGGTGCGCAATTCGAGTCTGGCCTGGCGGTCCGCGCCGCGATCGTCGACGAGGCGGACGGCCGGCCCGCGGTGCGAGGGGTCTTCACCAGCGGCGGCAGCCGGGCGGGCGGGTGTGAGCAGCGCGCCCGCGTCACGATTGCGGCCGACGGCCGGCGCTCGACGCTCGCCTTCGGCCTCGGCCTCGCCGCCCATCCGGTGCGGCCGCGGCGCTGGGCGGTCGGCACCTACTTCGAGCAGGCGGCGGGGCTGTCGGCGCTGGGCGAGATGCACGTGCGCCGCGGCGGCTACATCGGCGTCGCGCCGGTCCCCGGCGGGCTGACGAATGTGTGCGTCGTGCGTCCCGCGTTGGCAGGTGACCGCAGTCTGCGCGATCCCGCGGCCTGGATGCGCAGCGCGCTGGCGTGCGATCCGCTGCTTGCCGATCGCTTTTCGGGCGCGCGAATGATCGCGCCGCCGGTGGTGCTGGGACCGCTGGCCGTTGACGTGCGCGAGGCGCCAATCGACGGCCTGCTGCTGGCAGGCGACGCTGCCGGCTTCGTGGATCCGATGACGGGCGATGGCCTTCGCTTCGCCGTGCGGGGCGGCGAGCTCGCGGCGGCCGCCGCGCTCGAGGCGCTTGCTCGCGGCTGGACCGGCGTCCACGCGGGGCTTGCCGCCGCGCGCCGGCGCGAATTCGCGGGCAAGTATGTCTTCAACCGGGCGCTGCGGAGGCTGGTCGGCACGCCGCGCCTCGTGGACGCGGGGGCGGTTGGCGCCCGCCTCGCCCCCGGTGTGCTGCGCGCCATCATCGCGCGCGCAGGTGATTGCGACGCATGAACTGATGTCTCGGACACCCTCTTCACGAAGTCGCGAAGGATCACGAAGGACACGAAACATCTGGTGTACCAAGATGTACTCGTGCGTCTTCGGTGCTTCGTATGCTTCGTGTTTTCGTGAAAAGAGTTTTCACGACGCATAGGGTCGGAGCGACATGACGGCAGCGCTCTCGATCGTCATCTTCGCCTTCATGCTCGTCGAAGCGCGGCGTGCGGCGCGCAACGAACGCGCGCAGCGGAGGCGCGGCGGCATCGAGCCTGACGCCGACCGGCCGGTGTTCGCGATGATGCGAATCGGCTACCCCGCCGCGTTCGCCTCCATGCTCGCGGAGGGGGCCCTGCGCGGCGGGCCGCCGCTGGATACCTTCGTCATCGGCGCCGCCGTCTATACGGCAGCGAAGGCGCTCAAGTGGTGGGCGATCCTCGAGCTCGGTCCGTTCTGGACCTTCCGGGTCATCGTCGTCCCCGGCGCGCCGCTGGTGCGCAGCGGTCCGTATCGCTACGTCCGCCACCCCAACTATGTTGGCGTGTTCGGCGAACTCGTTGGCGCCGCGCTCATGACCGGCGCGGTCGTCGCCGGGCCGATCGCGACGCTGCTGTTCACCATGCTGATGGCGCGTCGTGTCGCCGTGGAGCGCCGCGCGCTCGATGCGACCCGATAAGAGGCCGCGGCGTCTAAAGAAACAGGCACGCTTTTCCTCCGCACGGCACTTGCCTTGCAGTTTCAGCCGCAGAACATGGGGTCAGAGGCCCGAAACGCGTCAGATATAATACGAATCGCGATGATTACGAGCCGCTTCGCTGTTCCGGCTGCACCTACGCTCCTCGCACTGCTGGCGTTGCCGCTACAGGGCGACACGCAGGCGCCGCGCCGGACGCAGCCCTCGCCTCAGGCGCGTACCTTGACGCCGCTGCAGACCGCGCTTCGCGCCTTCAATGAAGGCCGCTACGGCGAAGTCGAGGCCCTGACCGACAAATTGGACGGCCGGGATCCAGCCGTGGTGGCGCTGAAAGCGCGCATGGCGATCACGCGCGGCAGATATTCCGAGGCGGAAGCGATGCTGCGGCCGGCCGCCGGCAGACTGCCGGCGAGCGACGCGGCGCTCGAACTCGGCCTGCTGCAGCAGATGCTCGGTAAGAGCGATGCTGACGCCCTGCTCGAACGCGTTGCCGTCGACGATCAATCGAGCGATCCTGCTTCGCTCGCGCGCGCCGCGCGTGCCCTGCGGGCCCTCGGCCAATCGCAGCAGGCCAACGCCGCGTACCGGGACGCCGCGGCCGCCGCGCCCGATGACGTCGCGATTAACACCGCCTGGGGCGAGCTCTTTCTCGAAAAGTACAACAAGCCCGAGGCGCTCAAATCGTTCCAGTCGGCGTTGCAAATCGATTCAACCTACGTGCCGGCTCTGCTGGGGTCGGCGCGGGCGCTGGCCGACGAAGACCCTCCGCAGGCGATGACGCTGGCGAAGCGCGCGCTCGACATCAATGCCGCGTCGGTTGATGCGCACGTGTTTCTGGCCAACCTGGCCATCGACCGGAGCCATCACGACGAAGCGCGCCAGCTGTTGCAGAAGGCGCTCGCCGTTAATCCCTCAAGCCTCGACGCGCACGCGCTCCTCGCCGCTCTCGGGTACGTCGAAGGCAAAGACGCCGAGCATCAGGCGGAGGTCGCCAAGACGCTGGCCATCGCTCCGGGCTACGGAGAGGTGTACCGCGTCACCGGCGAGCTGGCCGCGCGCAACTATTGGTTCGACGATGCGGTGACGCTCACGCGCCGCGCGCTTGAACTCGACCCGAAGAATGCGCGCACGCTGGCGGATCTGGGCATCCATCTGTTGCGTACCGGCGACGAGCCGGCGGCACGCGTGGCGCTCGAGGCGTCGTTCGAGATCGATCCATACGCCGTCATCACGTTCAATCTGCTCGGCCTGCTGGACACGCTCGACAAATTCGACACGGTGAAAGAGGGCGATCTGATTCTGCGCCTGAGCAAGGCCGAAGCGCCCGTGCTGCAGGAAAGCGCGCTTCGGCTCGCGCAACAGGCGCTTCAGACACTCTCGGCGAAATACGAGTTCACACCGCGCGGGCCCTTACTGGTCGAGATTTTCCCGCGCCACGACGATTTCGCGGTCCGCAACGCCGGCCTGCCCGGCATGATCGGCGCGCTCGGCGCCTGCTTCGGCCGCGTCGTCACGATGGATTCGCCCAAGGCGCGGCCGCCCGGCGAGTTTCAGTGGGAAGCGACGCTGTGGCACGAGCTCGCCCACGTCGTCACGTTGCAGATGTCGAACCAGCGGGTCCCGCGGTGGCTGACCGAAGGGCTCTCCGAGTACGAAGAAAAGCAGGCGCGCCCCGAGTGGGGCCGCGGGATGGACATGCAGTTTGCCGGCATGCTCGCCCGGGGCGAAACGCTGAAGCTGAAGGATCTCAACGCCGGCTTTACGGATCCGAAAACGATTTCGCTGGCCTACTTCGAAGCGACGCTGCTGGTCGAACATCTGATCGAAACCTACGGCCATGCCGGAATCCGCAAACTGCTGCGGGCCTACGGGACGGGCGTGGATACCGACACCGCGTTGAAGACGGCGCTCAATGCCGATTTCGACCAACTGCAGGCCGGGTTCGATCAGTTCCTCGAGCGTACCTACGGCGCGCTCCGTCTCGCGCTCGCCGATCCCGGTGAGGCCGAGCTGCGGCGCATGCCGCTGGAGGCGCTGCGCAGCTACGCCGCCGCAAACCCGCGCAGCTATCACGCCCAGATGGCGCTGGGGCGCGCGCTCGGCGAGGCGGGCGAGACCGATGGCGCGATCGAAGCGTTCGAGCGCGCCGCCAAGCTGGCGCCGGTGGCGTCGGGGCCGGCGAGCCCGAACGCGCACATCGTCGAGATGGCGCTGGAGAAAAAAGATCGCG
>ORJL011061217.1_pt1 | contig 11840 bp, 10 predicted proteins | sample 1779941 | NCBI WGS metagenome assembly ORJL01 (sample SAMEA104232317, study PRJEB22302) | groundwater metagenome | biome: forest; feature: aquifer; material: groundwater | place: USA | collected 2011-08-07 | depth 5.8 m
GTGGGGGGAAGAGGGGGCCCCCCGCGGCCCCCCCCCCGCCCCGGACCGGCCCCACGCCCGGGGGCGCGCCCCGCCGCTTCCCCGCCTTGCCCGAAAAGTACCCGGGCCTCCTCGCCTCCACCGGATCCCCGTCGAGGAACCGCCGGAACTCCCCGGCCAACTCGAGCGCCGACTGATATCGTCGTTCGGGGGCTTTGGCCAACCCCTTGAGGGCCACCGCCTCCAGGTCGAGCGGGATCTCCGGCACCTCGGCGGTCGGCCGCGGCGGGTCCTCGTACACGACCTGGCGCAATACCTCGTGCAGCTCCCCGCCGGAAAAGGCCGGCCGCCCCACGAGCAGCGTGTAGAGCGTCATGCACAGCGAATATACGTCGCTGCGTCGGTCGATCTGCACGCGGTTGCCGAGCGCCTGCTCCGGGCTCATGTACGCGGGCGTGCCCACGACCGCGCCGCTCGCGGTCAGGCCCGCACCCGCCTCGGGACGGGCGAGGCCGAAGTCCGTGATGAAGACCTTGTCCTCGAGGGTGACGAACAGGTTCGCGGGCTTGATGTCGCGGTGGATGATCCCCAGGTGGTGAGCATGATCGAGCGCACGCGCAGCTTCGAGGAGATACCCAGCGACCCGGCGCGGCTCCATCGGCCGCCCCTGGCACGCCTGCTCGAGGTTCTGCCCCTCGAGGTATTCCATCGCGTAGTAGTAGAAACCGACCGCCTCGCCGAACTCGTAGATATGGACAATGTGCGGATGGGCGAGCTTCGCCGCAGACTCCGCCTCGCGTTTGAAGCGCGCCACCGACAGGGCATCGCTCACGAGATGGACATGGAGGAGCTTGAGCGCGACGCGACGCTTGAGGCTCTCCTGCCAGGCCTCGTAGACGATCCCCATGCCACCGCGGCCGACCTCGCGGCGGATGACGTAGGACCCGAACGCGTCTCCGGCCCGTGGCAGGCCGCGCTCCGCGCCCCGCTCCATCAGATGGGTCAGGGTCTGGCTGCTGCCGGGCGGCTCGGGCAGGACGCAGGTGGGCTGGGCCCCCACCGTGCGCTGCAGCTCCGCGACCCGGCCCGGCCCCACGGCGGGGTGCTGTTCAAGGAGAGTGACGAGGCTGTGCTCGATCCCCTTGCGGGAGAACTCCTCCTGGCGGTCCAGGCACTCCCGGGCGACTTCGCGGGTGAGGATCCCCTGCTCGATGCCGAGTTCCACGAGCCGGAGCTCCTGGGCCTTCCGGGAAAGGACCGGAGAATCGTCCATGGGGCTCCGTCCGCGCCCGCTCGGGCGACGGGAGTCGGCGCGCGGCCGGTCTCCCGTCGTGCCGCGGGGCCTACTTCTTTTCGCCCTCGGCCTTCTTGATGACCGCGCAGGCGATGCGCGCGCCGGCGTTTCCCGCCGGGTCCGTAGTCTCGTCGTCCTCTTTCTCGTGGATCATCAGGGTCGTGCCCTCGCCCTCGAGCAGCGAGTTCTGACCCGCGCCCAGCGTCACGCCCTCGGCCTTCACGACGCAGTTGCACTTCCCGTCCTGGGCGACCTCGATGTTGCCCAGGTCGCCGAGGTGCGCGCCCTCCGGGTTCTTCTTGCCGTGTTTCTTACCGGTCGGGTTGAAGTGTCCGCCGGCGCTCTTGAAGTCCGGCCCCTCGCATTTGCCCGCGGCATGGATGTGAAAGGCATGCTTGCCCGGGGCGAGCCCGGACAGGTCGAGCTTGATCTCCACGCCGTTCCCGACCTCTTTGAGTTCCGCGGTGCCGATCTTCTCACCCTTGGCGTCGAGGAACTCGGCGACGGCGCCCGCCTTCCCCTCTTCCTTCTTCGGGGTATCCTCCGCCACCAGCGTAGCCATCGCGAAGCCGGACAGGGCCACGGCGGCCAGAACCACGTTGAGGTGCTTCATCGGAACGAACCTCCAGAAACGCTGCTTACCCCCTGAATCAACCCGAAGATTCTATCATTCTCCGGGCCTCGAGCGCCATCCGGCGACGGCGAGCGCCGCCCAACCCGCGAGCAGGGCGACGCCGCCGAAGGGAGTGACCGCGCCCAGGCTGCGGATGCCGGTGAGGACCAGGGCGTACAGGCTGCCGGAGAAGAGCACGGTCCCCGCCAGGAAGGACCACCCGGCGACCCTGACGGCGCCCGCCGGGGCCCGGCTCGCGAGCGACGCCACGGCGCAGAGCGCGAGCGCGTGGACCAGGTGGTAGCGTGCGCCGGTCTCGAATACGGCGAGCAGATCGGGCGCGACGCGCTCCTCGAGGCCGTGCGCGCCAAACGCCCCGGCCGCGACCGCGAGGAACCCGGAGATTCCCCCGGCGAGCCACCAGACCCGGCCCATGCGTCTCACTCCCCCGTGCGGCGCGCACCCGCCGCCGCTTGCCTGTGTCGACCCCCGCTGAGGTTCACCCCTGCCCCGCACTCGCGCTCCCGGTCCCGCGCGATTGCGATCAATCCTGTCTTTCCGCCGGCGTCCCGGCGTCGTAGGCGAACCGGAGTTCGCGGGTCTCCTGCTCCCCCACGGAGACGGTGGCGGTGCGTGTGCCGTACGTCTCGTGCCAGGTCTCGATCGCGTATTCCCCCGGCGGCAGGCCGCTCAGACGGAAAGTCCCGTCCTCGCCGGTCACCGCGAAGAAGGGATGGTCGGAGACGCAGATCCAGGCTCCCATCCAGCGGTGCACGTCGCAGCGGAGGCGCACACCGATCTCGGGAACGAGGAAGACGACGAAGTTCTCGGCGCCGGCGCGCGGCTGGGCGAAATTGAACTCGTTGTTGCGGCGCGGCGCACCGTGGACATTGTGGGCGCAGGCGTCGCTGTTGCGCACGCGCAGGGGCTGTCCGACCTGGAGACCGATCACGTGGGGAACGAAGAGGCATCCCTTCTGGTCGAGCACCGCGTCGCGGTCCGGGCCCGGGCACTTCCAGCGCTCCAGGCCCTGCCGGACCCGCACGAAGACGTTGCGCAGTGCGCCGTCCTTGCCGGTCACCACCGACTCGGTGAGCGGTTGCGCGCCGGCGAGATCGACGCGACAACGCTCGTCGACCGGGATCGGAGTCCGCGGCGGGGCTTCCCCCCGAAGGACGACGGAACCTCGGATCTCGGCGGTGGCGACCACGGGATCCCAGGCGCGCAGCGGGTCCTCCGAATGGACCGCGCCGGCCGCGACCAGGCAGAGCGACAGGGTGGCAACGAGAAGAACCCACGGGTTCGGCTTCATGGAACCATCTCACCAGAACCGTCCGGCCCGCGCCACAAATCCCGCTTGCGCCTGCGGCGGCGCGGAGGCAGAATGGGCGTTGCGAATTCCAGGAGGGTGCCCATGCCTGACCAGCCGAGCTGTTTTCTTCATCCCGACCGGCCGCCGGTCAAAGAATGTCCGAACTGCCGCACGCTCGTGTGCGGGGAGTGCATTGTGCATCTCGCCCTCGCGGTGATGTGCAAGCGCTGCTATGTGCCGGCGAACGCGCCGCCGCCGCCCACGGCGCCCGTGACGCCGTACGTGGCCTGGGAGGACCGTTCGGTCGGCCGCTTCCGCCGCTTCTGGAACACCTGGTCGGAGGTGGCGAGCAAGCCGGATGAGTTCTTCGCCCGGCTGCCGGCGGCGGACGGACATGGCTTGTGGGCCGGGATCAGCTACAACTACATGTGGTACGGCCAACTGCTCCTGCTCTCGTCCCTCTGCATCATCCCGTTTGGCGGGATCATCTTCGCCGTGATCGCCTCCCAGAGTGGTCCTGCGGAAGGGGCGACCGCCGGATTGGCGATCGCGGCGGGGGTCGGCATGATCCTGGCGGGCGTGCTCCTCGGCATCCCCCTCATGCTCCTGATCTTCACGACGGTCCTGCACGTTTCCGGGAAACTGCTCGGGGCGCGGCTCCCCTACGAGACCTCCTTCCGGATCTTCAGCTACACCTGGGCCACGACCTCGGTGGCCACTCTGGTGCCCTACGCCGGCGTGCTCGCGCAGGTCGCGTGGCAGAGCGTGGTGCTCTACTTCGCCGGCAAGCGGGTCGCCGGGCTGTCGCAGGAGCGCGCGGTCCTCTACTGCCTGAGCCCGCTGGTTCTGTGGCTGGGTTGCTGCCTGGGCTACGTCGGGATATTCGTGGTCGCGGCCGCGGCGGGGGGGAAGTGACCGACCGGAAACGCTTCGCGCGGCTGCTACGGGGCCTGGGCCAGGGGCGGAGCTGGACTCCCGCCACCTGGGCCAAGGCGATCCGGTTGCCAGGTTACTTCTTGCCGGACGTGCGCTTGAACAGGAACTGGGTCTTCGCCTTGACGGCCTTGCCGCCGATTTCCAGCACAGGGTAGGCCAGAAAGTTCAGCGGACCCGAAGTCGGACCCGGTTCGACCACCAGGTCCCGGCCGCGGCTGAATTCGAAGCGATTCGCCGGATGGTGGCCGAAGTAGTACGTCGCCAGGGCCGAATACTTGTCGGCCTCGCTGATGTCGATGGGCCACCACTTGCCTTCGGCGTGGAATTCCGCCCAGCAGTGATAGCCGTCGGTTCCCCCATCGTTACGATCGGCGGGAATCGCCGCACCGATGGCGAAGCGCGCAGGGATGCCGACCGACCTCGCCAGCGCGATGAAATAGGCGTGATAGTCCGTGCAGTTTCCCGTCCGCGCATCGCACGCGTAGACGGCATCACCCTTCCCCCAACCTTCGCCGACCTTGATGTACTTCATCTGGTCGATGACGTGATCATAAAGGGCCCGCGCGCGCACCAGGTCTTCGGTCTTGCCGGCAAGGACCTGCTCCGCGATCTTGCGAAAATCCTCCCTGGCCGGTACGAGACGCTCCGGTCCCAAGTGCTTCTTCGGTTCGTCCGCTTCCGAGGCATAGGCCGCCTTCTCGAGACGTCGGACCTTGTAGCGGATCTCCAGCGTCTTTCCGCCGTCCTGCGGAGCCAGTTCCAGGTAGAGCACCTGGTTGCCATGCTCGCGATCCGTCAACGTCTGCTGCTTGCCGGGGGCCTGGATCGACTGCACTTCCACCGTCTGGAAGGCATTGGTCGCGGCGATCGGGACCCACATCCGGCCGGCGTCGGGAATCTCGGGCAGCGTCGCCCGGTACAGGAACTCGAACTCGTCGGTACCTCGCAGGATACCGAAGTGGACTTCCTTCGCCTCCGTCACCGGAATCCGCTTCCAGGTGCCGTCCTCCCCCTGGTCCCAGTAGTAGTAATGCTCGCCGTTGATCTTGTGGACGGTGGTCTCGGTGACGGTCATGTTGCCCGGATCACCCTCGAGAAAGAAGTCGACGTCGAACATGTCGCCGCCGACATCCACGAGGTCCACGCAGGCGAAGTTTTCGCGCGGCCCCAGATTGGCCAGGTACTCCAGATGAACGCGGACCAATTTGAGCTCGAGGTGTCGGTCGCCGAACCGGAGGTTGAAATAGCCTTTCCCTTGGAGGACCTGCTCCGCAATGTGCTTTTCAATGCCGGCGGCGATGTCGGCGGTGACCACGCTGGGCCCCGCGGCCGCACCGCTCTGCCCCTCGAGGCGCTCGACTCCCGCCAGCACGAAGAGAATCGCCACCAGGATGGGAACGGTCATTCGCGACATCACTCCACCGCCTCTCTGCACGATTGTGGGAACGGATTCCAACGATGCCCCAGCTCGCACACGATCTTCGCGCACGCGCCGGCGCCGCGATCCGCGACGCCGCGGGAGCGGCCCTCGTGACGGCAACGTTCTTTCTGCCGGCCTGAGGACAATAGATGGAGAAGGGCATGGTGTCAATCCGCCCGGCCCGATTCGATCCGCGGAGCGAGATGGATCGGAATATACGATTCGTGGCCTCGGGGTCCCGCCAGCCCGGATCATTCACGAACGGCTCTGCCGTTCGTGAATAATCCGGCTGCAACCGGCCTTCTTGGGCCAGTTGCAACTGGATACGCCCCGCCCAGCGCGCGACACACAGTGTCGCGCGCCAGTCGGCCCGCGGCCTGGCTGCATGCGCAGCCAGGAGGCCGCGGGCGGACTATTCATGAATCCGCTGACGCGGCTTCATGAATAATCCGGGCTAGCTCCCCGCGAGCATCGGCGCGTTGTCATCCTCGAGTGGACTCGCAGGGATTGGCGGCGCATGCGGCCTGGGTGGCGGGGCAGCCGACTCGTGCGCAGCCGGAGGGCCCGCCGATCTGCAGGACGCGCTCCCTGAACGACGAGCAATCGCGAACCGCAGACGGAAGTCGGAGCGATCAGGCCTGCGCGTGCGGGAACGCCGCACGCAGCCGTTCCGCCGCCTGGGCCAGGGCGCGCAGCTTGGCTTCCGCCACCTGGGCCGAGGCGATCGGATTGTCGGCGAAGGTCGCAAAGCCGCAGTCCGGGTTGAGCAGCACCCGGTGCGGGCCGAACAGGCGCGCGGCGCGTGCGCCGCGCTCGAAGATCTCGTCCGGCGACTCCACCGCGTCGTGTTTCTGATTCACCGCGCCGAGCCCGATCCGCTGGTCGTCGCGCAGGCCGCGCAGCACCTCCATCTCGCCCGCGCGCGGCGTGCAGAGCTCGAGGAAGAGGGTCCCCACGCGCAGCTCGCGCAGGAGCGGGACCAGCGGCCGGTAGTCGCCGGTCAGCGCGGCGCTCTCGTCGCGGGTCCAGTTGCCGCGGCAGATGTGGACCGCGATCCGCTCCGGCGGCAGGCCTTCCACCGCACGGTTGATCCACTCGCGGGCGAGGGCGAGCTCGCGCGCGGGGTCCCCCTTTTCGCTGAGCGCGCCGCACATGAAGCTGCGGCGGCCCTGGCTCGCGGTGTGCACCACTTCTCTGAGGACCGGCTCGTCGAGTTGGACGATCGCGGCCCCGGCGGCGAGGAGGAAGTGGATCTCCTCGCGCAGCACCCGCACGATGTCGATCGCCAGGTGCTCGCGGGAGGTATAGGCGCGGTCGGAGATGCATTCCATCCACATGGTGCGCGCGAGCAGGTAGGGCCCGGGAATCGCGACCTTGACCGGCCGGTCGGAGATCCGGCGCACGAACTCGAGCTCGTGGACCGCGATCGGCCGGCTTCGTCCCAGCGGACCGAACACCGCGGGGTGGCGGACGTCGGAGGCCGGCACGTCGAGCTGTTCGAGTTCCCTGCGGAAGTGCTCGGGATCGTCGACGAGGGGAAGCAGATCGGTGAGCGGGATGAGCTGGCAGTTGTCGAGGATACCGCCCACGAAACTGGAGTAGTTGTCCCGCCGCTGTTCCCCGTCGGTGAGCACGTCCACCCCGGCGTCGAGCTGCGCGCGAACGGCAAGGCGGACCGCGTCGTCGGCCGCGGCCTGAAATTCGCCCTCGGGGAGCCTGCCCTCGGTGCGCTCGTGCAGCGCGCGCACCAGCCAGGCCGGGCGCGGCCAGCTGCCGATCCCCATCACGGAGAACGGGGCGATCGCGGGCGCGGGAGCCGGCGCGGGCAGGACCGCCGGGATGGTCACGGGCACGATTCCACCCAGGAGCGGCCCGGAGTCGGCTCGGGCCGCGACCGGCGCCGCCGCCGAACCCGGTGAGGCCGCCACCCGCTCCGAGAGCTTGCCTTTGCAGACCAGGAAGCTGCGCTGAACGCCATCGCGGGTCCAGGAGACCAAATCGTTGGAGGTCAGCCGGCACCAGGCGGGCAATTCCTCGTCCACGCTGATCTCGGTCGAGCGGATCTCGAGCAGCTGACCGCGCCGCATCGGATCGATGTGGCGGCGGATCAGGAGCAGGAGCCCGTTGCCGCAGTCGAGGTCGCCGCCATCGAAACTGACGTCAGGCAGGTGCGAATGGCGCGGGACCGGGTCCATGCTGCCGCCTCCGACTCCGCGCGGTACTCAGAACGAAACGCTCGGCGAGCCGCCGCTCAGGAACTCGACGAGCTTCGCTCCGCCGACGATGGTGCAGCCATCGACCAGATTCTTCTCGTCCAACTTGCGCTTCTTGAAGCAGGGCGAGCAAGCATAGATCTTCCCGCCGGACTTGGCAAAATTGCCCATCAGCTCCTTCAGGGGCGAGAACCCCTCCTCGTGGATGTCGTCCGCGTATCCCTTCTGGCACAGGCGCACCCCCTCGGTGCTCAGGAAGACCAGCGTCTCCTGGTCCGAGCCGAGCGCGGCGTTGGCGATCACGAACGCCACCGTGGCCTTGTCCGTGTCGTTCTTGGCATGGGTCAGGCTGACGCAGAACTTTCCGGGCATGTCATTTCTCCTTGCGACGGATCCAATAGTCCGGATGGGTCGAGCCGACCAGAGCGTGGCCGGTGAGCCGGCACCAAGCCGGCAGATCCTCCGGCGCGGCCGGGTCGAGAGAGCGGATACGGAGGACGGTTCCGGGCTCCATTGCGGCGAGGCGGATGCGGAGCTCGAGGACCAGGTCGCCGCAGCTCAGCTCACCTGCGTCCCATTCGCGATCGGAGCTCGCGGCGGCCGGCGCGGAGATCGGTTGCTCAACCGGAGCCCCGGAAGAGGAAGCGACGGCTGCCGGCGACCTCGACGCGACGACGACGGGCGGCACGATCTGCGGTTCGTCGTCGTCCGGCCACAGGCATCGGGGTCGGGTGGAGTTGCCGAAGCCCTCCTCCTCGCTGGCGAGTTGCCAGCCGCTGAAGAAGCATCCTTTCCAGCGGACGTAGTCGTACACCTGGTCGCGCAGGTCCGCGGGCTCCCGCCCGAGACCCGCCGCAAGACAGGCGCAGCATCGGGGCGCGTCCTTGAATCCCAGGACCACGCTCATCACGGCCTCGTGGAGGCAGACGCTGTCGGTGCAATCGAAGCAACGGCATCCCCTGAGCCCGTGGAGGACTTCGAGGAAGTTGCGCGTTCGCTCCTCCTCGGAGGTCCCGAGATCCTCGAGTTGCACCGGCACCCCCCGCTCATTTGTTCCGGTAGGTGAGCTTTCGGGTCCAGCCGGCCTTTTCCGCGACCAGCTTGCCGTCGGCCTCGACGTAGGCCTTGGGCAAGGCGTTCACCGGGCCGCCGTCCTGCTTTGGGGACATCTGCAGATCGCGCCCCCAGGTCCACGTGACGCGCCGCTCGTCGATGTTGCCGAAGTAATACTCTACCATCGACGGGTCCTCGCCGGCGTATCCGTTCGCGGTGGTCAGGCGGATCAGCCTGGCGTTGGCGTCGTCGACCGGGTAGGTGCCCTTGAAGATGTCGGCCACCGCAACGTCGTGGGGAACCCAGCCGACCCCGGGAACGAAAAACTCCGGCCAGCAGTGGTAGCTCTGGTCCTGGTCGATCCCCGCCAACTCGAGCTTGAAGAAGGATCCGTAGACCATTCGGGTGGGAATCCCGGACGCGCGCGCGAGCGAGGTCCAGAGCGAGTGGAAGTCGGTGCAGTTCCCGGTCTTGTTCTCCAGGCAGTATTTCGTGCTGCCGACCGGCGAGGCCTTGCGGTTCTTGGGATCCTTGACCCAGTACTCGATCTCCCCAAGCTCCCAGTCGTAGAGCTTGCGGGCGATCCGCACCGGGTTGGTCTCGTCGCCGACGATCTTGCGCGCCAGGGCCTTGATTTCGTCGTCAATCGGTACGTTGGCGTTCCCCTCCAGGTGCTTGGCGTGTTTCGCGCGCTCTTCCTCGGAGATCGGGCGCGCCTTCTCCTCCGCGACCCCGCTGACCACCTCGCTGCGGGTGAGCGAGAAGGTCTCGATGATCGAGAATTCCTTCTGCTTCGGTTCGCTCACTTCCACGTAGAGGAGGCGATTGCCCTCCGAGTCGGTGACGATCTTGTGGGGGTAGGGCGACTCGATCTCGAGGTCGCTCACCTTCTGCGCCGGATCGGACTCGGCGGGAAGAACGAACCAGATCTTGAGGCTCTTGGTGCCGTCCGCAACGGTGACCTCGAGCTCGTGCCGGACGTCGAAGGAAGCCGTCTTCGGGGCGCGGTCTGCGCCCGCCATGGTGACGACGACGAGCCCGAAGGCCGCCGCAGCGATCCAGGTCTTCTTCATGGTGCTTCTCTCTCCTGATGCCATCTACCAGTTGTACTGGAAGACCAATTCGAACCGGTTGTCGACCCCGTCCTGGAGGTTGTCGTACTGGGTGCGCCAGTGGAGATAGTTGAGCTTGATGCTCACATTGGCGCCGGGATAGAAGGTGTTGGACACGTAGTAGGTCTCGTTCGCTTCCTTCCGGCCGGGGGTGCGGAAGTTGAAGTCCAGATCGTCGTTGTCCGGGTTGTCGAGGGCATACCCCACGCCGGAGAGCAGCCAGCTCCATGGCCGGTAGGAAAACTCGGTCCATCCGCCCCAGGCGTCGATCTCCTCGCCCGCGACATTGATGCCCTGCGCGATGCCGCCGCGCACCTCGGGCAGGTTGGTTCCGGTCCAGATTTCCGACTTCCAGAACAGGTCCTTGATGATCGGCACGGTGAGGTCGGCGCCCGCGGACCAGCTGTCGAATTCCTCGTTGTCCAGGATTGCGGTGTCGATCTCCTCCTGGGCGTAGTGGCCCCAGAAGCCGATGTCGAGATTCTGCTTTTCGACCCAGAGCGGGCCGGCCCACCCGATGCGCGCCTGGTAAATCGGATTGCCGGACTGGGCGCCGTCGAGCACGCCGTTGGCGTCGCGATCGATGTTCTGAATCGCCCCCGAGAGGCCTACCGAGGCCCGCGCGGAGAACTTTCCGCCTGCGAGGGCCGGCTCCCAGGACGCGCGGAACTGCGGGCGCCGGTCGCCCAGGTTGCCCGCGTTCCACATGACGAAGTGGTCGTTCACCATCGGGAAGATCGGAGCGATCGTGTCCCAGGTCTGACCCGTCAGCACGGTAAAGTCGCTCCACTTGGAGGTGAAGTAGGCGTGACGGATGCGCGGCGCCGCGCGCGACTCGCTGCCCAGCCCGCTGTCGAAGTCGATCTCGAGCTTCCCGCCCACCTTGCCGTTGCCCAGAAGTTCCATCTCCCCGCCTTCGAAGTCGATGCCGAAGCGGGTCAGACGCACGTCGGCGTTCCAGGAGTCGTTGTTCGTCTCCGCGCGAATACCGGCGCCGGCCTCCGTGTCTTCCGAGCGGATGAAGAAGGGTAGGAGTGGGTTGTTCGGACTCGAGTCGTCGTAGATGGTGTCGAGCCGCAGGAAGCCGTAGAAATTGATCTTGCTGTTCCCGAGCGTCCAGATTTTGGGAACGATCCCGAGGAGGAAGTTCTCTTCGCTCGCTGCTTTGCCCGGCGTCGGTTGGTGCGGCTTGGGCGGAGTGACGTCCGCGCCCGCGCCCGTGCCCAACTTGTTGATGACCGTGTCCGAGCGCTTCTGGTTGGCGTCCACCTTGCGCTGGAGGTCCTGGAGCAAGCCCATCATTTGTGCGTTCTGCTCCCGCATCTCGGCCACCTGCGCCCTCAGCGCTTTGACTTCACCCTGGTCCTGCGCCGACGCTCCCCCCCCGCAGCACGCGAGGACCAAGGCGAACGCGAGGAGAGACCAGCGGATCTGCTTCATCTCACACCCTCCAACACTCTGTGCTACGAACCGTCAGATTCTTCGCGCCAAGCGAAGATAAGCAATTCAGTTCCGGGAATTGTCGCGGCGCGCGAGGATTGTCGCCGTTCCCGTTCCCGTTTCCGTTCCCGCACCCGACCATCGGGAACGGGAACGGGAACGGGTTTGGTTGCGGCCGTCCAGGCCGCGCTGTGATCTCCTGCCAACGATGATCGGCGCAGGGTACTCGACGATGTCCCGGTTTTGCAAATCGGAAGGGGCCAGGTTTCGTCGGCCGCGGATCGAAAACTCCCCTTCTGGATCACTCACGCCGGAGTCCACCCGGGCGCTCCCTGCCGCTGAATAGCATCCTCGCTGCATTTGGCGGCTGGCACCCAGATGTTGTTTCCCAATTCGTCGGGAGAAGTTCGGCCTGGCAGACCCCGGCCCATCGCCTGCTCGCCGCCGCTCCCTCGCACCATCGCACCA
>ORJL011799147.1_pt1 | contig 11836 bp, 10 predicted proteins | sample 1779941 | NCBI WGS metagenome assembly ORJL01 (sample SAMEA104232317, study PRJEB22302) | groundwater metagenome | biome: forest; feature: aquifer; material: groundwater | place: USA | collected 2011-08-07 | depth 5.8 m
ATGAAAAAAAATGTTTGTGCTTATCCTCCTTGATCAAGATGTGCCACTTTTCCTTGGCTTCTTGATAAAAATTGGACAATATATTTTTATCTATTCCTTTCTTATAGTTTCCCGCAAAAATAGTACCAATTCGTCTTGCATTGGAACGATTTAAGTGATCATCTTCACTAATGAGTATTTTACAATCAAAACCTCTGTCTTGTAGCTTTGATAATACCGGGATGAACCCTTTAACGGTAAAATTTGGGAATTCTCCAAAAAGAATAACCTTGCCTTTTTTTACGCCATTATTATCTTTTTGTGCCCAGTTATTTTCCTTGGCCAATGGCGATTTTATAATTCTACTAACTCTAATCTTGTTTAGAAAAGAGAGTAGTACTTCTGGGATTATTTTTATCAATAAATAAGGATAGTAGAAAAACCCACTGGCTAAAAATTGGCTGCTCGATACCCTGATTCCCAAGTTACTCGCTAAGCTTATTATTGTTTTACGATTAATCTCAGTTAAATAGCATAAGGTAATTTTACGTGGGAAAGGTGGAATAACTAATATATCCGGTGATAACTCTAATAGCATGCTTCGTAACAATTCAATAAAATATAACTTATCAAATAATGCTACTGCTAATTGATTCTTGATAATCTCCCACAAGTCGAGATCATTGTTTACAAGGAACTCTTTTAAATACTGCTTATTCTGTATCTCTGCCTTACCCCATTCATTAATCTGCCCAGCTAGGCCGCTAAATATAGCCGCTCTGGTTTTTTCCTTTAAGGCACAGTCTGGTGCTGCAAAACCACACCCCATGCTCTTAATCTTCTGCAAAGAATAAGAATCCAAAACAAGACATGTAGCATTGTTTTTTGTAAGGCGCTCATATATTAATAGCGGATAAATCTGGACAAAATGGCTTTTATGGAATAATAGGAATACCTTTCTTTTCTTGGTTTTTTTGCGATCCATACAATTAGATACTCGTCCGTAGACTTCTGCCCTTTGAATTATTATGATGCTTTATATTGTTAATCAAGAAATTAAATAGATGCTCAAATTTCAACTTCAGTCTATACCTGAATTCTATATAAAACGCAATGCATCTTGCCAATTTTAGTGCCTTTTTGCGCTGTTGATAGGAGAATCCCGGGGTTTCAAAGATTGGAATTGTCGCAATCTCTTCTGCATTATAGTTAGTGTATATTTCAGGTGGAATGACAAAATAATTATTATTTTTTACCCACTCATATAACTCCGTTCCGGGGATAGGAACAAGATTATAGAAGTATGATTTATAAATGGGAAGTTTCAATGCAAGATTTATAGTTTCTCGGGCATCTAACATTGTCTCCGCTGGATGCCCGATAGTTGTATCTAAAACTACCCTGAACTTTAAATCGCAGAGTAATTTTACTGCCTTTTTTATCTGCGATACTGTCTGTCCTTTGTTCATCTTCTTTAATACCCTATCGTTTCCGCTTTCTGCCCCTAAAGAAACCTGTACGAAACCAGCGCGTCTCATCTGCTTTGTTATAGCTTCATCTATATGATCTACCCTTACATACCCTGCGACCAAAATCATCCCTGTTAACTTCGACTCCACAATTAAATCGCATATTTTACTAATTCGTTTTTTATCTACAAGTAAGTTGTCATCATAAAATTCAAAAGATCTATATCCTTTACTATACCAATAACTAAGCTCTTCTATTACATTTTCGGCGCTTCTTGCCCGGAATTTATTTCCAGATAGTATTTTAAATTGGCAGAAATTGCAATTATAAGGGCAACCCTTCGAAGATATGATGGCTAATGTTTTTCTTGGATACTTCTGTAACTCAAACCCTTTATATGCTGGGAATGGAATCTCATCTAAATTTTGCTGTCTGGCCCTATCTTCATTTTCGATAATTCTACCGTTTTTTCTATATATTAATCCTCTTATTCCTTCGAGCGGCCTCCCATCGCATAACTCCAACAATGTATCTTCGCCTTCAAATTTCACCGCGTAAGTAACGTTACAATCCTCTAAAACTTTTGAATGAAATGTAGAGACAAGTGGGCCTCCAATAACCGTATCATAACCCTCATTCGAGATTTTATTAATCAAACTATATAATGATTTATGTTTTAATACAGTATGCCCGGTCACGCCTACTAAGTCAGGAGATAATTCCTTTATTTTTTGCATTAAATCAATATCGCTATATCCGAGATTCAAATCAAGCAGATCATATGATATGCCTTTATAATCGAGAAAAGAGGCGATATGGCCTAAACCTATGGGCGGAATGTCAGAAAAAGATTCTACGCGCGGAGCAATTAAGAATATTCTTTTATATCTCATAAAATACTACCAAAACAGGAATTTATAATCTGCATCTTAATGATTATCGCGCCGAAAGATTAAAATCAAATATCGAATATCGCCTGACAATAGTTTCTCTTTCTTTTCTACCCAAAATTCTGCCATCTCCTGGTTTCTCCCTTTGAAGTAATTAACCAGAAAATCACATGTCGGCAAAACCTTACCTGAAATATCGGTTCGCACGATTAGAGAATAACCTTCCCGTACCAAATAATCTTTGAGCAAATCTTCTCTTAACTTACTACCAGAATATGTACAAAATTCTTCGGCGAATACCATAAAACTACTACTTGCTAAATTCCTAGCTATATTAGAGATAGCTCTTGGATGGTCGGTAAAATACTGATATGATTCAATCAAAATAGCGGCATCAAATTTTTCCTTAAGCTTGAAACATTCGGCTGTGCCTCTCAAGAAATCTACCCCGGGAAATCTTATTTTACCTAATTTAATTAAATCTTTATCAGGAACAATACATAATGCTTTATATCCGTCTTTCAGCAATAAGTAAGCGGTTCCTCCTATGCCACCACCTACATCAATAATGCTCCGCAACCCATTTGGGAAATAAGACTTTATCTCCCGGTATAAATTATCCTGGGCTAAACCGATATTCTCCGATTCGCAAAGAGCAGGCCAATACCCCCAGTGTAAATGATCATACTTGCTTTTCAGAAACTCATTAAGATATAACCTAAGATCCTTGTGGCATGTTTTTATTCCAAGGACTCGTTCTTTAATACTCTCTAACATCTGTCTGTCCCTCAAAAGTTGAACAGCCATATCTGCACACATTCTGCCGAATGCCTATAGATAATCCATCTTGCAGCTTCTCAACTAGATCTGAACTTAAGATCTTTCCCAAGCTATCCTTTTTCAAATCTCCCAACAATAATTCACCTGCCCGGTAGGCGCTTGGACAGGGATAAACTTCCATCTTCGGAGAAATAAATAAGTTACTTTTTAAGAAATAGCATGGGTTACTATGAGGAAATCTGCTTTCGTATAAAAACTGAAAACAACCATTAAGAAATGCGTTATAACCTTTTGTTAAGAACAGGCTTTCATTTTTAGTTATGGCGTCTAATGTCAGGTGTTCCTTACACTTTAAGCCATATTCTTTAGCTCTTTTATATGCTAAACTCAACCATTTTTTGCAGGAGATTAGGTCTTCATAATCCCAGGCAATTGACTTATGATTTCCATCAACGCAAACTAAGTGAACAGGCTCGAATGTAATCTCTTTGAAAGCTTTAAATCCGTAAATAAAATCAACAAATTCGGCTATTTCATTAATATTCTTTCTCTGTATTGCAAATCTGGCAATAATATTCTGACCGGTACAAAGCTGGCCTAGCTTTTCTAGATTCCGCTTCAATAACGACCAATCCGCTAATTTTCTTATATCTTCGTAAGTCTTTTTTGTGGCTGCATCAATTGAAATAAAAAGATTATCCACTAAGGTAAGTGCTTTAAATAATTCAACGCCTGAACCAATAAAATTTAAATTTGTAATCATGCTTATATTAAACCCCGTCTTTTTGCTTTTATGAATAATGCGGGGCATCTCTCGATATAAGCTAGGTTCGATTGTGGTGCCAAAATTTAAATTTTTGACTCCGATCTCCTTGGCTTGCCCAAGCAAATTTAAAAAATCAGTCAAGTTAATTGTATTTTTACCGGTATGTTGTGCTCTGAAAGAACACATAATGCATTTCAGATTGCATGTATCAACCGGATCTATCCATAAAGTCTCAAGGTCCATCTATCACCCTATTTCTTCTCCAGCTCTTAAATTCCAAAAAAGCCTCTGCGTATTGAACGTTGGATTGAATACCTCTAAATCGCGCCGTGACTTCTACAATATCCCATAAATCAACCTTATACTTCTTTTCCATTACCTTAATTTGAGATGAATGCCCGCATAACATCTTTTTTTTGACAAAAATTTCACTTGTCACATCTATATACACATTAGGATAAAAATTAATACTCCCTAATGAATCCATAAAATAGACTTTTTTTATTTTCCATCCCGCAAAATGAGATTTCGCCTGTGCTATTACAACTGAAGAACACACGAGGCTGTTTACCGCCTGATGATCAGGATGGTCATCCCCAGGATAATGCGTAATAACTATATCTGGTCTAACCTTTTCAAACAAATTTATGAAAACTGATCTGCTTTCTTGATTATCTAAAATTAATCCGTCATTCATATTTAATCTTAGCGCTTGCGCCTTAATGATCTTAGCAGAACTATAAAACTCTTTGATCCTTATTGTATCCATCTTGCCTACCAAGGCATTATTCGAGGAGCTTAACTCCCCGTTGGAGACTACGACCATCGTAATCGAAGCCCCTTCCTTCGACCATTTAGCCAAGGCCCCAGCACAAGAAATTTCAAGGTCATCTGGATGCGCGCCTATAGCAAGAACCTTATAAGTATTAGTCTTCATTTTTCTTCCTTAAATTATTGCTTTCCCAAATTTATTTCTGTACTCCGGAATATTGATTATGGGAGCTCGCTCAAGCGAAGCTGTTTTGATAATTCCTGCGTGGGTCAGAAAAACCCGCATTATTTCAGAAGAAGAATTAACAAGCTCAGACAATTTTCTATGCCTGTGCATCTTAGAATACATATCTGTTTGAACAATACAATCTAAACCGAACATCTCTTCTATATCAAGCAACAAACTTGCTTCTACCCCATAACCCCTATGAAACCGTACTTTCTCTAGAATCCTACGCCTACCAGCATGTTCTCCGGATAATGGTTCTATAATCCTAGCCAATTGAGGAAATAATATCTTAACAAGAGGTTTGGCAACTAATTCTGATATTCGCCCTCCTTCAGTAACTTTTCCCCTTCCGCCGATTTTATCTATCCTTTTAAAGAAGCCTTTAACATAGCTAAACCTATCATAACAAATAAGCGGGCCAACTAGACCCAATACAAAAGAATTACTAAAATTCTCAATATCTGCATCTATCCAAGCGATTATATCTCCGGTTAAACAAAAAAGACTTTTCCATAAAGCTTCTCCTTTGCCTTGATAATACCCTCCTCTTTTAGGCAATACGTCTTTGACATTGTAGACCTTAACATTCTCTGCATGTACATATTTTACAGTCCTATCCGTAGAGCCACAATCAAATATCGCTAGCTCGTCAATAAGTGGATATTTCTCTATTAAATCTTTTTTTGTAACCCTGATAATATTTACAATTGTCCTTTCTTCGTTAAGCGTAGGGATTCCTAAGCTTATCTTTAATTTCTTCTTAGCCTTGATATTAATTAATTTAGGGATATCGGAAAAATCATTTGCCTTAAAAACACTTTTCATATGAATTCATCGTACTTCATCTACAGTTGCTTCTAAATAAAACATTCCAGATCTTAACCCACCAATAAACGCTCCAAAACAATAAGACAAATTCAATAGATAATTGATGATTAAATATAAAAATATTTTTGGCCTAGAGAATGTTTTTATTCGTAACCATAAATATCTAAACAAAGAAAGGAAAAATAGAAGTATAAACATGGTATAGAAATCATTATAACTCAACATTCTAGATATAACAGCTAAAATAAAGGATATGTTCATAAGATGAAAACTGTTAATGAAAACAACAGCATTAAATGGTATTTTAAATATAAAATGTATGAAATTAGGGTAAGCTCCTTCCTTCCAGCTCTTATAAATATATATCTCTGTAATTCCATGGTTATACTTTCTAAATAATGGCCCATGATATATACCGTAACCATACCAGCTCCGCAAGATACGCTTCAATGTTCTAGGGGGCTTATGTATTACGATCGCCTTTGGCTCAAAGTAAAGCTTAAATCCGTTTTTTACCGCGCGGATGCAAAACTCTAAATCCTCATTTGTCTTAAAGTCCGTATCAAACCTGCCTATCGTGTCAAAAGTATTTTTTCTTACTGCCATATTTGCTGCTGTAAAGAAAGGTTGAATCGCAAAACCGGAATTTATAGATATCTCCCCAGACGCATAACCCCTTTTCCACTTTGAATCGCACGTTATTCCTACGCGGCTCATCTTCATATCTACGAAATAATTATCTACCAGGCTATTTGAATACGCTTCTGTCAAGATCTCACCACCAACAATACCAATATTAGGATCATCCATAAACGGCTGGATTAGATTTTCGATCCATTCTTTACTAAATATGCAATCGTCGTCGGAAAGAACTACTATATCTGACTTAACAGCCTCTATTCCACGGTTACGGGCTTGTGGTATTGATTCTTTTTCCTGCTGCAGAAATCTTATCTTTAGACCTTTCCCGAACTTATTAAGAAGCTCATCATAACTACACCTATTAACGCCATTATCAACTACTATAACTTCATCTGGAGAATAGCTTTGGTAAGAAATGGATTCTAAGCTCTTTTTTAAGAGACTATACCTGTTTAGGGTCGGTATAACCATTGCGACTGATAGCGATCTTTTCATAAACATTACTATATCCGCTGATATCAGCGATCGTAGCTATCCTCTAAAAACAGTAACGGGGATATAATACCACATTAATCTGAATACTAGCGTATATGAACTTTACAATTGGTTTTGGTATAATCCCTTGTAGGAAGCATTTTCTTGCATAAGCTCATCATGGCTTCCAACACCAACAACCTCTCCATTATTAATAACGATTATTTTGGCTGAATTAATAATAGTTGATAACCTATGGGCTATAATAAAAACTGTCTTCCCTTTAATGGCGTTTTTTAAACCATCCTGAATAAGTGCTTCTGAATTTACATCGACAGAAGAAAAAGCTTCGTCCAGAACTATTATCCTGGGATTACGGTATATTGCCCTTGCTATCCCTATTAGCTGCCTCTGGCCTCCGGAAAGCTTGATACCTCTTTCTCCTACATAGGTATTATAGCCGTTAGGTAGTTTAATAATAAAATCGTCGGCATTGGCCAACTGTGCAGCTTTTACTATTCTATCATAAGATGGATTGCTCTCTCCAAAAGCGATATTATCGGAGATGCTACCACTAAATAATATATTTTCCTGCAAAACTATTGCCATTTGGCGACGTAAAGAATTATGCGAAAATTGCCTGACATCATTACCGTCAATATAAATCGCTCCTTCATCCGGATCATAAAAGCGAAACAAAAGCTTAATGATAGTACTCTTACCTGCACCATTAAGACCGACTAAAGCTACTGATTCCCCAGCTTTAGCAATAAAAGAAACATTCTTTAATGCCAAGCAGCCATTCTTTTCGTAAGAAAAAACTATCCCTTTAAACTCAATCTCTCCTTTTATTAATGGCAAGGTCGCTAATTTTCCTACGCTATCCAGTTCAATTTCTTCAGACAAAACATCGAAGATGCGCTTCCCGGCTACGGATATTTTCTGAATGATAATATACCCTTTAATTGCCCTATTTACATGACTAATAAGCATCTGTGAATATAACATAAGAGCTACCAATGTTCCTAAGGTCAGGTGTCCTTTAATAACCTCTATACCGCCGAATACCAATACAAAAACCAAACATAAACTAGCCACAAGGCCCATTAAAACCACTGCAAGAGTATCTAACTTAACCTCGGAAAGAGATATCCTTAGGAAATTATCATTAATGATATTAAAACGGTCTGTCTCATAGTCTTCTGATGAGTAAGCTTTTATTAATTGGATACCCGAAATATTCTCTTCTAAAATAGCACTTAAACGAGCTTTTTTATCTTGAACTTCGCTTGTTAACTTACGGACTTTCGATCTCAATAATCTCAAGCTACTAATTATCAAAACAGATAAAAAGAGACTAACGAAAGCAAGCGGCCAATAAATATAGACCATAAAAATAAATGCCCCGATAACATTAAATAAGCTAACAGATGATTCTCTCAATTGATCTGCAATCCCATTCTCTATAACTCCTATGTCCGATGTTATGCTGGACATAATCTCTCCGGTACGACGTTTTTCATAATACCTAAGTGAAAGCCTTTGGATATGGTAAAATAACTTCTCCCTAAGATGCGCTGCTATTTTTCGTGCTAATAACTCAAACCAATAAACATTTCCATAATCAAAAATCCCTTTCACTAGATAGAGAAACGATATGTAAAGAACTATTATTAAGAGCTGATGAATGTTTGCTCTCTTGATAATTATATCAAAAAGATATTTCAATAACCAAGGATACAAAACATTGGTTAAAGCGCAGGCAAAAACGAAAACTATAGAGACAAAAACTTCTCTCCGGTATTGCCTAAACATATTCTTCCAGTGAGACCAATTCGGATAATTCAAGATTTTCAATTCAAAGCTCCCAATTTATTCTCAACTTTTGGCCAATTTTACCTATTATTTGGCAATTATAACAAAACCTGTACCTTTAGATAAAAAGATCACACGACTTGAGCAAGCGATGTACGTTTCAACTACATTTACCCTCTCAACATTCTTGTAAATCTATTCTTCCTGTTATTATAAATTAAATACTATAAAATTGGAAGGTTCTGTTTGAGTATCCAAGTAGAAATACTGCTCTGGGACTAAAATTCTCAGACCAATACAATAACTACCTGGCCCCAAAGAACCAACTAACCCGGTTTCATACACCACATGTGTGAGTCTCTTTATCAAAAAACCTTCAGCTATGCCGTGGTTAAGGATGAAACGACTATTAGATAATTTAATCTTCTTGCCGTCAATATACGCATCCAATAGATAACCATTTATTTTCCCCTTAACAGATTCATCTCTAATACCTTCAGGAATAACAAGCACGGTCCTGATATATATTATCTTTGCTTTAGCGGGAATTTTTTCCGTAGATAAAAATCCTTCCCAGAGGGAATCGTCAAAACCCGGCAATTCCCAACCACTTTCTTCATTGAAGGAATACTTTAGTTCTTCTAGAAAATTTGGCTTTATATCTTTGGTTAACTTTTGCTTATAAATTTTAATCTTACCAAATCGCGCAGTTGGCAACAAAAATGAAGGGCATTTACTGTTATTAATAAAATAAAACATTGCCTCACGGGGAAGAGATTTGACATGGCTAGGTTTTGTGCCTTTAATTCTAAAATGATACACCCAGTGCGGCGCAGCCACTCCCACATTATCCTGTTCCAGGCTGAAGGCGAAGGGCTGGTTACGTGCATCACGAATAATAAAGTCTACAACTTCATTTTCATCTTTAAGCAATACAGGATCACCATATATAATTAATCTTTCCCAATTACTTATATTTGCCATAGACTGGAATATCATGAGACTAAGAATTAAAATGTATCCCGTTATTCGGTTTTTTAGCCTAGTGATAATAAAATTAACGGCGACTGCTACTGTAACAAATATAAGCGAGACTTGTCCAAAATAATAAGCTGGATTCCATGCCTTGATAAACAAAAAAACTGCCGAATAAGTAAAGAACGAAGTTAAAAATATCATTTCGTTGGGGAATTCCACTATTCTTAAATATGGCTTCTCTCTAGCAAGAAGATACCTTAACGAAACTTTATAGGTAAAAATCATGACCCCAAAAATAAATAAAGACGCTATTATCCAATCGGGAATCGTAGCCTTCTGTAGAGGATAATTCTGGCCGAACACCTCCAGAAACGTGATCAGCCCCCGGAAATCTATAATCGGATTATGGGTAATGGCTAGATTCGACTGAGCCCTAATAAATCCGCGAAAGAAATTTAATTCTAATAATCCGCCTGTTCGCAAATATAGAAGATACGGTATCAAAAATATTGATCCTATAATAAATCCCCTGATCGTATATTTTATTTCAATTGATTTTTTGTAGAGGAGCAGGACGATTGCCAGAAATATTATCACTGCTAGATTACTGCTATGCGCAAGTACAAGAATTACGGTCAAAATAGGTAAAACGAAAGAATAAAAAGCGGATTTATAGTTTACAACCTTTAAAAGAGCATATATAAATAATGCACCAAAAAATGGCGATAAAGAAGCCTCATTATTCAAAGTTCTAGCGATAGTTATGGAAATATGCGAGGTAGAAAATAAAGCTGCAGCAATAATGCCTACGCGCCAGGAGAAAAAATCATTACCAATCCTATAAACCATATATATTGCAACGAGGCTTAATAAAGCTAAGAAAAATACACTAACTTCTGGATTGTCAGAGAAAATCATTGGATAAGTCAATAGATACTGCAGTATTGCTCCATGCCGTATCCCAAGATGCGAAGGGCATCCAGCTAAAATAATATCTCCACTTTCAAGCCCATCCTTAGTGATTTGCAGTTGCCTTCCCTGATCTCCGGAAAAGCTTGTCAATTCAATATGACTTAACCTTAAATAGGCGCCTATTAGAATAATTCCTATTAGGATAAACTTACGTACTATATTACTATTCATAGCTTGAACCTTTTGATGCCTATTAAAAAAATACTCAGGCATTGTAGTATAATTTTAAACTTATTCATCTTGGATTTCCCGGTTTTTCTGCTTTTGTAGTTTACGGGCTGTTCAGTAATGCTTAAGCCTAGACGCTTTGCCTCGAATAACAAATCAAAATCCCCCCAATAACATTTGCCAAGATGCATCTTTTGGAAGTCTTTTCTTAGAAAAGCCTTAGTCCCACATAAGGTATCCGTAAGATTTGCATCTAACAACCAGTTTATCATGGAACAAAATATTCTATTAGCAATAAACCTTGTTCTATCCATCGCATTATCTTCCATCTTGTAGACCATTCTTGTCCCATTGATAAAATCTGCTTTTCTCTCATTTAAGAGATTGAAGAATTTTGGTAGTTCTTCTGGCGGCACTGACATATCCGCGTCCAATATGATAAATACATCTCCATGGGCACCGTAAAAACCCTGCCTTATTGCATACCCCTTTCCCATACGCTTTGGGTAAGAAACAAAATGAATTCTTTTATCCTTCTGCATCATTGCTTCAACAATATTTACAATTTCATCTTTAGAGCCATCATTTACAACTATAATTTCGAGAGAACTACCTATATCAGATATTCGATTAATACACTCAGAAATATTAGCAGCTTCATTATTGCATGGAATTACAACGCTGCAGGACATCTCTTCTTTAGAATCTCTACTGCTATCTTTCATATTCTCTGTTCAACTTACTTAATCCATATAATCCCTTGTGTATTAGAGATACTTTTAAGGCGCATATTAAGTGCAATTAATTATTAAGCTAGGACAGAAAGAATCTATTATTAAAAATCGAGGATTGTTTACCAAAAAGATTAATTTGAAGGGAAGACCATACTTAGACTTGAAAGGAAACTCCATATATTTCTTGGGTTTCGCCGTTTCTCCCTAACTCGAGAAACAGGTATTTAGAACTGGCGGGGCCGACGAGATTCGGACTCGCGATCTCCTCCGTGACAGGGAGGCGCTTTAAGCCAGGCTAAGCTACGACCCCTAAAGTGGAATAATTATACGGTTTTTTATC
>ORJL010111000.1_pt1 | contig 11835 bp, 7 predicted proteins | sample 1779941 | NCBI WGS metagenome assembly ORJL01 (sample SAMEA104232317, study PRJEB22302) | groundwater metagenome | biome: forest; feature: aquifer; material: groundwater | place: USA | collected 2011-08-07 | depth 5.8 m
CAGGCCCAGGCGCATGCCTCACAGGGGATTGGTCGAGTATGCTGACGGAAGGTCTCGGTCCAGAGCTTGTAGTCTATGCCCCGGTTGACGCCCCCCATGTGGTTGAAGGCACTGCGCCCCGCGAACTCCGGTTGGAACTGCATCAGGTTGCCCAACTCGCGCCACCAGAGGGCGTAGGGGTGGCTCATCAGGTCATTCAGTGTCTGCCGCACCTCTCCCATGAAGCGGGGGAAGTCAGCTACCGGCACCCTGAGATTCCCGGAGGCGACCACGGCCTTCAGGTTCTTGGAGCCCATGACCGCACCCATTCCGCCCAGGCCGGCCACGCAATAACGGTCGCCTATGACATTGGCGAAGGGGTTCAAGCGCTCACCCGCTGGCCCTATGCACATGACGGAAGCGTGCGGATGTGCTTGCCAGACCGTCTCCGGCGTCTGATGGGTATCCAGGCCCCAAAGGCCCCGGGCATCCTTGATGATGACCTTGCCCTCGTGAAGGTGGATGAGGACAGGGTGTGAGGCCTTACCGGTGACAGCCAGGTAGTCGAAGCCGGCCGCCTTCATCTTGCCGACAAAGACCCCTGCGTTGCCTGAAGCATGGGTGCCGCTCGTGGGAGACTTGGCGTGAATGATCATGCGGCTCGCCGCCGGCACTATGGTACCTGCGAAGGTGCCAGCACCGAAGACGATCATGTTCTCCGGCCCCAGTGGGTCGGCATGGGGAGGGATTCGGTCGTAAATGAGGCGTGTGGTGATGCCCTCTGTCCCGACGTATCTCTCGACAAGCTGCCGGTCAGGGGCCTCGATCTCTACCCGCCCAGAAGTAAGGTCCACGAAAGCTATTCGGCCGCTGACTCCACCTTTGATGTCGCTACCTGCCACGGTGTGTCTACTTTCCTTGCTCCATTTGGGGGCCAGGGAGTTGCCAACCTAGGACTTCTGCGCCTCAGCATAGGTACTGGACATTCTGGGCTTGGGAAGAGTCACCCGCTCCGGATGGGGCCTGTGGACGTTGCGGATGGCGTCGAAGTAGCAGAACTCCAGACAGTAGCCACAACTGTCGCACTCTTCAAGGAACCGGACCCTGAACCGCTGCTTCGGCCACTGGCTGTGGTCCCGCTCCACCGAAATGTAAGAAGAGCCTGTGTCCATGGCCTGGAATTTCACCGCTGAGCACGCCAAGACACAGAGGCCGCAGCCTACGCATTTCTCGGTGAAGACCAGGAAATCCTTTTCCCTGTCGAACTTAGGCGTAATCTCTCCTTTACAGTTCAGGCAATCGGAGAAGCCTCAGATGCACCCCTGCCCACTTGTCTCGGCAGGGGTGCATCCATGATAGAACGATCCCTGGTCGCCAGTGCCTCCGCCTGGCTATTGATCAAGCCACATGTAGTCAAGCTGGCGGCTGAAGTAGTTGGCCGGGGGCATCATTTCGTGATAGACGTAGTTGTGGACCTTCTTGCTTACATAACTGAGAAACATCTGTTTGGGCAGAGGTATCCGGTAGACCTGGTTTACCTCCATCCCGAATATCTGCTTGACAATCTCCATGCGCTTTGCCGGATCGATCTCCACTCGCTGGGCCTCCAGAAGCTTGTCCAGCGCCGGGTCGTTGATCGCGCCCTGGTTACCCGGCTGGCCCGAGTGCATGTTGCCGTACAGCCAGCCATCCAGCGAATTCCACGGTTTCGTAACCGGGAACCCCGCCGCCTGTTCAAAGGTGCCCTTCTGCGTAGCCGTGACCCATGAAGTGTAGTCTGTGGGCTTAAGCTCCAGCTTGACTCCAATGGCTTTCAGGTTATCGGTCACGAGGGCTGTAAGCGCACCCGTCGTCTCAGAGTAACCATAGTAGTTCAGTGTGAAGCTGAAACCATTGGGGTACCCGGCATCTGCCAGCAGCGCCTTGGCTGCCGCCGGGTCGTACTTGTAGTAGGGTAGCTGGTCCAGGCCGGGCTTTGAGTCGAAGATGAACTGCCATGGAATCGGCGTGGCTATGAAGCCGCTGCCTTCCCACAAGTCCTTGATTATGCCGGGGCGGTCTATCGCCATGGAGACAGCTCTTCTCACCCGGACATCGTTGAACGGAGGCTTGTCCATCCGTACCGAGAAATGGTACACAATCGTTGGTTCAGCGCTGTAGAAGAGGGCATCTGGAGTATTAGATAAGATGGCGCGCATCTCTGCGGGCATCACTGGAGACGGGCGCGTGTGCACCTGACCTCCCCGGAAAGCAGCAAGACCGCTCGCGTCGTCCACAATAACGCTGAACTCGACTCCGTCAAGAAACTGGGCTCCGGGCACAAAGTAATTGGGGTTCCGCTCGTATACTATGCGCTCTTTGCCATTTATCTGCTTCACCTGGAAAGGCCCCGTCCCCACCATGGTCGCCTTGAAGTCGCCGTCCCTATCGGCTATCTCGTGCGGAAGAATGTAGTTGAACCGGTCTGCTACGCCCGAGAATAGGAAGTCAGGATACGTCTGGTTCAGGGTGAGTCTTACAGTGTACTTGTCTGGTGTCTCGACCTTGGCCATCATCGAGAACACGCCCGAGTTGGTGCCACCCTTCTGGTACCTCTCCCAAGTGTACTTGACGTCATCAGAGGTGAACTCCCTGCCATTTACCGGCGGCAGGTTCTGCCACTTGACGCCCTTCCGCAGGTTGAACGTCCAGACCTTTCCGTCTGCCGAAACCTGCCACGACTCGGCCAGCGCTGGTGCAGGTTCGCACGTCACGTTGTTGGGCCTGGTCATTTCCAGGGGACCTTTGCACGCAACCAGCCTGCTGTAGACCATTTCGGTCGGACTCAGCACAGAGGCTACCGCCGACTGGTTAGCATCGAAATGTGGCCATACCACAGTGTTGTAGGTCTTGAACACTCCACCGCGTTTTGGTGCGAGAGAGAAGTCCGGCTTGGCGTTCGGGTACGTGATCCCCAGCTTGTCCGGGTTCACGCGGAATTGCCCGAAGACTGGCTGTGGTGGCGCCGTGGGCTGGGGTGTGGGTGTTGGGGGCACTTTAGTGGGGGTGGCAGTTGCTGCAGCTGCGGTGGGCTGAGGCGTTTTTGTCGGTGTCGCAGTCGGCGATGCGGCGGGGCCGCAGCCTACAACCACCAGCAGCAGTACTACCGCCAACGCCCCGAGAAAGGGCAGGACAGTCTTCACAGATCGTCTCACAGTTGCCCTCCATAAAACCCTTGGGCGTTGCTCTTGCATGTGTCTCATTTGGAGATCATGCATTGCACGCCCTGGTTCTCCACATGCTGCCGTAGCCGCTCTAGTTCCTCAGGTTCCGGCGACTTAACGCCCTCCAGAGCGTTCGCGTAAGGCTTGGCTAACGCCTGGTACTTCCACATGCCCATGCGATGATATGGGACAAGCTCGATGGCCATGTCCTTTCGGAGCGTCTTGACAAAACGGGCTGACTCCGCCAGGTTCTCCAAGCTGTCGTTCATCCCGGGAATGAGTGGAATCCGGCAAAGCATCGGAACGCTGGTCATGCCCACGAACCTGGCATTCTCCAGCACCAGTTCATTCCTCTTTCCGGTTAACTTGCGATGGGTCTCCGAGTCCATGTGCTTGAGGTCATAAAGCACGTAGTCGGTAACCTCCAGCACCCTTCCTAGGGTTCGCGTGCTCGAATATCCCGTGGTCTCGATGCAGGTCTGAGTGCCCACTTCGTGGCACAGCCGAAACAACGCAGTCACAAACGCAGGGTGTGCGAGGGGCTCCCCTCCCGAGACGGTAACCCCTCCACCGGAATCTTCGTAGTACGCCCGGTCGCGGTCTACCTCCTTGAATACCTCATCTGCACTCATCTTCTTTCCGAACATCATGAGTGCCTCGGGATAACAGACTTCGACACACTTGCCGCAGGCCGTACACCGGTCACGGTCTATAACAACCGCGCCGCCTGCATCGAGACTTATCGCTCCCTCCGGGCAAGCAGTGAGGCACTTGTTGCACTTAGTGCAACGAGCCAAGACCAGGGCAAGCTCCGGCCGGCCGCTGATGCCCTCGGGGTTTTGGCACCAAAGGCACCCTAAAGGACACCCTTTCAGGAAAACCGTGGTCCTTATGCCCGGGCCATCGTGGATGGAAAACTTCTGCACGTTGAACACAACGGCCTGGGCAACCCCCGCCGGCTTCGCCTTGAGCCCGCTTGATGCTCGCCGGGGTACAGGCATCAGATCGTCTGCTCCGTTCGCCGGATGATTTCATCCTGGACCTCAGGCGAGAGCAATACGAAATAGGCGCTGTAACCTGCGACGCGCACTACAAGGTCCCTGTATCGCTCAGGGTGCTTCTTCGCATCGAGCAGAACGGTCTTGTCCAGGAAGTTGTACTGTATGTGGATGCCTCCCTTCCTAAGGAAGGTCTCCGTGAGTGAAGCGACTTTTTCCAGGTTCTGCTGGTCCTGGACAAGGGCCAGCGGGAACTTCTGGTTCATGATGACGTTGGCTGCCTCTTTGAAATCTGCCTTGATGGCGGAATTTAAGGCAGCCGTTGGGCCATTCCTGTCCATCCCACCCTCGGGGGACAAAGAGCCGTCAGCAAGAGGCGCTTTAGCCTTACGGCCGTTGGGCAAGGCTCCAACCCCCTTGCCGGCGCCATAGTGCCAAGCGACGCCGGGACGGTTGATCGCATAGGGCTGACCGAATACAGTCTTCTCGGAGAAGATAATGCCGGCAGAGAACTTGCCGAGGTCGCGCGCCATGCAGTCTACTTCGTCCACGTCGTTTCCGTACTTTGGCGCAACCAGGCACAAATGCTGGATCTCTTCCCCGCGCACTCCTCCGAAGTCGGAGTCCAGGGCGTCCACCAGATCAGACATGGATACCTTGCCGCTATCCTCGAAGACGACCTTCTTTATCGCCATCATGCTATCTGCCAGATCGACGAATCCCCGGTCCTTGACATACCAGAGCGGGTCGAAGCCGTTGCCTCCAAGTCCGAGGTCTTTGCCGTTTTCCACGCACTTCGCCGAGACGGCCGAATACAGAGGTACCCTCCACCGCTGCACTTTGGCCAGATGGTCGATACGTGCTGACCATAGCAGTCTTCTCGTGAAAAACTCGTACTGCTTCTTGAATGCCTCCATCACCTGCTCAAACGACGTCCAGGTGCGCGAGTCTCCTGTCTCGATGCCTAACTTCTTGCCTGTGATCGAGGCAACGCCATTGTGAAGCGCCAGGTCCAAGCACAGGGGAGCGTTGATATTCGTAGGACCGAACCAGTAGTTCTGGGGAGCGGCTACAGGCTGAGAGCACGCATTCAATTTCCAGTCTCTGGCTGCTTCCAGGGACACCCCGCGCTCCATGAGGTAGTTCATCACGTGTACGTCGTTCACGTACATCGGGATCCCGCCGACTTTGCGGTTGGCGTCCAGCCCCTTCATCAAGAGCCAGCGAGGCGTCTTTGGATTCCACCTGAGGCTCGCATGAGGCTCTGCATATCCGAGCAGCCCCAGCACGTGTATGATGAGGTACGACAGCTCGTTGGATGCGTCTTCGCCGTTCTTGTCGACCCCGCCAATTGTCAACTGCGTTATTGGAGTCGACTGAGCCCGCTCACGCTCCATCTTCTCCCGGACCCACTCAAGCCGCGCGAAGTAGGAGACGAGGCCCCCCAGAAGATCAGCGGCCTCTTCCACTGTCAAACGCCCCTCGGCGAGGTCTTTCTTGAAATAGGGATACAGGTACTGGTCCATCCTGCCATGATTTGCGCTCCCGACAGTGTTCTGCATACCCAGCGCGAGATGCAGGATATGCATGGACTGGATCGCTTCATGGAATGTTCGGGCGGGCTTCTCCGGCACCTGGTTCAGCGCCGCCGCAATCTTCTCGAGCTCGCCCTTCCGGACCTGGTTCTGCTCTTTGGAGGCCATCTCCCGGGCAAGCTTGGCATATCTTCCAGCCAGGGTGATGACGCCTTCACAGGCGATAATAACACTCTGCCAGAAGTACAGCTTCTCAGGGTCGTGCTCCCTCAGCTCCTTGAACCGCTGAATGCCAGCCTCCGCCTCCTGGATGACCCCACGCAGGCCCGTCGCCAACAGTTTCTCGTAGACTGGTATAGCCCCGCCGCCGTGGCTGTAGGCATCGAAGCGCCCTGTACCCTGTGCCTTCACTACATCGTCATACCAGCTACCCAGGATAGCATTGCGTGACTGCCTGACCAGCTCAGCCGGGGTCTTCCCCTTAAAGTATGTTATGGCCTCAACGCAGCTCTTCCAGTCTTGCTCGGATATTATCCCTTTATGCTCGGGGCCTCCAAATGTCACGCCAGTCCCCTCCGTTACCTGAGGAAGGTACTCGGCATCCCATTCGACATCGGGGTAGGCGCCCCGGTAGACGCGCGTCGGGCTGCCGGCGGTCAGCTCGCCGTCCCAGATCACGATGGGCAGTTTCTCACAATACATCCGCTGCAACTTGCCGAAGCGTAGGTCGATGGGCTCACCCTCTGTTTGCTTGAACGATTCCACCGAGACCTTTGCCCGCTCCCCGCATGCCACTGGTGTTGCGCTGATGTATTTATCTTTCAGGGATTTCAGCCGCCCGCTAAGCTGTATGCGGTCAATCTTCTTCAGCAAGCCCTCATCGACGCTAGGAGCACTCACTTTCCTCTCCTTCGACTTGGTCTTCGCGCCACCTACACTAGAAGCACTCATCTTCCTCTCCTTCCAATTGCCTAGTCGTGTATTAGGTCACACTCAGCTCAGGAAATTTCCGTGGTTAATCAAGTAGAAGAGCCATGTTACCACGTTCGGTCAATGACCATAGGCCCCAGAGCGAAACTTGCGCTCGGACTGAAGCCGGGGCACAGAACTCCACAATATGGGGCGTTTTGAGATGACTCCCTATTCATAAGACCATCGGGGCTTCCGCTTCTCTGCGAAGGCCTTGGGCCCTTCCACGTTATCCGGGTGTTTCCATTGCGCCGTCAGCAGTTCCCAGCCATCCCTGCAAGCCTGGTTGTAGCCCACATCCAGGGCATGCCAAATGGCCTTCTTTGTGGCGGTGACGGCGGCGGGCGAGTTCTCCAGGATTCGCCGGGCCAGATCGTAGGCCCTGGGCATGAGCTGTTCCTGGGGGACCACCTCGCTGACTATACCCAACCTGAAGGCGGTCTGGGCATCTATGGTCTCGCTGCGCCCCAGGAGGGCCATCCTCAAGACCCACTCCATGGGTACCCGGCGGGCCAGGAGTCCGATAGGTTCGTAGACCGCGACCTGCGCCACGGACACATGAGGCTCGAAGAAGGTGGCATTGGCGGAGAATATGTTTATGTCGCTGTCCACGACGAAGTGGAACCCCCCACCAGCACAGATACCGTTGATGGCGGTGACAATGGGCTTCCAGACCTCGTTATGAAGGCTTGTGATGCCGACATTAGGGCCGGTAACACTCGCCACTCCCACGCTCCCAGTGGAGGCGGCGCGCTCCACCGCTTGCTTCACATCCATACCCGTGCAGAAGTGTCTCTTGCCCGCGCCTGTCAGGACGACGACGCGAACGTCTCGATCGCGCCGTACCTCTGCCCACATTTTTGGGAACTCGTCCAGCATCTCATCACTGAAGGAGTTACCCCGCTCGGGCCTGTTGAGGGTTATGGTGGCGATGCCATCATGCTTTTCATAGAGTATGGTCTTGAGGTCCATCTTTAGCCGCTCCACGAAAGATTGGCGTCGCCAGCCAACACCTTGTCGCCGTTGCTGGTGACCTCGGTCTGGCGCATTCCCTCCAAACCACCGGTACGGCCCCGCAAGGCGGGACAAATAGTACCACTCGGTACCACGATTTGTCAATAGTTATTTGCGCATCACGTAATCCGAGTAAAGGCGTGATGCCATGGGTTGCACATTGCATAGTATGCTTGACACTCTTGTTACTCTGGCGAAAGCAGTGAGTTACGTTCATAGCAATCATACCCATGAGTATGGTAGTTCGTCAGAATTTCAACGTAGACAGAGTCCGCTGGGGTTCAAGAACTGGCTACGCTCGTCTGGGGCCGGGGGCTGACCACCGTATTATTGAAAATGCGGCACTATTTCCTCGGCCAGCACCTTAAGATGGTTGTAGACCTGGCCCGGCGGGGCATGCACATTCAGTATCAAATGGTCGACTCCCGCCTCCGCGTATTTCTCGATCCGAGGGATAATATCTTTGGGAGTTCCCAGAATGTCGTAGCCTTCTATCTTCTTGGCGAGGTCGCGCCCGTAGCGCATCTTGCCTGCGGCCGCCCGCAGGGCCTCCTCATAGCTATCTCGAATCCAGATGTGGGTATAGAGCGCCCATACCATTTTGGAGATATCCCTGCCAATCTCTTTTGCGTAACTCTTCACCTGGTCCCTGCTATCCCTGTAGGTCTCTACAGTCATGTAGTAAGGACACCAGGCATCTCCATATTTTGCTGCCCGCTTCATGGCGCCCGTCTTGCTCTTGTACCGGGGTTTGCCCTGTGAATCGAGCTCGATGCCTCCCGGTCTTCCTCCAACCCATATAGGGGGATGAGGCTTATTGAAGGGCTTGCCCATCGTTATTCCATCGAACTGAAAAAACCGCCCCTTGTAATTGGACACGGGTTCGGTCCAGAGGTTCTTGATCACCTCGAGGCACTCGTCGGTCTGCTTCCCCCTGTTCTCTACTCTTACTCCGAATGCTTCGAACTGCTTGGGATACTCGCCCCCTGCTCCAATACCAAGGATCGACCGGCCTTTGGACAGGACGTCGAGTGTACCCCACCGCATGGCTACCCATGCCGGGTGATGCAAGGGAAGTAGGATGACATTGCTGCCAACCGTGATCCGGGAAGTAGCGGCAGCGGCAAAACACAGGGTGGTGAATGTGTCAGACACAGGGGCACCGACCGGCGCCCGATTTGTCGGGGCCTCTCCCGCCCAAAGCCCATCAAACCCCAGGTCCTCTACTCGTTTAGCGAATGGGATAGGTCACGCTGGATCATCTACCCCGGTGTAATATATCCCAAATCGCATCTTGACCATTTACCTTCTCCCACGCTCAAGTCGCGCCCCCTCGCGCCACGATGGGGGCTCACAGCCCGGTCTACCCATTTTGGAGGTGAGTCTATCCTCTAAGGTCCCGGCTACTCCGCCACGATGATCACGTGCATTCGGTTGCTGTCGTACTCCCCACTCGGATGATCACGGTCTCCTCGACGGTGTCTTGCATCGGGCCAACACCTCTATTCCTCCAGTCAAACCTGCACACTGCCCTGTCTTCACGAAGGACAGGTCATTGAACAGCTCATGGTGATGCTTCACTTTGCCTTTGTGGCATTATTCTTCTGGTGCGTGGCCGTGTTTGAATGCTGAAGCAAGGTGCGCGGTCAGTGGGAGGTCAGGCGACTTACGATGTCGGACTCCCCTAGGGGAGTAGCTGCCACGCCATCCGAAGTTTGGGCATTGATCCCATTGAAGAAGAAGTTGACCATGGCTACTGCGACCTCGCGGGCCGTCAATGGACCTTCAGGCGAATACCACAGCGAGATCGAGTTGGCAGCGTTGAGAAACGTCCTCGTAAACAGCCCTGGATCGAACTTGCGTATTCCCTCAACTTGGGCCACCTGGCGCGCCAGGTCCTCAATCCATTGTTGGAGCCGATGCCGGGCCTCAAGAATCTGGCCCCGGAACTCCTCTGGAAACAGAGGGCTCGCTCGCACTTCAATTGTCATAGGTAGTGCGGCCTTGCTACCGTGGCTGCAAACCCATTCTGCGTGCGCTACCATTGCTGCCCATAAACGTTGTTTGGGATCCTCAATCCGTACATCGGCCTGCTTTACATATTGAGATATCCCTCTTATGACTGCAATCCTCATTTCAAAAAAGAGCTCAGCTTTTGACCGGAAATGGTAATAGATGAGTCCCTTGGTACATCCCAGTTCGCGAGCAATGTCATCGACAGCAGTCTGATCATAGCCTCGCTTAACCAGAATTCGCTCGGCCGCGGCAAGGATGTCCTCCCGTTTTGGATGGTGGCGGCCCCTCCGCCTCACCTTATCCGGCACTTTACCCATACCTCCTTGACCTGATTACACCAGGGCCCAGGTGCTGATATCGAGCGGTGTAAGTATAGCACCCAACAGGGCCGTTCTAGTAGGTATGCTGCAGGACTTGCGTCCAATGCAGGAAGATACGTAGTCAACCACGCTATCTCTTAGAAGTGTATGTCTACATATTTGGCACAGAACACTTTGTGCTAACAGATAATCTCACATTGGCAACCTTGACAATTATACTACCGAGTTGTATATTTTCCGCGCGCTTTCCAAGTTGCGGCAATGTGATTCTTAGTGTTTACCAGCAAGAGCGCCGTATGAACTTCGAGTGGACACAATCATGCCAAGGCTTGGTGCAGCAGCACTCTTGTGACAGTTCTTCGGGTCACTTTCCAGGCCCATGGCAGCATTGCCGTCATGAAAGAACTCTACATCCGACTTTTCCTGTGCCTCGTAGAAAGCCCATCGCTGAACTATGGCGGGACAGCCATGCACCCGGAAAGGCTGGCTGAGATTACCGAGGAGGTAGAAGATGCCCGACGTCCTTTATGAGAGGAAAGGACACATCGCCGTCATTACCCTGAACCGCCCTGAGGCCCGGAACGCATTCACCTGGGCGATGCTGGACGAAATCGCAGCATGCTGGAAAAGGTACGCCGACGAGGACGATGCGTGGGTCGCCATATTCACCGGTGCAGGAGACCACTTCTGCGCAGGGATGGACCTGAAGAAGGTTAGGCAAGACAAGGAAGCCGGGACATTCACGTTGCCAAAGCCCGGGGACTTCAGTCGCATCGAGAGCCCCAAGAGCCTGGGCTCCTATAAGCCCGTTATCGGCGCCATCAAGGGGAGCGCGCTGGCGGGAGGCTGCAACTTCGCAATGATCTGCGACCTTGTGGTCGCCGCCGAGGATGCCCAGTTCGGCGTGACGGAGCCTCGCTGGAACCTTTCAGGCCCATGGGCTGCGGCCCTTACCCCGCACATTGGCATACGGAATGCTATAGAGATGACCATCTATCCCCGCTTCACGACAGCCCAGAGGGCCAAGGAGATGGGATTTGTGAACTGGGTGGTGCCCAAGGAAAAGGTGATGGACAAGGCCATGGAGGTGGCCGAGGCTATCCTGGAGTGCGGGCCTGGCTCCGTGGCGGCTTTCTTGGAGACCTACTACCGGACCTGGGGCATGCCCTGGCCAAACTCCACCCACCTGGGTGCGCACATACAGAAGTCCCTCAAGAACATGGAAGACTCCCTCGAAGGACCCAGGGCCTTCGCCGAGAAAAGGAAGCCGGCCTGGAAGAACCGCTGATAACAACCTCGTGACAAGAGTTAGACAGTAATCAGGGAGGCCAGTCATGGTTACCACCAAGAAGAAGAACCCCCTGCACACAAGGCTTTGCGACGAGTTTGGCATCGAGTTCCCCATTGTGGCCTTCTGCCATTGTAAAGATGTGATAGCCGCGGTGGTCAACGCCGGAGGCATGGGCTTCCTCGGGCGGGGACAATACACCCCGGATGAGATAAAAGCCGACATCAAGTGGCTCCGCGACCGGGTCGGAAACAAGCCCTTCGGGGTGGACCTGGTTGTCCCGGCCAACGCGGCAGAGGAGATAGACCCCGTCAAGCTGGCAAAGGACATCCCCCAGAAATACTGGGACTTCGTAGAGAAGATCAAGCAGGAGTTCAACATCCCCCCGCCCAAGCCGAACAGCAAATTCAAAAGAGTCATCGCGGGACGTGGCCCGGAATGGTACCGGCCCCAGGTGGAGGCTGTCCTGGAGGCGAAACCAGCGGCCATAGCCTCTGCGGTGGGCAACCCCTC
>ORJL011097312.1_pt1 | contig 11834 bp, 9 predicted proteins | sample 1779941 | NCBI WGS metagenome assembly ORJL01 (sample SAMEA104232317, study PRJEB22302) | groundwater metagenome | biome: forest; feature: aquifer; material: groundwater | place: USA | collected 2011-08-07 | depth 5.8 m
GACACGGGAGAAGTGTCCGCGACGTTCGGGCGGAAGAGCGCAGTGACCGGGCTGCGGCTCGCGCCGCTAGGCCGCCCGCATCAGATGCGCCGTCCGACGACAAAACACGCACTTGTGAAAAAGAGGTGGTGGATTGTGGCTTCGATCCTCTCTTACGTGCGAGACGAGGCGGAAGATTCGAGTGGGGCAGCGTTATTTCCGTGGCTAATCCTTAAAGACCCACCGAGCGAAAAAAATAAGACATGCGAGCCCAATAAGCCCTCCGATAGCCCCCATCGGCGTCATAAGGATATTCAACCATACCTGAGCCATTCCTGCCATCTGCCATCTTCTCCTTTATATTATGCGAGTGTCAACTGTGTAGCGCAGCAAGGATCCGCCTCGGTAGCCGAGCACCGCGCTACCAGGGAGATACATCTCTGAGGCTCCTAACCGTTACCCCAACTACACACCATACGCTAGGGGTATAGCTTCACAAAACTGCCGAGCTTTGTCAAGCGCAAAAGTCAGGTCCGAATATAATACGGCCTTATCGTGATCGAAGGTACGTGGAGAGATTTGAAGAAGGATGGCACTGCACCTCAACGGGAGGGAGCCGGCAGGGCAGTGGTGAGCCTCTGCGGATCGAACTGGTAAACGATCTCGCCCGGCTTGACCAGCCCGAGATCCTCGCGAGCAATCGCCTCGACCTGACTCGGATTGTGGGCGAGGGTCTGGATCTCCCGAGCGATCTCTTCGTTGACCTGCCTGAGCCGGTTGATCTCCCGCTGAAGCTCGGTCCTGGTCTTGCTCATCTGAAAGACCTTGACGAGGCTCTTCTTCCCGCCCACAGAGGGAGCTGCGATCAGAATCACCAGAACGGCGGCGACGAAGACGATCCGCCGTTTGCGGGTGCGCTTCGCTGCTGCGAGCTCCTCTTGCGCGCTGGCGATAACCTGTCCCGTTCGCATCCTTACTCCACCACCCGCTCAGACATTGAGTAGCGCCCGTGCCGCTGTCGTCAACTCCTCGATCTGCGCCTCGGAATGCGCGTCCAGGTAGAGACGCACCACCGGCTCTGTTCCTGAAGGCCGTACGAGGAACCAACTGCCGTCCTCAAGCAGCAGCTTCGTGCCGTCCATCGTGTTCACCTCTACTACGGCAAGTCCGCCCACCCGCGCCGGTAAATCCTTCAGGCGATCGGCTAGGCGTTCTTGCTGCTCTTGTGTCAGATGGAGGTTCAGGCGGCGAGCGTAAATCGCGCCCCCCACCTCGGCATAGAGCGTATCGAGAAGGTTCTGGACGCCGGGGCCCCCGGCTATGGCCACCATTTCCGCTACTAAGAGGGCAGCGAGAATTCCGTCCTTTTCTGGTACGTGCCCCCGGATTGACAGGCCGGCGCTTTCCTCGCCGCAGAGTGCGACCTTTCCCTGGGTGATGAGTTCACCAAAGTATTTGAATCCGACCTTGGTTTCATATACCGGGATCGTCTGCAGCCGGGCCACCGCATCGACCAGATGGCTTGTGGCTACCGATCGAGCCACACCCATGCGCCATCCACGAGTTGTGGTCAGGTGTCTCAGGAGCAGGGCCAGGATATAGTTGGGCTCGATGAAGCGGCCGTCCTTGTCAATAATCCCATATCGATCGGCATCACCATCGGTGGCCAACCCGAGATGAAATCCGCCGGCTCGCACGACCGTCGTCAGCTCCCGGAGGTTCATCTCCGAGGGGTCCGGCGCCAGACCGCCGAAAGCGGGATTCCTGGATCCGTGCAGGGTCTGCACGTCACACCCGGCCTCGCGTAGGATCTCGTCCAGGTAGCCCCTGGCGGTCCCGTAGAGCAGGTCGACTGCCACCTTCAGGCGTGCTGCTGCAATCGCGTTGAGATCTACCAGCTCCCGCAGTCGGTTCAGGTATGTCGGCCGCGGGTCGATCCGCGCTACGAGTCCCTTGGCCTCTAAGGCTGCGAGAGAGGGGTATTGGACCTCGGGTTGTGCCAGTAGCTCCTGGACTCTCTTTTCGATTCGATCGGTGACCGCGGGAGGAACCGGGCCGCCTGAGGGGCCGGAGAATTTGAGCCCGTTATATTCGGGGGGGTTGTGGCTGGCGGTAATGTTCAGACCGCCTGCAGCGCCGCGGCGGGTCACTTCATAAGCGATAACGGGCGTCGGCGCATCCCGATCAGTGAGCCAGACCCGAATTCCGTGAGCTGCCAAGACCGCCGCCGCCTCGGCCGCGAAGGCTTCCGAGAGAAAGCGGGTGTCGTACCCCACGACTACCTGCGGGTTATCTGCTCCCTCGGCGAGCAGATATTCCGCGATGGCGCGCGTCACGAGGCGAACATTGGCAAAGGTGAAGGTGTCGGCGATGACATCGCGCCAGCCGGAGGTACCGAACCGGATGGGATTCACGGGGCGATCTCCGGCAGGCTACCCTTCATGCAGTGCGCGAGGACTTCTCGATACCGAGCCAAGTGGGCCTCTGCCCGCCCGCGCGTACTGGCTTCGGCGATGATGTGGAAATACGGCCGGTCTTGATCCGGATAGAGGATCACGGAGTCGCTGCCAAGATGGACCTTCACCCCGTCCACCAGTTCGACCTGCTCATCTGCAGTATCGGCGATGAGTGCCCGCATCGTCCCGCCCTTTCGCTCCAAGGGGCATGGGATCTGCTCGCGGCACCGGAAACGCTGCGGAATGGATCGGATCAGTTGATGCAACCGAAGGTCCTGAGCGGCTAACATTTCCAGGAGCTTGAGGGTAGCGAGCATTCCGTCAAAGACCGGTTGGAACTGCGAGAAGATGAAACCGCCGAAACCGTCGCCCACGAAGACGACGCCCTCCTGGGTTGCCGCTTCCGTCGACGCGCGCGGGGCCGTTTTTGTTCTGATGACCCGAAAACCCTGGTCGCGGGCCAGATCCTCAATGGCTGAGCTGGCGGTGATGGGAATACCGATCACCCCTGGAGGATGGGTCCGCATTACCAGTAGGGCCACGAGGGCCAATGCCAGGTCATCGTTCAATAGATCGCCATTGTCATCCACCACGAAGATCTTCTCTGCCCCGGTGTCGAGCATGATCCCCAGGTCAGCCCCCAGACTTCTAACGATCTCCGACAGTTGTTGCAACGAACGGTGGAAGCCCTCCGCGCTCTTGGTGATTCTACCCGGATCCAGATACGCGTTCAGGGCAATCACCTCACACCCCAACCTCCCAAGGATCTGGGGGAAGATGATGGAGGACGAACCATAGGCATAGTCGATCACGATCCGGAAGCCACGACGGCGCAGCGCACCCCGATCGATAACGCTCAGTACCCCCTCCTGGTACAATTCCACGTCGTACACAGGGAGAGAGAGGTGGCCGATCTCATCGATCTTCGCGCGGCGGAAGTCTTCCCGGAAGAAGGATCGTTCGATGCTCTTCTCCCAACTGGACGAGATGTCCATTCCGCGCTCATCGAAGAATTGGATGTCGATCAGCTCGGGATCGAAGGGAGATTTTCGGACGTGCACACCACCCACCGCGCCGCGAGCGCCCATCTGGTACCGGACCACCGGGATAGGGACGACGCGGAAATCGTGCACATCCACGCCGGAGGAGAGGAGACCGTTGATGATCGCGCGCTTGATCATGCGAGAGGCCTGGTGACAATCACGGCTGGTGCGGACGATCGCGCCCATCCGGAGAGTCGCCCCAAAGCAGGCCCCGAGCTTGGCGGCAAACTCAGGCAAGATCTCAAGATTCGCCAACCCGGTCACACCGTAGGCCCCGAACAGAGAGCGGGACCACTTCTGCCCCCAGACCAAACTGGTGGCCAGGATGGCCCCGTCCTCTACCACCTTATGGGGCCAGACCTTCACGTCGGCCTTGACCACTGACCCCTCGCCGACCTTGCACTGATCGCTGATCAGCGCGCCCTCAAAGAGGCGAGCGTGTGCCTTGATCTCGCTTCCACGACCGACAATGTTCTCCTTCAGGACGGCGCGGGGACCGATAAAGACGTTGTTCCAGAGAACCGATCCAACGATGACGGCCCCATCCTCAATGACGCAGTTGTCGCCGATGACGCTACGCGTAATGTGGACGTTTGGCCCGACCTGTGTGTGTTTGCCGATCAGGACGCCGCCCTTCAACGACGCAGTAAAATCGACGCGACTCCCCTCCCCAAGCCAGATCGGCTTGTCAAGCCCCTCCACCAGCTTCCCTGGTAGTGTGACCTTCACCATGCCGGCCAGGATATCCTGATGCGCAAGGCGATACTCGATCAGATCACCCACGTCCTTCCAGTATCCTGTCGCCACATACCCGTACAGCGCGCGGCCCTCATTCAAGAGCTTCGGGAACAGATCACGGCTGAAGTCGAACTCCTTCCCGGCTGGAATTAGTGCGAGTACCTCGGGCTCGAGGATATAGATGCCGGTGTTGACGGTGTCGCTAAAGACCTCGCTCCAACTCGGCTTCTCCATGAAGCGTGTGATGCGGCCATCGTGAGACGTAATGACCACGCCGTACTGGAGCGGATTCTCGACCCTGGTTAAGACGATGGTGGCCAGGGCGCCGCGATCCTTGTGAAACTTGACCGCCTCCGTGAGATCGAAATCAGTGAGGAGATCGCCGCTGATGATCAGGAAGGTATCGTCGAGAAAGGCCTCGGCGTTCTTGACCGCTCCGGCTGTGCCGTAGTCCTCGGTGGCAGCGGCATACACCATCCTGACGCCGAATTCGCTACCGTCGCCGAAGTAGCGCTCGATGACCTCTGGCTGGAAGTAGAGGAGGGTGATGAGATCGTCAAAGCCGTGATCCTTGAGGAGCGCCACAATGTACTCCATCATTGGCTTGGTAGCCATTGGGATCATCGGCTTGGAGATGCTAATCGTTAGCGGACGCAGTCGCGTTCCGAATCCGCCGGCCATGATAACGGCTTTCATATACCTTCCTTAGAAAAAATAGCGTTCAGCAGTCAGCAGTTAGGGGCTTAGACTGAAGGCTGAAGGCTTTTAGATATAACTTCCTCTTCCATTCGGTCTTCAGCCTTCAGTCTATCCACCTGCGTTGAAGGAGTATAGGTTCCAGCGCAGAATACTGTCAAGACCATTATCAGCCAAAAGGAAGCATTGGGCGCGCGTGGGTAGATCAAGGTCTCTGCGGTAGGGGAATGAAGAATGGATAGAACCGCTTCAGCACATTGCATGCGAGCGAGTAGCTGCAAGGTGTTTAGGCTGAAGGCTATTAGTCTTTGCGCACGGGCCGACTCAAGGCGCCCAGAACCTTTTCAGCCTCCATTATTGTCGCGTCGCACTCGGAAAACGCTTGGCTCATCTGTGCGCGTTCCTACAGTCTAAAAGCCTACAGTCTATTTATCTAAGTGGTTACGAGAGCGAGAGTTTTGCGAGCGGGTTCCCGCCTGAAGCTGCATTGATCTGACTTATAGGGGTGACTCCTTCGGGCCCTTGGTCGAACCTAAAAGACAGATCACCATAAAGAACATCTGCATATTTCAGCGATAAACAGCTCAATAATTGATTTAACCTCTTCTAATGGCCATTATTTCCAACTTTCATCCGATATATCCGATCGTTTGGCCTTGCGAATGAGGGTCAAAGCGCCTATACTGCCTTAGCACTCACTTCATGAGAGTGCTAACAGAATCGTTGCGAGGGAGAGATCGTTGTTGGGTGCGTTGAGGTAAACCGTATTGCCTGTCTGCGTGTATTGCACTGGCAGGGAGTTGTCGGAGCACATCTGCTCCGCGCCTGCCTGTCGGCAGATAGCAGACAGGGAGAAAGGAGCAAGGGATCGTGAAGGTGAAGCCACTGCACGACCGAATCCTGGTGAAGCGTCTGGAAGAGAAAGAGATCAGGAAGGGCGGGATCATCATTCCCGACAGTGCGAAAGAGAAACCTCAAGAAGGTGAAGTCATTGCCGTTGGCCCAGGTAAGGTCGGCGATGATGGGAAAAGACAGCCGATGGATGTGAAGGCCGGCGATAAGATCCTCTTTGGCAAGTACTCCGGCTCGGAGGTGAAGATCGACGACAAGGAATTGCTGATCATGCGGGAGGAAGACGTTCTATGCATCCTGCAATAGCAGGTTTGTAGGGCGTTGACGACGAGATCGCCGTTTCGCGGTTAAACCTTGTCCCCGACTCCGATCGGGGAACTGATACAGATTAGGGAGGAAAGCTGATATGCCAGCGAAGCAATTACTGTTCGATGAGGAGGCAAGGCGAAAGATTCAAAAAGGTGTTGACCTCCTTGCCCGTGCCGTGAAGGTGACCCTGGGCCCCAAGGGGCGCAATGTGGTGATCGACAAGAAGTTTGGCGCCCCGAATATTACGAAGGACGGGGTCACGGTGGCCAAGGAGATCGAGCTTGAGGATAGCTTTGAGAATATGGGCGCCCAGATGGTGAAGGAGGTGGCGAGCAAGACCTCCGATATAGCCGGAGACGGCACTACCACCGCCACTGTATTGGCTCAGGCGATCTTCCGGGAGGGGATCAGGAACGTGACGGCCGGCGCGAACCCAATGGCGCTGAAGCGGGGAATCGAGAAGGCCGTTGAGGGCGTCGTAGAGGAGCTGAAGAAAATCTCCAAGCCGACCAAGGGGAAGAAGGAGATCTCCCAGGTCGCCACCATCTCAGCCAACAACGACAAGACGATCGGCGACCTTATCGCCGATGCCATGGAGAAGGTCGGTAAGGACGGGGTCATCACCGTCGAAGAAGCCAAGAGTATGGAAACGACTCTCGATGTGGTTGAGGGGATGCAGTTTGACCGAGGCTACACCTCGCCTTACTTCGTAACCGATGCTGAGCGGATGGAGGTGGTACTGGAAAACCCTCTGATCCTGATCCACGAAAAGAAGATCAGCAACCTCAAGGATCTCCTGCCGATTCTGGAGCAGATCGCCAAGATGGGCAAGCCGCTGATGGTGATTGCTGAAGAGGTTGAGGGCGAGGCGCTGGCCACCTTAGTGGTCAACAAGTTGCGCGGGACCCTGACCTGTGCGGCGGTTAAGGCTCCAGGCTTTGGCGACCGGCGCAAGGAGATGCTGAAGGACATCGCGGTCCTGACCGGCGGTGAGGTCCTCTCCGAGGAGCTGGGGGTCAAGCTGGAGAACATCCGGTTGGACGACCTGGGTAAGGCGAAGAAGGTGGTGATCGACAAGGAGAATACCACCATCATCGAAGGGGCAGGCTCTCAGAAGGAGATTGAGGCTCGCATCAAGCAGATACGGACCCAGGTCGAGGATACGACCTCGGACTACGACAGGGAGAAGCTGCAGGAGCGGCTGGCCAAGCTCGCCGGCGGCGTGGCGGTCGTCAAGGTTGGAGCGGCTACCGAGATTGCCATGAAGGAGAAGAAGGCTCGCGTTGAGGATGCGCTGAACGCAACTCGTGCGGCCGTCGAAGAGGGGATCATCCCGGGCGGCGGCGTGGCCTTGCTTCGGGCGTCGAAGGTGATCGAAAAGCTGAGGCTCGAAGGCGACGAGAAGATTGGCGGCGACATCATTCGGCGGGCACTGGAGGAGCCGGTCCGTCAGATCGCAGAGAATGCAGGGGTCGAGGGCTCGATTGTCGTCCAGAAGGTCAGAGAGAAGGACGGTTCGTACGGCTTTAACGCCGAGACGGAGACGTACGAAGATATGATGGCGGCCGGGATCATCGACCCAACCAAGGTGGCTCGAATTGCGCTGCAGAATGCGGCGAGTATCGCCTCACTGATGATCACCACCGAGGCGATGGTGACCGATATTCCGGAGAAGGAGAAGATGCCGGCGATGCCGCCAGGGGGTGGCCACGGGATGGGGGATATGTACTAAAGAATAGGCTGTAGTGTAGGGGATAAGGCTGTAGGCTGAAGGTAGATAGGCTGAAGGAAAGAAGAAAAGCCCCAGGGGAATTCCCCTGGGGCTTTTTGTTTCCAAGACCTAAAAGCCTACAGCCTACAGCCTCTCTCGCCTTCAGCCCTTCGTTACTTCCTGATGTGGTCCGTCATGGAGCTTCTCATCAAAGAGGGTAATCTTCCAGGCTCCTTCAATCAGATCTATGAAGAGGGCGGTCGTCTTGTAAATGGGCTCGGCATCCTTTCTCGTGATAGTGATCAGATACAGGGCGTACGAATGCTTCCCCTCCATGCTCTTTTCCTTCAGGAAGTACGAGATCTCCTGGCCCGTTTCCTTCTCCTTTGAAGCGTCTCCAGCGGGAGATCCGGGCGCCGGCTCGATCTTCTGGGCGATCTCGGGTGTAGCCAACGCCTTCGCCTCCTGGATGTTCGCTTTGTGATAGTACAGATCCATAAACTGCTCTGCCACGACTATGGGATCCCCTTTCGCTCCCCCTCCCTCTCCCCCGCAGCCTGCAAGGAAAAATAGGGATAAGACGAGCGTTCCTGTCACAACGTTTCTGAGCTTCACTGTTACCTCCGTAGAAAGTTAAAGGGTTAGGACGAACTCTTGTTCCACGTAACGCTTTCCGGATGGCAGGCCATCGATGGGGGAACCAACGGGCAGGCTGTTGAAATAGCCCTTTGGCAAGGTCTTCCAGGCTGCCGGATAACGTTGCCACTGGGCTACCGAATTGCTTCGGTCGTCGTCCAATCCGTTGCTGTCACACACTGCATCTGGCCGCTCCCAGAAAGAGCCCTATCTTTCTATCACAGTGGATTTATCTTGTCAATCCCCATTATGAGAGGCATAATGGCCACAATTATGCGCACGCCTGTAAGATACAATTGGATGACTATTGCACACCCTACGGGAACTCCTTCCGAGACTGTCTGGTACGGGAGCGGCGTATGACCTTTGATGCCTTGTCACTGCCTGGACCGCTCCGTAAAGGGATAGAGGCGGTCGGCTTTACCCGGTGCACGCCCATCCAGGCCGAGACGCTGCCGCTTGCCCTGGCGGGAAAGGATGTCGCCGGGCAAGCCCAGACCGGAAGCGGCAAGACGGCCGCCTTCCTGATCCCCCTCTTCGTCAGACTGCTCAGTTCAAAACGCCCCACCCTTCCTGGCGCCCCCCGCGCCCTGATCCTGGCCCCCACGCGTGAGCTTGCCGTGCAGATCCTGTGGGATGCGGATCTGCTGGGCGGGTTCACCGGCCTGACGCGGCTCGCTGTCTATGGAGGAGTGGACTACCAGAAACAGCGGGACGCGCTCCAACGGAACGTGGACATACTCATCGGGACGCCTGGGCGGCTCATTGACTACTTCAAGCAGAAGGTCTACGAGCTCTCCCAAGTCGAGGTGCTGGTTGTGGACGAGGCCGACCGGATGTTCGACATGGGTTTCATCAAGGATCTTCGCTTCCTGCTGAGGCGGCTACCCCCCTACCATAAGCGGCAGTCGTTCCTCTTCTCGGCGACGCTCTCATTTCGGGAGATGGAGCTTTCGTATGAGTTTATGAATAACCCGATCAAGGTCGCCATTTCCCCTGAACAGGTCACGGTGGATAAGGTTGAGCACCTGCTCTTTCACGTCGAGAAGAAGGAGAAATTCCGGCTGTTGCGCTGGCTGCTGCAGCGCGAGACATGGCAACGGATTCTTATTTTCTCGAATACCCGGCAAGGCGTAGAGCGGCTCACCGAAAAGCTGGTCCGGTGCGGCTTCCAGGCCGATCTGATCAGCGGCAGCATCGATCAGTCCAAGCGCCTTCGGATCATAGCCAAGTTCAAAGAGGGTACGCTGCCGATCCTGGTGGCGACCGATGTTGCCTCCCGCGGGCTGCACGTCGAGGCGGTCAGCCACGTGATCAACTACGATCTCCCTCAGGATCCGGAAGATTACGTCCACCGGATCGGGCGGACGGCACGGGCCGGGGCGGCCGGTAGGGCGATTAGCCTGGCTGACGAGGAGTACGTCCTGTCGCTCGACGCGATCGAGCAGTATATCGGGTTCAAGATCCCCGTGCAGTGGCCGGACGAAGCGATGTTCGCCCCAGGGGTGGCTGCCGGCACACCGACGACCCGTCACCGTGCCCACCAGGGTAGGCAGGCGACGTCGACCGAAGATCTCTGATCCCCTCCCCCCCCCGCGACCGAAAAGTGGAACGAGAGTTGCTATCTCACCCAGCGAGCCGGTGACCGGCACAGAGGGCCGACGCGCACAGGGGAGAGACGAAGGATGACGCGGAAGCGCACGGTACGGTTTGAGCCGCTGGGCCTCACGATTGAGTGTGAGGCGACTGAGCCGATCCTGCACTACGCGCTCCGGCAGGGGCTCCGCCTCGTCGATGCCCGCTGTGCGGAGGGCGACTGTGGCGGGTGTAAGGCCCTGGTCCACAGTGGCCAGATCCACCGGGTCGAGCCGCCGACCCCGATCCTCTCGGCGACCGAGCTCGCCCAAGGCCACGTGCTCCTCTGCCGCACCCACGTCCAGAGCGATCTGGTGGTCGAGCTGCTGCCCGACTCGCTCCTGGCGCCGCCGCGACGTCCTGAAGGGCACGGGAGCCGGCGCGCGGTCGCCGAGGCGCTCTTGGGGTCCTTCCTCGTCGCGGCCGCGGACCACCTGAGTGATGGCCTGCTGGTGCTCGACGACCAGGGGCGGCTCCTCCTCCTGAATCCAGCCGCCGCCTCCCTGCTGCCCGACGAGCCGTCGTCCCCCTCGGGGGAGCTCTCCCCGGAGATCACCGCGGTCTGCCGGACCATCCTGGCGAGTGCGCTGCCGCACCCGTACCAGGTCGCCTCGCCCGGCGGTCGCGTCCTTGCTGCGGTGGGCTTTCCGATTCTGCAGGGCCCTCGCGTGGTGGCGGCGGCGCTGCTCTTTCCCGTCTCCCCGCTGCCCGACGCGCCGATCCTGCGCAAGCAGAAGTCGGTCGTGGTGGGGGCCAAGTATGCGTTCAGTGATCTGGTCGGGCACTCGCCCGCCTTTCGGACCGTCATGAAGATCGGCCTGATTGCGGCGGGCAACAGCCTGCCGGTCTTGCTGTCGGGGGAATCCGGCACCGGGAAAGAGATGCTCGCCCACGCGATCCACGCGAGTTCCCCCCGGGCGCCAAAGCCGTTTCTTGCGGTCAACTGCGGCGCGATCCCCCGGGAGTTGATCGAGTCGGAACTGTTCGGGTACGACGAAGGGACCTTCACCGGCGCGCGACGCGGGGGGAAACAAGGCCGGTTCGAAGAGGCCCAGGGGGGGACGCTCTTCCTCGATGAGGTGAGCGAGTGTTCCCCCAGCACGCAGATCGCCCTGCTGCGGGTGCTCCAGGAACAGGAGGTCACCCGCCTCGGCAGCAGCAAGCGGATCCCGATCGATGTCCGCGTCATTGCCGCCACCAATAAGGACCTCCTCAAAGAGGTCGCCAAGGGCTCGATCCGGGAGGACCTGTATTATCGGCTCAACGTCCTCTCCATCCATCTGCCGCCATTGCGAGACCGGCGGGAGGATATCCCGCTGCTGGCGGCCTCGTTCCTGGCCGATGTCGCCGCGGCGCTGCACTGCCCGGACCTGCACTTCAGTGAGGACGCCCTGCGCCATCTGGCGATGGTCCCGTACCCCTGGCCGGGCAACATCCGGGAGCTGCGGAATGTCTTGCAGCAGGTGGGCGTCCTGCTGCCGCACCCGGAAATTACGTGGGACGACTTTCCGGCGTCCATTCGGATGGTGCGCGGCGAGGCGCCGCCGGCCGACCGACCCGATGCGGCCGGGTGGCTGGCCCAGGCCGAACGCCAGCTTATCCGCCAGATCGTCCAGCAGTGTGCGGGGAATCTGTCGCAGGCGGCATCCCAACTCGGGATCTCCCGGAGCACGCTGTACCGGAAGCTGGATCAGTTTGGGCTGAAACGACAACTGTTGCTTGGGTCAGACTAGGACAGATGTGGTGCGACAGGTGTCGCATCATGGGACGGAGTAGGTC
>ORJL010061427.1_pt1 | contig 11831 bp, 11 predicted proteins | sample 1779941 | NCBI WGS metagenome assembly ORJL01 (sample SAMEA104232317, study PRJEB22302) | groundwater metagenome | biome: forest; feature: aquifer; material: groundwater | place: USA | collected 2011-08-07 | depth 5.8 m
CTTATTCTAGAGAAAATCTAATTAGAGAAAATATTCATCCAAGTAAAATCTTTGTTGTAGGAAATCCAATAATTGAGGTAATAGATCACTATATGCCTAAAATTGAGAAAAGTAAAATCTTTCAAAAACTAAAAATCAAAAAAGATGAATACTTTCTTGTCACAGCACATAGAAGTGAAAATGTTGATAATTTAAAATCACTAAAGAATATTTTTTCTGGCCTTGAAAAAATTCACAAAAAATTTGGTAAAAACATTATTTATCCTATTCACCCTAGAACAACTAGCAAAATGAAAAATATTGAAATTCCAAAAGGAGTTCAACTAATTGATCCTTTGGGATTTTTTGATTTTACTTATTTGGAAAAAAATGCTTTTTGTTTACTTACAGATTCTGGAACAATTCCTGAAGAGACACTTTATTTCAAGAAACCTTGTGTAACAATAAGGGAAAGCACTGAAAGACCAGAAATAATTGAAGCAGGTTCTAACATATTATCTGGTTTAGAACCTGAAAACATACTTCGAGCTACAGAATCTATTACTTCAGGAAAACCAGATTGGCAATGGAACGAGGCACTTGGTGATGGAAAAACTGCAAGAAAAGTCATCAATATTTTACACGGAAAACTTTACTGAACATTTTTTATACCTACAATTTAGTATTATTCTAAATGACTTTGTTGATTACTGGAGTTACTGGCGTATTAGGTTCTGAACTAAAAAAATTATTTCCAAATTCTATTTCACCTGAACACAAAGATTTTGATATATGTGATAAAGATCAAGTCAATGCTCTTTTCAATAAAGAAAAATTTGATCTAGTAATTCATACTGCTGCATTCACTACAGTACGAGGTTGTGAAGAAAATAAAGAATTAGCAATGAAAATAAATGTAGAGGGAACAAAAAATTTGGTTAATGCCATATTAAAATTTTCACCAAATACAAAATTTGTTTACATTAGTACAGCTTGTGTTTTTGATGGACACTCAGAAATGTATGTAGAAAGTTCTATCCCCCATCCTGAAAATTTTTATGCATTAACTAAATTATTGGGCGAATCCGAAGCACAAAGAATATCAAATCACATTATAGTTAGAACAAATTTTGTTGGCAAGAAAAAATGGCCATATCCAGGCGCTTTTACAGATAGATTTGGAACATATATTTTTGCAGATAAAGTTGCATATGGAATTAAAGAAATCTGTGAAAATAATTTAGAGGGTGTAGTACATATTGTTGGAGATAAGAAAATTTCAATGTTTGATTTAGCAAAAATAACAACTCCTGATGTAAAACCAATGACGTTAGATGACTATGCTGGTCCTCCACTTACAATTGATATGAGTCTTGATACTAAAAGATGGAAGAAATACAAACTAGATCATGCATAGTCTAAACTTATAACACAAATCTTTCATTACTCAAATCATTTTTGTATACAATTTGAGATTAAAGACAAAATTCAATTACCCTTTGCTTTAATTTTTATCCAATCTTGAATAAGATCTCGGGATTCCTTGTTTTTTTCACTCATTTCAAAATATTGTTTGACTCGCAATCTTGCCAATTTTCCCATTTTATAACTCAATTCTGGATTATCCAAAAATTTCTCTAGACACTCTATGAGTGCATCTTCATTGTCCTCATCTATTAGAAAACCAGTCTCATTGTCAAGTATTGTCTCCTCCGTACCTCCTGGTTTGCAAGCAATAACGGGGGTTTCACAGGCCATCGCTTCTGTAACAATCATTCCAAATGGAGGTCTTTTTACTAGATGAACTGCAGCTAGTGATTGGGAATAAAGTTCTGCTAGCTTATCATCACTTACTTTACCGTGAAATTTCACAATATCTGAAATACCAAGATCCTTAACAAGATCATGTAATTCTTTGTCGTAGGAATCTGAACTACCAACAATCCCAATCTCAAAATCTTTTCTTTTTTGATATAGTTTTTTTGCCGCTACTATAAGAAAATCTGTTCGTTGTGTTTTTTGAGCTGCTATTGATAAAAACACTCTCTTTTTTTCGGTATTTGTTGGTTTGAAAACATTTGTTTTAGTGCCAACATGAATCACCCTCATTGGAATTTCTTTGTAAATTTTTGAAATGTGATTCGCAGAAAAATTACTATTACAAATGACTTCATCAAAATTTTTCCATCTTTTTTTATCTAATGGACGAACAAAAATTCTAATTATTAACCATAAAACATATTTTTCTAATGACAGATTTTTGATGTATGTGTTGGTGTATAGAAGATTGATGTCTTGAGGGTAACATAGAACAGGTTTGTTTTCAAATTTTTGAGCCCATAATGTAGCTGGAAAATTCATAAAAAGTATGGCATCTGGTTTCTCCGAATTAATAACTGTTCTAAGTTTTTTTTGTATTTTTTTCAGATTGAACCAAAATTTTATTGATTGCGTAAGACTAGTTTGATCTGCCAAATCAATAATTTTCAAATTTTTTTTGTCATCATAAAGCGATCTATCTGTGAACAAAGAAACAAGAATCACGGTATCATTCATTGATGCCAAATACTCTGAAAATTCCCATGTAAACCTGCCTGCCCCTCCCTTGGATGCCAAATAAGGAGCAACAATACAAATTTTCATCTCTTTTGTTAGAATTTAATTCTTAATACACATTTAATTGATCAGGTTTAAATCAATTTAGCAACGATTTGTATTCATTAGTCTATCAATTATCATAAAATAGATTGCATGTATGGTAGTTGCAATTACTATTGATACTGCAGCTCCATTCACTCCCCAAATTGTTCCTAGTATGAGAATTGTAGGAATTTGAATTCCAAGATATAGTCCTGATCCAATAATTACAATTTTACTTTTAGCTGCACCAAGGAATTTTGAAATATATGTAGTGATAACTGTGGCTGGAATAATTGCTATGCTCATAATTTGAATAATTTCTATAGCTTCAATAAATTTAGGAAATAAAACAGGCAGTACAATAGGAGCTAAAATTATACTAAGAAATGCAAGTAAAACTGAAACTATAATTATAATTTTTTTAAGTAATTTATTTTGATTTCCAGTGGCATCATGAGCTAATGTGTATTGAAAAATAATTCCAGGTATTATATGCAACATAGTCATGAATTGTACTCCCAACTGATAGTTTCCAAGTAATCCGAATCCTAACAGTGGTGCAATGATTAATTTATCAAGTGATCCGTTAAATGCATTCGTTAGATCTAACAAATAATTATTGAAAATAAAACCAACGCGAGAACTCACCAATGAAAAATCCATTTTTGTACTCTTAAATTCTTTGTATATTAAAAACCCAAAAGGAAAAAATGAGATTGCAATTCCTAAAATTATTCCTTGAATACCTAACACATAGAAAAATCCTACAGCTAATGTTATCATTAAAATTTTTTGTGTAATAATAAATTTTGAATAATTTCTGTAAAGCTTTTTTCCTAAAAGATCAGATGTAATTAGCATAAAAATTACATAGCCAACAACATACAGGCTAATACTAAAATCATTTACAAAAATAAAGAATAATACTGTAGAAGTAATTAAAGAAGATAAAATTACTAATAAAAACATCGGAGGTTGTATCTTTATTCCTTTAGCAGCATAAACTACGATTGTATTTCCTGATCCAATAAGAGAAATCATGGAAGCAATAACTCCAATTGAAATTAAATAACTAACTTCACCGTATTTCTCCGTACCTAATAACGCAGCCATGTAAAACCAAAATATGCCTCCAATTGCATTAGTAATTCCAATTCCTAATCCTAGCGAGCTTAAATCCTTGAATTTTAACGCAAACTCTTTGAATTTATTCCAATTATCTATCATTTTCTATTGCCATTTATGAAGAATTTTACTTCCCTTTTAATTTTCTAATAATATCTACTAAAAGAAATACAAAAACATCAAAGTTTATCTTTATGAAACAATCAATATTTTTGAAAAATATCTTTGCACCTAAATTTTTCCAACACCATCTAGTAAATGGATAATAAAGAAAAATCATGTCAACAAAATTTATTTTGAATGCACGTGCATAATTAAATAATCCACTACTTGACACACCTCCATCATATCTATACATCAAAACTTCTCCCAAAACATTACAATCACCAAATTTTAGAGCATTTAAAATTGTAAGCCAATCAAAACCAGTAATATGATCACTTATCATACTCTTGCGTAATACATCTGTTCTATACACTCCGTAAAATATTTGAAAACCTTCTCGTCTTTTTAGACAGCATCTGAGTTTTTTTTCATAAGAACCAGATAAGCGATATACTGTGATATAATTATAATGTCGCTTTATCTTTTTTTCGAATCTGGTTAGTAAAGAATCACCTAATTTGGGTTTTAATGAATCTGTTCTTTCTCCATAATGTTCTACCTGGCTTATACTACAAATCACATTATTTCTTGAATCTAGAATTTTAATATTCTTCTCAAAGAATTCAGACAAAATTATATCATCAACAGCTGTCCATGCAAAATAATTAGATTTAGCCTCTTGTAGAATAAACTTAAGATTCCATATTGCCCCCATATTTTTTTCTTGTCTAAAATAACGAATTCTTTTATCTTTTCTTGCATATTCCTGACAAATTGTTGGTGTTGAATCCGTAGAAGCATTATCTGATATGATTAATTCAAAGTCTTTAATGGTCTGCTCCAATAACGATTCTATTTTTTTTTGCAAAAACTTTTCTCCATTGTATATTGGTAATCCTATACTCACTCTTAGACTATGTTTATCATTTATCTTCATGGATGAACTCATGAAATTGTTCTGGAAATAGTATTATATGTAGTTAGGATTGTAATTTAAAATTAAATATCCTTATTCTTGTACATTTCTAAAAGGCCATCTTTAATACCACTCATTTGTATTCCTGTTTTCTTAATTATTTTATTATTATACAAATTGACATTGACCCTTTTAACTGGCAAATTTAAGCTATCTGAGGTTATGGGTTTTATCAAATCTCTATTTAATCCAAAAATATCTGCAATACTTAGTGACCAATCATATCTATTAATGAATTCGGAACCTGTTAGATGATAAATTCCAACCTCATCATCTTGAAGTAATTTCCAGGTGGCTCGAACAAAATCGGGTACATATGTAGGTGTATTGTACCAATCCGCCACCTCTTTATGTATTCTACCAAACCGTAAGTTGTCAAGAACTCGTATTACTGAATTCATATGTTGCCATTTTTCTTTCCAATCATAAGGTTGATCTGTTCTTAAAATTAAAAATGATAATTTGGAATTTTTTACTAACTCCTCTCCCTTTAATTTTGTTAGACCATAATAAGTTACAGGAGATGGTTCATCATCTTCAAAATATTTATTTTTCTCTCCATTAAAAATAAAAGATGTTGATATGTAAACTATTTTGCTATTAGTTTTTTGGCATCCTGTTATCACATTTTCCGTTCCTGTTACATTTATTGAATCAGCTAATTTTTTATCAGTCTCACATAAATCGACGTTTGTAAGTGCAGCTGTATGAATCACCAAATCAGCCTTGATTTTTGAAATTAAGTCTATAGTTTCATCTTTTTTCCTAATGTCAAGTCTATATCCAATTCCAACGTTAAGCTTATTCTCATAATAGGTATAGACAACATCATTTTTATTTTCTATAAATTTTCTAACAATCTTAGAACCAATTGTGCCACTTCCACCTATTACTAGAATCTTCATTTCTTAACTCATTAAGTAGATTGTACTAACTTAGTTCTTTTGGCCATTGCTTATCTTTGTCTGACATTATGGGAGATTTTATTGGCCAGGAAATATTGAATATTGGATCATTCCAAAGTTTACCTCTCTCATACTCTGGCATATGCTCTTGTGAAATTTGATAAAACACTTCAGTGTTGTCTTCTAGTGTTTGAAAACCATGAGCAAATCCCTCTGGAATATAGAGCATATTATTGTTCTCTGAATTAATCTCAATTCCTAACCACTGTCTATATGTTTTAGAATTTTCTCTTAAATCTATAATCACATCAAATATTTTACCTCTATTACACCGCACTAATTTTGCTTCTTGATATGGTGTAATTTGATAATGCATTCCTCTTAATGTTCCTCGTTTTTTATTAAATGAAACACTCAGTTGACTAAGTTTTGAATTAAGATTCATCTCTACAAATTTCTTTTGATCCCATATTCTAGCAAAAAAACCTCTTTCATCTTCTAGCTTTTTCATCTCTATTATGAAAGAGCCTTTAAGTTTTGTTTCAAAAAACTTCATGAATAAATTTTCACCTCAGGAATAACTGTGACAAATTTTCCACCCCAATTTCTAATAAAATCAATCTGTTGAATTATCTCATCTTTTAAATTCCATGGCAAAATTAAAACATAATCTGGTTTTGTTGTTTTAATTTTTTCTGGAGATTCCACTGGTATGTGTGTACCTGGAAGAAATAATCCTTGCTTATGTGGATTTTTATCTACTGTGTAATTTATGACTTTATTACCTATGTTACAATAATTTAGTAATGTATTTCCTTTGGCTGGTGCTCCATATCCAACAATAGTTTTATTTTCATTTTTTATACCAATAAAAAATTCACAAATTTGTTGTTTTACCAATTCAATTGTTTTTTGAAAATTAGTATATACATCCATTTTATCTATTCCAAATTCATATTCCTTTTTATTTAATTTTAAAACATTTTCACTGATTTTAAATTTTTGATTTTCTTCATGTTTTGCATAAATTCGTAATGAACCACCATGAGTTGATATTTCATCTACATCAAAAATTGTTAATTGATGAGATGAAAAGATTTTTTGCACTACTAAAAATGAAAAATATGAAAAATGTTCATGATAAATAGTATCAAATTGTTTTTGTTGAATCAATTGTAACAAATGTGGAAACTCCATAGTAATTACACCGTTTGGTTTAAGTAAAATTTTAAGTCCTGCTACAAAGTCATTTAGATTAGGTACATGAGCCAACACATTATTTCCTAACAATAAATCAGCTTTTTTATCTAATTTGACTAATTCTTTTGCAGTTTTAGTTCCAAAAAACTTGAAAATTGTAGGAATACCTTTCTTTTCAGCAACCTCTCCAACATTTACAGCGGGTTCAATCCCTAAAATAGGGATTTTTTTTTCCTTAAAATATTGAAGTAAATATCCGTCATTACTTGCTATTTCAATTACTTGACTTTTTTCATCAAAACTAAACCTAGTGATCATCATATTGACATATTCCTGTGCATACTCTAGCCATGTCTTTGAATATGATGAGAAATAGGCATAATTTGTAAAAATATTCTGGGGGCTCTCAAATTCTTCTAGTTGAACAAGAAGACAATTGTTACATACAAAAACATGCAATGGATAAAATGGTTCTTTTTTATTAATTTGTTCTGCATTAAGATACGAATTAGATAAAGGCGACATACCTAGATCTATAAAATTCTGAGTTAATTCAGATTCACAATATCTACAATGCCTAGTTTTCATATCTCATAATTTACTAAACTCTTTAATTTGCTGCTCTGTTATTTCTCTAATGTCTTTTCTTAATTCATAATGCTTATACCATTCTACTACAAATTTTAGTCCCAACTCTAAATTCATTTTGGATTGCCATCCTAATTTTTGTTTGGCTTTTGTACAGTCTAATTTGAGAGTATTTGCTTCATGATGAAAACCTGCTATATCATATTCCAAATTAATTTGTGTGTTCCATAACTGTGATAATTTCTCAACTAACCATGAAACTGATCTTATATCCTTATAATCTGGACCAAAATTCCATCCTTCAGAAAACTTTGGTCCTTCATACCATAATTTTTCTGCTAAAAGCATGTAACCATAAAGCGGTTCTAATACAAATTGCCATGGTCTAACTGCATTTGGATTACGAATCTTAACTGTAGTTTTTTCTAATATTCCTTTCATAATATCTGGAATTATTCTGTTTTGTGCCCAATCTCCACCCCCAATAACATTACCTGCCCGAACAGTTGCTATCGCAGTTCTATGTTTTTCATATTCGATGGGATTGAAAAATGAATTTCTAAATGAAGCTGTTACAAGCTCTGCACATCCTTTACTGCTACTATATGGATCAAATCCTCCCATTGGATCATTCTCATTATATCCTCTCTCAAGACCGTTATTTTCATAGCATTTGTCACTTGTTACATTAATTAAAACTCGAACACAATTAACACTACGAACAGCTTGCATGATATTTACAGTTCCAAGAACATTTGTAGCATAGGTCTCTATGGGATTCTTGTAAGATTCTTGAACTAATGATTGTGCTGCCATGTGAATTATAATTTCTGGTTTGTATTCATGGATAACTTCATTGAGTTTATTCAAATCACATACATCTCCCATAATGGAGATCATTTTGTCTTCAGCATGAGATAATTCATACAAACTTGGTTTTGTTGGAATTGACTTTGAATATCCTACTAAATCTGTACCCAACTTTTGTAACCATAAGGAAAGCCAACTTCCTTTAAACCCAGTATGGCCAGTAAGTAGAATTTTTTTATCTTTCCAAAAATCTAAATTCATTCCCATGTTTTCCAATCAGCTTTTCCAGAAGTCCATAATTCTTCTAGATAATTTTTATCTCTGAGTGTGTCTACAGCATGCCAGAATCCTTTATGCTTGTATGCTGATAATGATCTTTCATGAGATAATTTCTCTAAGGGTTCTCTTTCCCAAGTTGTTGAATCACCTTTAATGTAGTCAAAGACGTTGGGTTCTAATACAAAAAATCCTCCATTAATCCAATTTCCATCACCTGCAGGTTTTTCTTTAAATTTTAACACATCATCATTTTCTATCTCTAAAGTTCCAAATCTTCCTGGTGGTTGAACAGCTGTTATGGTTGCAGTTTTTCTCTCACCTTTATGAAATTTAATTAAATCTGAAATATTTATGTCTGCTACTCCATCTCCATATGTAAAACAAAAAGTATCATCATCAACATATTTTTTCACTCTCCCTAATCTACCTCCAGTTAACGTATTCAATCCTGTATCCACTAGTGTTACTTTCCAAGGTTCAACTGATTTGTGATGAACTTCCATAGAACTATTTTTCATATCAAATGTAACATCAGACATATGCAGAGAATAATTGGCAAAATACTCTTTTATCATATAGCCTTTGTAGCCACAACAAATAACAAAATCATTAATTCCATATGATGAATAAATTTTCATAATGTGCCATAAAATTGGCATTCCACCTATGTCAATCAATGGCTTGGGTTTTGAAGATGTTTCTTCAGAAATTCTAGTGCCTAACCCTCCAGCTAAAATTACTGCTTTCAATTAATCACACTTTCCATTCCTAGATTTTACACTAATAATTGATTAAAATACATTAATACTAAAAAAAGTCATCCTATAGATTTTATTATATAAAGAGATGAATTTTGACATATGAGTGATTTTTCTTCCCAAATATTCCTAATAGATTCTACAATTGATGTAGACCGATTTCTGAAATTCAACGGTAATTTCAAAATAATCACTTTTGATAATACAATCCATCGCTTACTGTTACAAAATAAGATCAAACACGAAGTATCTGATCAACATATTTCCCGAAATGACTTGGATGATATTTTGAAGCATTCTATGTTCTGTTCTCGCTGGTACTTGCTGCCTGAAATAAAAGAAATTATCTCTTTTAAAGACATCAATCTAGGAGAACTGTTCTACACGGAATTAAAAGAATTTCTTATTTCTTTTTTAAAACGATTTTTAGAAATTAAACGAATATTCAATAATTTTCCAGATTCAAAATTTATTGTATCGCACTCACTGTTTCCTATAATTTCATCTCTGTCCAACAATGTAGAAATCATAGGAAAGAATGAAGAGATACCGTCAATTCATAATAGACTAGATGTTCCTATAAAAATAGGCGGAAAACAACTAACATTATCTCTAAGTTCTTCAACAGTACAAAAAATCCAAAAAATATTGGAAAAATTAAGTCAAGGTTTAATCAAAAAAAATCAATTAAAACTAAATTATAATACTGTATTGCTAGTAGATTTTACAACAATTAGATACAAATCATTGCTACAAGCAATGCCGAATTTTCAATTAAATGTAATAAAATATGACCGACGTACACCTACCATTTGGAATATGGAATCTTATTCAACTATCATGCAATCGCATTGTATACTAGAAAATTATTTGTCTTTAAATGATAAATCCTTAGTCTTGAGGATATCTCAAAACCAAGATTCTTTTAATAAAAAAATCGATCAGATTCTGATGAAAGAACAACTACTTTCATCTTTTTTTTCATTTGATGATCAGTCATTTTGGTCTGGAATTAAAATGGAATTTGTAAATATGTGTAGGAAAAGATTTCTTGATGCAGCTAAAGAATTTGAACTTGCAGAAAAGATATTGAAAAAATATTCATTTTCTGCAGTTTTGATTTGGGCAGAGACTGGCTTATTGGAACAAATTATAATTTCATTGGCAAAGAACCTCAAAATCCCTATAATTCTTCTTGAACATGGATTGAATTCTGATTCTCCTGAATTGATAGAGAACAACAAATTTTACGGAATTCCACCAAAAATCTTTGATATTATATTAGTCTGGGGTTCAGCTTACAAAGAATATTTAGTAAAATATGGATTAGATGAGAATAAAATATTTGAGATAGGTAGCACGTTTTTTGATCCAATTTTTAACAATACAATTAAATCTGTTCCATTTCACGACTATGTTCTTCTTGCAACTGATCCATATGCACTCATGTATCCACATGAATTAACTATTGAATTTATGGAAACATATGAGTCGATTATAAAAAAAGTCTATGAAATAGCTTCGAAACATAATAAAAGATTAGTGATAAAGACACATCCTCAAAAAAGTGCTAATGAGGAAGAAATAGCAAGACAAATTGATCCAACAATAACGGTCATCAAAAGTGGAAACATACTGCCACTAATCAAATCTAGTTCCTTAGTAATTGTTACAGACATGAGTACTGTAATTTTGGAAGCCCAAGCAATGAAAAAACCTGTAGTGTCTATTCTCTTAAGAGATTATTATGGAACACCAGAACCTTTTGAATCAAATTTCTGTCAGAGGATAAATATTAGTGAATTAGATAAATGGATTACAAATGTAATAAACTCAAATGACTTCCGAAATCAAGTTGTACTGCAAGGAACTAGATTTGTTGATTTATACTTGGCTAATCAAGGAACTGCATCTAAATCCCTTTTAAAATTTCTTGAAGGTTTGAACGATAAAACTAGAATTTGATGTATCTTGTATTAATAAAAAACTACATATCTAGAATAATTAATTAAGTACCATTGAAGAAAAAAATAATCATAATTTTGGTTGTAATAATATCTATTTTGATTTTTGGTACGATTGCATACAAGGTACCTTATTTGTTACCTTATGAAGTGTTAGAACCAATAAGATCGTTAAGGGATTTTCAACAGGAACTTACCCGTATAGCAGAACGAAATATCGGTGTACCATTAGATGCACAAATTCATGATGACGATTTCAAGGTTGAAGAATTTGTAACCGGATTAAATCAACCAACACAAATGGCATTTATTGGAAATGACCTGTTGGTTCTTGAAAAAAATCAAGGAAAAGTAAGACTTGTAAGAGAAGGAATTCTTCAACTTGAGCCAGTTCTTGATGTTGAAGTTGGTACCAATAATGAATCTGGTCTGTTGGGAATAACTACAGTGGATTCGTCAGTTTATCTTTATTTTACTGAAGCCAAAAAAGATGGAGAGCAAA
>ORJL011492719.1_pt1 | contig 11831 bp, 15 predicted proteins | sample 1779941 | NCBI WGS metagenome assembly ORJL01 (sample SAMEA104232317, study PRJEB22302) | groundwater metagenome | biome: forest; feature: aquifer; material: groundwater | place: USA | collected 2011-08-07 | depth 5.8 m
ACGAGGGTCAGCGCGCCTTCTGCTTCGTTCGCGCCCAGCACGGCGATCAGATCGTGTCGACGACCTATGGCCGTTCGAGCGGTTTTTGCATCGATCCAGCAGAGAAGAAGGGACTCAATCATTTCTTGCCGGGAACTCCGGCGTGTCTTTCGGAACGAGCGGCTGCAACCTCGGGTGTAAATTTTGCCAGAACTGGGACATCAGCAAGGCGCGCGAATTTGACGTGCTTGCAGAGCGCGCCAGCCCGGAAAATATTGCGCGCGCCGCGCAACGGTTCGAATGTTCGAGCGTCGCCTACACCTACAACGATCCCACAATCTTTCACGAATATGCGGTCGACACGGCGATCGCCTGCAGAGCGCTGGGCGTCAAGAATATTGCGGTCACCGCCGGCTATGTCTGTCCGGAGCCGCGCGCCGAGTTCTATCGACACATGGATGCGGTTAATATCGATCTGAAGGGATTCACTGACGACTTTTACCACAAGGTCTGTTACGCGCATTTGCAACCGGTTCTCGACACGCTCATTTATGTAAAGCGTGAGACGACCGTATGGCTCGAGATCACAACATTGCTCATTCCCGGCCTCAACGACTCCGATGAGAAGATCGAGAAGATGACACAGTGGGTGGTGGAAAATCTCGGTTCGGACGTGCCATGGCACTTTACGGCGTTTCACCCAGACTGGAGAATGAGGGACATTCCCGCAACGCCGCGCGAGACCCTGGCCCGCGCTCGTCGCATCGCGATGAAGAATGGCGTTCGTTACGCCTTCACGGGCAATATCCATGATCCGGCCGGACATAGCACCTATAGCCGCAATTGTCGGACGCTTCTTATAGAGCGGAATGGATACGAGATCACGACCTGGCGCTTGAGCCCCGATGGCAAATGCGACAACTGCGCCACCCCATGCGCTGGCGTGTTCGGCCCGTCGCCTGGAGCGTGGGGCGCAAGGCGGATGCCGATCGCAGTGAGCATTTGAGCGGACGCGGGCTCCGAACAGAAGACGCCATTAAGCCCTTGGCGGTTTTTCGATCCAGCGCCGCAATGGCGCTAACACACAGGGATTCCGCCGACCAAAAAGCGTTCCCACAGCCGAGCGACGCCCGGCAATTCCCGCGCGACGATCTCGTTGACACGCCGCTCGATTTCCCGGCTAATATGTTCATCAATTGTGTTCAATCGCACGGTCACCGTTTGCGGCTGATCGATCGGCGCTCCAATTCTGCTCACCAGATAGCATTCGGCCGCTTGGACCTCCCCGATCTCATCGACGAGGCTCTCCGCGATCTGTTGCGCCATGGCGCCGTAAAGTTTGCCGACATGCGTTAGAGGGTTCTTGCCTGCGGCTGCTTCGAGACTCATGGGGCGTAACGGCGTGATCAAGCCGTTCGATCGGTTTCCTCGCCCTGTCTCGCCATCGTCGCCGGATTCGGCAGACGTTCCGGTGACGGTCAGATAGATCGCGCCGCGCTCAGGATCGTCGGCAGCATTGACAAGGATCTGGATTGGTTTGTCGGTCACCGATCTGGCTGTGCCTTTGGCGAATTCTACGACCCGTCGCTTGGCGTCGGCATAGGCCTCGGGACCAGAGAGAAATCGGCCGATCAGGGCGCAAGCGATCGTCAGCGTTATGGTCTCGTGATCGCGGACGCCCATTATCTTTACGTCTTGGCCGCAGGCGGGGAAATCTAACTTCGTTTCAGGCGCATTGAGGCGACGCTCGACCGCGAGGACAATCTTCTCGAGTTCGGTAAGAGGCGCAAAACCCACGCCGCACGAGGTGTCGTTGCAGAGCAGGACGCCACGCTCCCGTTGGCGTAGCATTATGTCGACAAGATCCCGCGAGCCCGGCCTTACCAGACAATGCAATCGGATATGTTTATCTGGGTCGAGGGCGTGGAAATGATCATGAAAAAAGCTCGCAACGGCCTGTCGGGCAAGCTCCTCGACGGCGACGCGCTCGCCGGCGTAATCAATCGTCGCGCGGCCCGACAGATAAAGATCAATCGGCTCGATCACTTCGCCGGCTCCGAACGCGGCGTTAGCCTGCCCGGCCGTCAGAAGCGCTTTGTCCACATTGTGATGGAGAATGCGGCCGAAACGCTCCAAATAGCGGCGTGACAGCGCAACGCTCAGGCGTTCGCTCAACATGTCGCAAATCGTGTCAGGATGGCCGAGGCCTTTTCTCTCGACGACTTCAACGGCGCGCGAACCGGCGAGCGGCCCATCAAGCCTTTCAACGCTGATGTTGTTCATGACCGCGATGCTCCAGCTCCTCGACCTCTGGTCGAGGAGACAGCGTCTTGCAATGAATTTCCCGGCAACCGGAGATTGGCGTAAACACGCGACCGTCGTCCAGCAGTGTCTCGTGCGCGCCGATCACCAGACAACCGCCGGCGTGCAACGCCCCCGCAATGCGGTCAAGCATTTGGCGCTGTCGTTCGATGTCGAAATAGGTAAAGACGAGATTGCGGCACAGGATGAGGTCAAAGAAGCCCGCAGGAATTTCCGACCTGATGTCCTGAAAAAGGAAGGCGAGTCCTTCACAATATTCGGCGCGAACGCAATAGCGATCGCCATCCCGCGTAAACGCTATCTCACGCCAGCGAGCGGGAACGTCTTTGAGGCTACTCGAAGAGAAGCACCCCTTCCCCGCGCGGCAAAGAACGGTTGGATCGGCGTCGCTGCCAATGATCTCGAGCCGCCCTCTCGGCAGTCGTGGGCGCACATCAAGCTCCCAAAGGATCTTGAGCGTGTAAACCTCTTCGCCGCAAGCGCAGCCTGCACACCAACAACGGACCGCGCGGTCTTGCAGACAGGCCGTCTTGCCGAGATCAGGAAGAACGCGCGCGCTCAACGTGTCGAATACGCGTTTGTCGCGATAGAAGCAGGAAATCGTAATGTGGCAAAGTCCATCGAGTCTGCCCCATTCCGCCGGGTCATTTTGGAGCTGATCGCGATACTGATCGAGCGTCTTCAATTTCAGCTCGGCCAGCCGACGACCCAGTCGTTTGCCCACCTGACGGCGAACTTTACGAAAACCTTCCCACCGCAGGCGCAAGCGCGGCAGCGCCCACTGCAGAAAGTCTGTAAGCTCCTGGTCGCGCATCGTGAGCTCGATCTCGATGGCTTCCGCATTTTCACGTCGTCGCCCAGACGCAGCCAATATCGCTGGCTTTGGGTCCGAAAGAAATCAGAATCGCATCGCGTATAGGCATCCGGTTGAGCGAGCGCCCTGTTCCAAATCTGTTCAGGGGCGCCGAATTCAACGGATTGCACCTAGCCGCTCGGCCACCTCATCGAAAGAGCTTCTCGTCACATATTCGACAGGTTCTGTTACGCTCTTGCTGAGGAAGAATCTTGCCGTTCCGCCTTCGGCCTTGTCGATGCGCTCGATCGCCGCCAAATTGAAAACGACTGGTTTGTCCCAATTGATTTCGCCTTCGAAGCCCACTTCATAGGCTATAATGTATCTTGGGTTAGCGTCGTTCTGCATGTCCGGCTCCATTGCGAATGTGAACGCGACTGAGGCGGCGCCGAAGCAACGAGATTGACGCCACGAGGAGGACTTCTTCGTCGCACTCGTGTTGGCCGCTGCATATTTTCTCACCATAGATCCAACTCATTCGAACATGAAATCGCATAACGTCGCATGAACGAGACGGCGCCGGCGTCATCGCTCTCTAGCTCGACCGGAGCGACAACTGTTGGATATTACTTGACCCGCATCAACGCCTAGAACGAATTGAACCGGTAGTGTTTAATTTGTACGAGCAACCCTATTTCTTGGGTTGTGTTCGCGGGCTGGGGAGGCGCATGGAGCCGGGGCACAATGAAGCAAGCGGAAGCGCTGCGATAAGCCCCTGTACGACTAATCTCAGGAGTTTTCCCATGAAGGTTCGAGATGTAATGCAAAGGGGGTCGAATGGCTTTCGCCCGATACGCCGATCGCGACTGTGGCGAAGAAGATGCAGGAACATGACATTGGCGCGATCCCAATCGGTGAAAATGACCGTCTTGTCGGTATGGTCACCGACCGCGACATCACGATTAGGGCCGTTGCCCAGGGTAAGGATATCTCTAAGCTCACGGCGCGCGACGTGATGACCAGCGGCGTCATCTATTGTCGCGACGTCGAGGAGATCGACGATGCGGCGCGCATCATGGAAAGTAAGCAGATTCGCCGCCTTCCAGTGATCGACGAGAACAAGCGCATGGTTGGAATTGTCACCCTTGGCGATATTTCTCATGCAGGGTCGCGCGACCTCTCGGCCGAAGTTATGAAGGCCGTTTCGGCGCATCACGCCTGAGCCGTTAAGCTACAGCGTGAATTCGCTGTCGCGACCGGCGCCGGATCGGTCGATAAATACAGCGCGTGCGAGGGGGCGCTTGCTGCAGCGTGATGCGTCCCAAAGGCCTTTGCTATAGGAACCTTACACTGGGGAGCGCGTCACATGAGCACAACAGGTTTCGAGGCAATTGATCACACGGTTCAGTTGACCCATCGCTGGGTCAATGAATTGGATGCAATGGTTGGTTGGGACAACAAGCCGCGCGCCTATCGCTTAATCAGGACGGTGCTTCAAGCTGTACGCGACTGGTTGCAGGTAAACGATGCCGCGCATCTCGGCGCGCAGTTGCCGCTCTTGCTGCGTGGCGTCTACTACGAAGACTGGCGGCCCGCCGCCACCCCGGTCAAGAAGCGCGACAAAGCGAGTTTCCTCGCCCGGATTGACGACGCCTTCGTCACCGACCCGATGAGCGACACCTTGGAGGCGGTCACGGCGACATTCCGTCTGCTCTCAGACAAAATCAGTGGCGGCGAGATTGACAAGGTGCGCCAAGCCCTGCCATCCGACCTGCGCGCGCTATGGCCTCCGCCAGCATCGAATCCACGGTGAAGCAATTGATCAATCAACGCATGTGCAAGAAAGCGTCAGATGCGATGGTCTCGGCTAGGCGCTCAGCTGATGCTCCATGTCCGGACTGCTCATCTCAACGGAACTCTCGAACGCTACTGCCGTCTGCCGCAGCCAGTTGAATGGACATGGCCGCCTGACCCCCCAACTTCTTTCAGGTCTCCATTTGATGGCCTTCTCTTCTCGGTTGAGTTTCGAGCTGAGCCGCGTCGCGCAAGCGTTCGAAAGCCATTTTCGCTACGCCGGGGCGTCTCGCCGTCTTCGGGAACGTCGCCTGCGCCGCCCATCGGCGCGCGTCAAATCTTCAAAAAGGTTGGACAAACAAATTCGCAAATTGGATGGCAACAAAACTGCGCGAGAATTCCTCGTCGGCATAGGCCTCCTAACCGTTTTCGTTTACTGGATCAACGGAATCAGACCGTACTGCACTGCCCCAACAAATGGACAGTATTGCGTTATGCGCGCCCCCGGCCCGCACCCAAGGGCCCATTCAAATTGCGTGACGCAGCCCTGTAGCCAGGGGCCGCCCCAAACCCGAAGGGGCGGCGCTCGTTCCAGCCGCCGCACGAGTTCTCCGTCTTGACACAAAGTAGAAATCATATGGAACTTCATTCGTTCGAATGTTCCGAATCCCAATGCAACGATCGTTCTTCGAGAACAGGCGACTCCACTGATGGGGCGACCCGATGGTCCGCGACGATGGGAGGGCCGGCAAGACAGGGCTGATATCCGATCAGGGCGGCGGCATCGCCAGAGCGCAACGCGCTGGCCTGGTTTCGTGGTGCCTCTATGACTGGGCCAATTCGGCATTCTCCACGATCGTCAGCACCTTTGTTTTCCCGGTGTATTTCACCCAGATGGTGGCGCGCGACCCGATCCAGGGGGCCGCGCATTGGAGTTATGCCGTCGCCGCGGCGGCGCTCGCCGTTGGGCTTGGCGCCCCGGCGCTCGGCGCCGTTGCCGACAATCTGGGAAGGCGCAAACCTTGGCTGTTTGCCTTTACGCTTCTGACGCTCATCTTCACTGCCGCGCTCTGGTGGGTGGAGCCGTCGCCACAGTTCGCCCTACCGGCGCTGGCGCTGTATGCCGCAGCCGCCACATCATTTGGTTTCGCGATGATTTTCTACGATGCGATGCTACGCACCATTGCCCCACCGGATTATCTCGGGCGCCTCTCCGGCTGGGGCTGGTCGCTGGGTTATGCCGGCGGCCTCATGTGTCTCGTGGCGGCGTTGCTTGGCTTGCTGAAGGCGGATCCACCGCCGTTCGGACTAGCAATCGCGCAAGCTGAACATATTCGTGCAACCAACCTGCTCGTGGCGGCATGGTTCGCACTCTTCTCGATTCCGATCTTCGCATTCACGCGGGACCGACCCGCCACTAGCATCTCTCTCAATCAGGCCGTGCAGACGGGGATAGCCGGCCTCTCGAGCAGTGTGTGTCGGATCGTGCGGCGCCACAGCATAGGCCGGTTCCTGATTGCCTACATGCTCTATTCGAACGGCATCAACACGCTTTTTTCTTTTGGCGGCATTTATGCGGCCGGCGCCTTTGGCTTGAGCCTGGACGAGGTTCTCTATTTCGGGATCGTCTTGAATGTGACCGCAGGCCTCGGCGCCGCAACCTTTGCATGGATCGATGACCTGATTGGCTCGAAATGGACAATCCTGATCGCATTATGCGGGTTAAGTTCTCTCGGACTGGCGCTGGTGTTTATCCAGTCGCAAGCTCTGTTTTCTATATTGGGCAGCGTTTTGGGCCTGTTCGTTGGGCCGGCGCAAGCTGCGGGGCGCTCAATGATGGCGAGATTAGCTCCGTCCGGTCTCGAAACGGAGGCATTCGGTCTCTACGAACTTTCCGGAAAAGCGACAATCTTCGCTGGGCCCCTTGTCCTGGGATTCGCCACCTGGATGTTCCAGTCGCAGCGCGCCGGCATGTCGACTATCCTGCTGTTTTTTGTGGCCGGCGTGTTTTTCTTGCTGCCACTGCGCGGGCCAGTCCGATCGAACGGCGGCTAGGGATCTGCACTTCGCGCTTGATGCCCGTAGGCCCAAGCCGGCCAATCATGAGGTTGCCGGAAGAGAGAACGTCCGCGACGCGCGTGGCGCGGATGCAGCTCGACGGCATATTCACGATCCTATCGAATATCTTCACGCCAACCGCCGCGCTCGCCCGCCGCGATCATGGACGCGACGCTCTTTTGGGCAAGCCTTCCGTGTCGCGCGCAACGCGCCGACAGGCCCTGGTCCGAAAGGGATTGTCGCCCTTGATCGCTACCTGGACGCCTGCTCACAACCCGAAGGGATAAGTGTCGGGGACGCCATGCGGTCGACCAATTGGAAGCGGAGTCACGGCTCTCGTCTCCTCGAACCAGACATAGGCGTCAAACTGCTCCGCGAGCACGGCCGCAAAATAGTGGCTGAGGAACTCGGTTTCGGGCCGATAGACAACGCCGATGGCGCGTTCGAGCATCGGTTCTCGCAAAACGTCCGCGAGAAGCCGTTTGCGCGGTTCGCGCCAGTCAGTGAGCGAGCGAGCAAGCCCGGTCTTGCGAAAAGCATATTCGTAGCTGTCCTCGCGGGCCGGAAGCACTGTCTTGATCTCCATCGGCTGGTCCCAGTCGCTCGCCGCGGCGACAGTGCCGCGATCCGTGCCGAAGCCGATGAGGACGGCGTTATCCCCGAAGGCCGTCCGGCACAGTTCGCCAATGTTGAACTCGCCTGCCCAGCCCATAGCGGTCGCCACTGCGTTGCCGATATGTGAATTATGAGCCCAGATTACGGCTTTCGCCCCGCGCCCCCGATGAGCGAGGAGAGCTTGCAGCGTTGTGAACATGTGCCGATCGCGCAGGTTCCAGGAATCGCGCGAACCGCGATACATCAGCCGGTAGTATTCCTCGGCCGCGCGGACGATCCGTGCGTTCTGAGCGGCGTCGAAGAAGGCTTCGCCATCGTCTTGCATGTAAGCCAGTCGTTTTGAAAGCAAGCCCGTGAGTTGTGCGGCCGCCTCGTCTTCGCAGGGTTTCCGCTGGCCGCGAAGGACCGCCCGCCCATAAAGGGCGGGCTCGTCCTGCCAAGGCGTAAGGCAGGCATAACGCCGGCGGGCGACCTTGGCTGCTTCTGGATCGACACGGTCAAGATAATCGACTACCGCTCCGATCGAGGCGCCGAGGCTATAAACATCAAGTCCGTGGAATGAAACGCGGCGCTCCGCCGGCAGTCCCTCGTTATGGTCTCTCAACCAATCCAAAAATTCCATCACTTCGACGTTGCGCCACATCCAAGTCGGAAAACGGGTGAAGGCTTCGCCGGAGACTGCCTTCGGGGCATAATGGCGGACATAGCGATCTATCCGCGCCGCATCTGGCCAATCGGCCTCAACGGCGACGATGGTGAAGCCATGGTTTCTGACGAGTTCCCGGGTGATGGCGGCGCGCGCTCGATAGAATTCGGACGTTCCATGGGTCGCCTCGCCGAGAAGCACGACCTGAGCGTCGCCGAAGCGGGCGAAGTGTTCTCCGAAATGCTCAGCCCGCTCGGGCGGGGGCAGGGACTCACTCTGGCCGGTAAGAGCCCTTGTAATCGCGGATCGGACGTTCTCCCGATCGATAGTGGCAGCCTTCCTGTCGACCATGGACATCTCCGGTTGTGGGAGGGTTCGCGCTGATCCGAGCGTAGCGATCATTGGAACACACCAGACCTCGTATCAAGCCTGTCGCTACGCAACGGGCATTGACACGCTAGCGGGCGGAAATCGGACGGATGGGTTATAGTGTGTATCGGCGCGGGGTCCGGATGCCGATCGGCACGCGAAGTCACTCATTTAAATGGTGCAGATGGGGTCATTCCGTGGCGCCGATTTACACGCGGGCTTCGCCCAGGAAGGGCCGGAAGGCTTGCCATTCTCTCCGGGCGCCATGTTGAGACCTGTGAAGAATTCTCGCCAACCCAGGGCGACCGACGCCGGATCAGCCTCATAGGCCGCTAATAGATTTTCAATATAGTTGTGTTGACGCCTTGCGGCCGCCACGCTCTCTCTTGCGCGACAAATCGCGCAGAGCTCGGGGCTGCGCCACCTTCTGGCCTAGCCTCGCTGGGGAAAGTCACGGGCCTCAGGACATGAGCGATCAGCTTTCGCGCATGAGACAGCGCATTGCCGTCACACATCATCAACGCGTAAGCTTGCGGGAGCAAGTCGAGTAGCGCTTGAACATCGGGAACTCAGGAGCCGGCCCATGGACCTCAGCATTATCTTGTGGGCCTTCGTCATCTTTGTTTTGCTGCAGCCGCTGTTGAGACAATTCATTCTCGAGCGCTTGCGCCAGCGCAAGATCTCACAGATCGAGCGGGCCCGCGGATCCCGGGTGATATTGCTCGTTCATCGCGAGGAGCGGCTAACTCTTTTGGGTCTCCCCATCGTCCGCTACCTTGACATGAACGATTCAGAAGAGGTCATGCGCGCGATCCAATTGACCGATCCGAACGTGCCTCTCGATGTGGTTCTGCATACGCCAGGCGGCTTGTACCTGGCGGCGACCCAGATTGCGCTGGCGCTCAGCGGGCACAAGGGCAAGGTGACGATATTTGTCCCGCACTACGCCATGTCGGGCGGGACATTAATTGCGCTCGCCGCAGACGAGATCGTGATGTGTCGGCACTCCGTGCTGGGGCCGCTCGAACCGCAGGTCGAGGGCCTGCCGGCCGTTTCGCTCTTGCGTGTTATCGAGCAAAAGCCCATCGCAGAGATCGACGATGAAACCCTCGTTCTCGCCGACGTCGCCCAAAAGGCGCTTGCCCAGCTCGAGCAGACGGCAACGCAGCTTTTGGCGGATCGCATGGACGCGACCCGCGCTGCGGAGCTCGCCAAGACGCTGACGAACGGCCGTTGGACGCACGACTACGCGATCACGGCCGCTGAGGCGCGCGAGCTCGGATTGCCTGTCAAAACCGAGATGCCACCCGAGGTGCTAGAGCTCCTCGCCCTCTACCCGCAGCCAATCCGCGGGATGCCGTCCGTCGCATATCTGCCCAGCCCGCACTCCCGAAACGCTAAATGACAGTGTAGCAAATGGCGCTCCGTTGGCGGTACGCGCGCTCCAAACGGCGCGCAGTCCAGTGGGCAGGCGACCCGAGCCCCTGCTCTCGCTTTTTCCTTGGCTTGGGGGTCGGCTCGGACAATCGCAGAGTTTTGCCTTTCGAATAGGTATTGAAGGGCTCGGCCGGACGCCAGCGCTTCCGTTCAATCGAAGTCCAGATGCTCTGCGGCGACGATCGCCCAGAGCGTGAGCACCGGTGCCTGATTAATTTCGATGGCTCGGCTCCTTGAGCGGCGGCTTCCTTTCGCTTTCGTAGGATTTGCGCGCGCTCGAGTTGTTCCTGAGGCCTGAAGAGGTTCAAATCGCCGCGACAAGTGCAAACGTTTCTATCGATACACGATCAGGTCGCCAATCTTTTCCATTTTCCCTGCAATAGACTTTCCGCCGTCGATCATCGTGATATGCGCGCCCGAGCCTTTGCCACCTGGAACGAAATCACCAACACCCGATTTGCTGCGTGACGCCAGCTAATATTGCATGCCCTATCGTTCCGCGATTGGTCCCGAGGAGCCGAGAGCAGCGCGAGACCTTGAACGCTTTCAGGCGTCAAGGCCGCGCAGATGGCCGCGAGTGCGCCGCCAAGCGAGCGGCCAACCAGAAAAGGTCGTGCGCCTCCATTGTCATCCGAAATCTTCGCGACGCATTCAAGGGCGGCTTGCGCGTGCTCTTCAATTCCGTTGCTTCCAGTTACGGAGGAAGCCCGCTGCCATTCAAGGAGATAGACGTGGAAACCTTGCTCCAGACAGTATCGTAATGCGCTCGCTTACGAAGTGGCATCCCAGACGTAGGGACGCTTGATGGGCGCCGCTACAACAAGCAGGGAACGAGACGCGCCGCAACCAGCATAGTCGCGGAGACGCCAATACGCTCCAGAAACGATCACATCGTATATGCATTCCTTCGGGTCGAGACCAAATGCTCCAAGCGCGTCGTCCTGCGCTCGACGAACAATGTCTGCGAGGGCGAACTGATCTCGGTAAAAAACGTCAAGCGCATTCCCCTGTGAAGCAGTTTGGGCTACGGGAGATTGCACCATCCAAGCCATCGCTCGCAAATTGCCCTTTGATCGCGTTTCAAGTCGCGAAACGCGGAGTTCAGTTTTTCATATCAGCGCCGCGAGGATGCGCACGCCTTTTACGGCGTTGTCGATCACGTCGTCGGGGCGCTTTTCTACTTTAGGGTCTGTTAGCATTGCGGTCCTCTATTTTGGATTGCATATAAGCGATGACGTTTCCGTTATCGTTTGCTGCTAAAGCAAAAGCCTCAGCGAGGTCTGCGCACGCCTCGTATAGCTCAAGCTCTCCACGCTTATAGCTCTCCAAAACTGTATGGAGAAAACGATCCAAAATTCGATGATCCCTCTCATTCAAATGCAGCATCGGCAGCTCCAGGCTTTGCGCTCAGCACAACATGCGCTCGCGGCCCGGTTCGCGCAATCGTCAACTGCGTCAATAATCAAACCGACAAACTACCCCGGCAGCGACCCGCTCACGTAGCGAGGTTAGCTTCATACAGTCCTTTTATGATGTGGTCGTGCAGATCAGCGTCTTCGATCATCGCGGCGCTTATCGTCTCGTCTCCGAACCTGAGGGCTTCGGACATGCCCCGCCCCCAATCCTTGGCGCCGAGATGGCCCTGGCCAATGCGCATCAGGGCGTAAAGTTCGCAGCGCGAGCTATTGCCGAAAGTTGGTGACGGCGTGAATCGGTAAGGCGGCGTATCGTGGGGGTGTTCGAGCCTCCACTTCTCCATCTAAGGAGTGATACGCCGTGTCCAAGGATAACGTCATCAAGTTGATTCAGCCAGGGACC
>ORJL011289731.1_pt1 | contig 11830 bp, 27 predicted proteins | sample 1779941 | NCBI WGS metagenome assembly ORJL01 (sample SAMEA104232317, study PRJEB22302) | groundwater metagenome | biome: forest; feature: aquifer; material: groundwater | place: USA | collected 2011-08-07 | depth 5.8 m
GGGACTGAGGCGAGCGCGTCCGCCGCGCCGGCCGCGCCGATCCCGTTCGAGGAGATCATGGAGGTGTCGCGCGTGGCGATCGGGGCGGCGGAACTGGCGCGCGGGTAGGCGTCGTCTTGGGCTTGCAATGGTGTCAATTCCGGGGAGAAGCAAACATCATGGCAAAGCGTAAGGTTGCGCTGGCGACGCCAGGAGAAATCCTGCTCGAAGAATTTCTCAAACCGCAGGGGGTGACGCAGTACCGTCTGGCCAGGGAGATTGGAGGACGTTGAGCCCCCCGGCTAGAACAGCATTCAATTTAATAAGTAACATAAGTTTGACTATATTTGTTGTTTATATAATACTTATGTTATGTCTAAATCAAGTTACGCCGCGCAGGCGCTCCCTCCCATTGCCCTTAGCAGCCTGCGCAGGCTAGGGGAGAACATCGCTATCGCACGCGCTCGACGCAAGGAGTCGCAGCGCGCCTGGGCGGAACGAATAGGCGTCTCCATTCCCACACTTATTCGGCTTGAGAAGGGCGACCCCACGGTAAGCATGGGGGCCTATGCCGGCGCGCTGTGGCTGATGAACCGCGCACAGGTTTTAGCCGACATCGCTGCACCTGAAGCGGACCTGGGCGCGCTCGCGGCTGATGTTCGAAGGGCGGCGCAGCGCCGTTCCAAGCGGCCATCTCCTGCCCTCGAAGCGCTTCTCGACGAAGGCATGAAAAGCGATAAATGAGCGACTACCGCGTTACCGACGAACTGTTTCTTTGGTGGCTGGGGCGCCCGCGATCTCCCGTGCTGGTTGGAACCTTGCATCTGCTGCGTGAAACTCAAGGCGTGTCGCTGCGCTACTGCCCGCAGTGGCTGGTCAGCGGATTTGCGCTGAGTGAAGACTTGCCGCTGACCGATACCGAGCATCGCCCCGGTGAGCTCAAGACGGAGCGCAACACCGCCGCCGGCGCAGTCGATGACGCGCGGCCGGACCGATGGGGCGAGCGCATCATCCGCTTCATCAACAAGCCGCCCCGCCTGTCGCTGCTGGAGTATCTCTTTTTTGCCGGCGACGAGCGCTTTGGCGCCCTGGGTGTATCGCTCTCGGCCGAGGCGTACCTGCCGCACCGCAGCGGACCTCTGCCGGCACTTGGCGACGTTGCGGAGATGCAGGAGCTGGTAAGCAGGGTTATTGCCAACCAGCCGGTTGCCGAAGACAAGCGGCGGCTGATTGCGCCTGGCACCACGCTGGGCGGGGCGCGCCCTAAAGCGCTCATCACCATGGAGGGCGCGCAGTGGGTGGTCAAATTCTCCGAAAACGACGATCCCACCGATACGCCGCTCATTGAGCATGCTTGCATGACGCTGGCCGGCCAGGCGCGAATTCGCGTCGCCCGGACGCAAGCAATTAAAGTAAGAGCCATGCGGCGCGCCTCGAAGAGACATGCCGTTGCCGTGCTTCGCTTTGACCGTGCAGGCACCGTGGTCGATCCCCTACGCGTGCATGCGCATACCGCCCAGGTGGCCTTGCGCGCCGAGGGCAATGTCATGGGCTATCCCGAGCTTGCGCAGTTGCTGCGCCGGCGCGGCCCCACTGCGGGCGGGGTCGCCAGGGAGCACATGCGGGAGCTGTTTCGGCGCATGGTCTTCAATATCCTGATGGATAACACGGACGACCACGAAAAGAACCACGTCATTTTGGTGGACGACGCTCAATACTTCCACCTCGCGCCGGCATTCGACGTGCTGCCGACAGGGCAGGCCCTCGGCTATCAACAGATGCGGGTTGGCCGGGCCAGCGCGGATTCCACTATGGAAAACGCATTGTCCGAGGCGGTGCTCTTTGGCATGACCAGGAACGAAGCAGTGATCGAAGCGGCCTTCGTTGCCGCCGTGTGTGCGCAATGGAAAGAACACTTCAGCGCGATGGGCGTTACCAAGCCGGATATCGAATACCTGGCGCAGTACGTGGACCGCGAATTCCTCGCCAGACAGAGGGCCGACCTGGCGCGCGGGTAGGCGTGTCTTTGGGCTTCCAAACGCGTCCGTGCGAACGGGCCAATCGGCCGGAGAGCCACCTGCATTGCGGATATATCGGCAGTGTGGCTGACGAATTGTCGTTGAGAATTATATTAATTCTGGCATAATCCGAATGAAGCGGATTGAATGGCTCGGGGATAGTCGGGAGCGTATCCGCGGTTTTCCGAGTGATGCCAGGCGGCAGGCGGGCTATCAACTCGGGCGCGTCCAGGCCGGCGATGAACCGGCCGACTGGAAGCCGATGCCATCGATCGGTCAGGGCGCGAACGAAATCCGCGTTCGGGCGGGCGCTGCATATCGAGTCGTGTACGTCGCAAAATTCGCCGAGGCGGTGTACGTACTGCATGTGTTCCAGAAGAAGTCTTCCAGGACACCCAAGGCTGATATCGAGCTCGCGCGGTTGCGACTCGGATTACTAATTCAGGAGCGAAGGCAACGATGAGCGAAAAACTGAAACGGACACGTGGGAGCGAGAACGTCTTTCTCGACCTGGGGTTTTCCCGGGGTGAGGCCGAAAATCTCCGGCTGCGCGCCGAACTGATGATGCGCATTGAGGAGTTCTACCGCCGCAGCGGAATGACTCAGATCGACGCTGCGAAATTGTTGGGGCTCACGCAGCCGCGGCTGAATGCCCTGCTTAAAGGAAAGATAGAAATCTTCAGCCTCGATGCGCTGGTGCTGATCGCATCGAAGGCCGGCATGTCGGTTCAGCTGCAGGTGAAAAAGGCGGCATGACCGGCGCCCGCGCGACCGCTGCCCTGAAACCATTCGCAGCGAAATGAATTTGCGTGCGCCGTGCGCGCAAGGCGAAGGATCGCAATTGCGTGGCGGTCCTGTAGGTCCGCGAGCTGGATCGGGTTCGACTTCTCTGCTCCGGCTGGGCAAATCGGCCGGAGAACCGCATGGATAGTGGCCCTGCGGCAGTCTTCGCGCATGCTCTAAGCGCAAATTCAGTATTCGTGCACAAGTACTTGGGGGCGATGTTGCCGCAAGTATTTCGCTGCAAGGGCTAGCCCAACTTCCACAGTTGCTCCCAGTTTTCGGCGATACGCAAAGAATGAAGAGGAAAACATTCCTGCTCATCTCCTGCGCAGGATCAAGGAGGAAATCGATGGCTCGGACGAAACGAAACATCGGACTGGAAATTCTAGAAGGAATTCGCGAAATCAAGCGCGGCGAGCATGGTCGGATAGTCAACGTCCCCTCCGTGGCGTCCGTTCGGGAACGAACGGGCCTATCCCAATCCCGATTTGCCGAACTACTCGGTGTCTCGGTGCGTACTCTTCAAGAGTGGGAACAAGGCAGACGCGCACCTTCTGGCGCCGCGCGCACGCTGCGCCTGATCGCGCAAAGAAATCCCGGTGCATTGCTGGAAGTTGCGTAGTCGGAATCTAACCGTGTCGAAGGTATCTAAGCGAGCATCCGTCGCCATGCCGTCCGCGCGAGATGACAAGGTCATCACCGCATCGGCCAAGGCCGATCCCGATGCGCAGCCACTTGCACCGAAGCAGTTGAAATCCATGGTTCCGATCGGCGCATTGCGCGGGCGGCCGAAGTCAGCGCGCACGAAGTAACTCGTATCGGTGCGCTATAGCCCCGAAGATCTGGTAGGCAAAGCGGGGTCGGGTCGAGGAAATTGCGCTGCGTGCAACCGAATCCGCTTGCCGTGCCGCAGCGGTCAAGCGCACAGCACAGGCGGGAGTACATGTTGGAGCGAGCTTGCGCCGCGAAGCTCTCGATCCCCCCTTAGAGGAAAGTCCCCTTGGGGGGCTCGCGAATCAGAGTTGATCAGCCGCGCGGGTCCGCCTTGCGCACCTGCTGCACGGCGCGCTGCATCGCCACGCCGACCAGTGCGCCGATGGCATTGACGATTACGTCATCGGCCTCGAACGCATGACTGTGCGTGACGATCTCGGAGACCTCGTGAATGGCGCCGATGGCGGCGACGAGCGCCGCCATGAGCGCCGCCGGCCGTGACGGCCAACCGAGGCCGAAGGCGAAACCCATCAGCGCAAAGGCGCCCAGATGCGCGACCCAGTGCAGTACGCCGGGGAAGGCAAGGCCGGTGGCCGGAATGCTGCCGACGGTAAAGAGGCCGAGCGTAAGCAGCGCCGCCGCGGTTCGGGCGAGTTTGGTGACGCGGGTGAGGGTGGTCGCATTCATGAGGCAGGGCAGTTTAACAACTGGGGCCGGGAGGTCAAGGCTTGAGTAGCCACGATTTCAGTCCTTCAATTCACTATTTCGCCAACGGCTACAAGGCGATGCCGAAGGAGCGGCTGGAAGTGTTCTGCGCCGGGCGCATTCTGCAACTCGACAATTTCCGCAAGTTGAGCGGCTGGGGCTGGCCCGGGTTTTCGGGGATGCGCCTGTGGCGGCAGGACAAGGGGCAGCAGGCATGCGCGGAGGCGTTCGTCGGCGCGATCGGGGGGGGGACTGAGGCGAGCGCGTCCGCCGCGCCGGCCGCGCCGATCCCGTTCGAGGAGATCATGGAGGTGTCGCGCGTCGCAATCGAGGCGGCGGAGCTGGCGCGCGGGTAACTGCCATGTCCGGCAAATCTTCGAAGTCGCCGCATCACCCCGGGCGGCGCTATAATGCTAGCCATGGCTACCATAGACGCATCCCGAATCACGCGCGCCGCGCTGCGAGATTTGCAAGCCGGCAGGCCCGTAAAGCTGACCCAAGAGGGTAAAGCGATCGCTGCGCTACGAGCGCTTCCGTTGCGCCCGCGTTTTGATCCCGCCGCGGAACTCGCCGCGATCCGCAAGGCCGACCGAGGCGATGACTGGGCGAATTTCGTCGCCTGGCCCGCGTGAAGCGGGGCGATCTCTACTACGTCAGTCCGCCCGGTTTTCTGGGCAAAGTACGACCAGCCGTTATCGTCCAGGCAAATGTGTTCAATCACAATCCGCCTTCGGTCACCCGGTGCTTGCTGACCTCTACCTTGGTGGATTCACAGCTTCGAGTGACGATGCAGCCGTCCAAGGCGAAGGGGCTTGAGAAGCCCTCACAAGTCATGATCGACAAGGTGATGACGTTGCCGCTCGATAAGCTGTCGAACCGAATCGGCGCGGTGAGCGCCGGCGAACTGGATCAGATCAGCGCTTCGTTGCGCGCCTGGATGGACTTGTAGCCGGGCATCGGGATTGCTCCGCTGTGGTAGGCCGGAGGCGACCAAGACCTGGCGGATCGTTTATCACGTCGCGGCGGATGCGGTCGTGATTCTCGAAGTGTTTGCAAAGGCTACACAGAAAACACCGAATTCCGTGATTGCTACTTGCAGGGCAAGGCTGCGAATGTTCGCGTCTATTTGACTGCTGCAGGAGACTCGATGAAAGCAGAAAGACTCAGAAAACTTCGTGCAGCCGGCTGGAAGGCCGGCACCGCGCAGGATTTCCTCAAGCTGAGCGATGAGGAAGCGATGCTGGTGGAACTGAAGCTTTCGCTGGCCGACGCGTTGAAGTTGATGCGCAAGAAGCGCGGCATGTCGCAGATTGAACTGGCCGAGCGCATGGGCTCGAGCCAGTCCCGTGTCGCCAAGATCGAGGCCGGCGACGCGTCAGTCTCGTTCGATCTGATCATTCGCGCCTTTCTCGCCGCCGGCGCAAGCCGCGTGGAAGCCGCGTTCCACCTTGGGTGCGAGGCTGCGCTTGATTTCGATGGCCCACGGGGCGCCCTTGGGCCAGGACAGGAGCAGGTCGATCTCGGCACCGCCACTGCTGCGGTAGAAATGGCCTTGCCCTAGGGCAGGGGCGCAGCCGAGTAGGTTCTCGATCACGAAGCATTCCCAGCTTTGGCCGACCACGGGATGCGCGAGCAGCGTCTCCTTGTCGGCGATGTTCAGGAGCGCGTGGACCAGGCCGCTGTCGCGCACGTACACCTTGGCCGATTTGACCAGGCGCTTGCCCAAATTCGCATGCCATGGCGGCAGGCGGCGCACCAGCAGCAGGTCAACGAGCAGATCGAGATAGCCCGCGACAGGTTAAATTGCGCGTACAGGTGTCTGCAGGAATGTGCCCGGCTACGTGCTGCGCCACAACGTGAAGTCCGTCATCACCGGCTGGGCGCAGGTGAACAGATGGCGCGGCGAAACCGACACGCTGGAGAAGATGCAAAAGCGCGTGGAGCACGACATGCACATCATTCGCAACTGGTCGCTCGCGCTGGATTTAAAGATCGTGGCGATGACGGGGGTGCGGGGTTTGCGGGGCCGGGGGCATATTAGGGGGTGGGGTTTTCGGGGGTAGGTGGTCGCGAACAAGGTCGCGAGTCGTTCGTTCGGGTGACGGCATGATATGAGGCGCTTGGCGTCAAAGCCGGGAATGCGCGACAATTGAGACATTAATCTTGCAAGGATTGGCCATGGAACTCACCGCTGTTCTTACGCCTGCTGAAGAGGGCGGGTATGTTGCGCTCAACCCGGAGACCGGCACCACTACGCAGGGCGAAACGGTCGAAGAAGCGGTCGCCAACCTGAAAGAGGCGACGGCGCTCTATTTGTCTGAGTTCCCGCTGCCCGCACCGGGACATCCTGTGGTAACCATGTTCAGCCTTCCCGCGAATGCCTAAACTGCCCCGCACCTCCGGGGCGGGGATTGTCAAAGCACTTGAGCGGCTAGGCTTCGTAAAGATTCGCCAATCCGGCAGTCACGTCATCATGCGGCGCGGGACTAAGGGTTGCGTGGTGCCGATCCATCGCGAGGTCAAAGTCGGAACGCTCGCCGGGATTTTGCGTCAGGCCGAAGTCTCTCCGGACGAGTTCATTGCTGTAGCGTGACGCTACGTTACATCGCGCCCGCACGCAGTCGCGCACGACGAGCAGTACCGCAAGCTCGTGCCCGGCACCATGCTGCGCCACAAGGTGAAGCCGGGCGTCACCGGCTGGGCGCAGTTGAACAGATGGCGCGGCGAGACCGACATGGTCGAGAAGATGCAAAAACGCGTCGAGCACGACATGCACACCATCCGCAACTGGTCGCTCGCGCTCGATGTGAAGATCGTGGCGCTGACGCTGGTGCAGGGGTTTGCGTAGGAGGAGGCGTACTAGGGGGTGTTCGCGAGCTTTAATACCCGGCCTATCTCTGCGGGACAAACTTGATTTGGATATTGCAGCCTACAGCTTCAGCATATTTTTTCAGCGATGTGAGCGAGGGTGCATGCTTGCCGGCCGATTCGAGGCGCGAAACCGTGCTTTTCGTGGTACCCATGCGGGAGGCGACCACTTCCTGGGTAAGACCGGCCCGCGTACGCGCGGCGAGCATTTCATTCGCGACGGAGTACTCAATCGCTAGCGCTTGATAGGCGGCCTGAAAACCCCGCCGCTTGCTTGCTTTCCTCAGGAAAGCGTCATGGTCGTGGGGAACCGGTTGGTACTTGACTTCAGCCATGTAGCACCTCCTTCATGCGTTTGCGAGCGAGCTTCAGTTCCTGCTCCGGCGTCTGCCGTGATTTGTTGACAAAGGCGTGCAGGATCACCGCGCGCCGGCCCATTAGAAAGCAATAAAAAGCCCGCCCAATGCCTGACTTGCCCCTTGGTCTGAGCTCGAATAGCCCTTCTCCAAATGCGCGTGAATGCGGAAGCCGCAGATTTGGGCCGTGCTCCAAGAGAAGCTCGGCGATGCGCGCGTAGTCCGCAAGGATGTCCGCAGGCCAGGACTCAATCTCAGCGAGTACCTTCGGATGAAAGTATTCGATGGAGTAAGACATATTGAAATGTTCTCATATTTAAGAACATTGGTCAATTCGGCTTAAGGGGTCAGGCAGCGGGGTCGGGTCTTGCATTGACGCAAACGGTGGCGATGTTGCAGTACTGATGGGCTTTAGATCGTCACGCTAGCGGTGGTGCGGGGGGTTGCGGGACTGGCGGCGTATTAGGGGGACCGGCCGGCTCTGCGCGCGCCGGCGGAGCACAAGCGCCTGCTGTATGACCTGTGCATCCGCCGAACGCGGGGGTTGGTGTCCTTGGCGTGTCAAGTCGACAAGCGCGTTCAAACAGTGAGAAGATGCCGAAATGCGCTTAACTCCCGATCAGATTCAGGCCATTCGCCAAACCGCCCAGCGGGTGCTGGGTGCCGGCGCGCGGGTCAGCGTGTTTGGCTCGAGGGCGCTCGACAACCGCAAGGGTGGCGATATCGACCTGCTTTTCGAAACCGATGCCCTGCTTGAGAACCGTGCCCAGGTGCTGTGCCAGTTGCACGGCGCGCTGACCTTGGCACTGGGAGAGCGCAAGATCGATGTCCTTCTCATGGACGCCGCTACGCCGCCCGCGCCTGTTTTCGAAATTGCCAAACGTTCGGGCATTCGGCTATGAGCCTGCGCTACCTGCCGGAGCACGCCGAAGCCGCCTTGCTGGCGCTCGACCTCGCCCGTAAGGAGGCTGCGCATCTGCGGTACACTCACCGTACGTTGTATGCGCAGCCCATCGACGCCGCTTGGGTACGGCAACTGGCTACGCGTGACGACTTGGCCGAGAAGATCGATGCCTTTGTCAGCCGCTTCGGGCGGCTGCAGGATCACCTTGGTGAAAAACTGATTCCCCGCTTTGCTTCCCTGTTAGGCGAAGCGCCAAAATCCGTCCTGGATGTCCTCGTCTACGCAGAAACAATGCAATGGGTTGAAAGCGCCGAGACCTTTATCGGTGCTCGAAAACCGAGAAACCTGCTGGTTCATGAGTACATGTCTGATACCCAACTGTTTTTGCAAGCCCTGTTGTCAGCCCGCGAGTCTGCGGAAATGCTTTTTCGCACGGTCGCAGCGATTGAAACGGAAGCAGCGGCCCTTGGGCTACAGAGTTAGTCCGAAGCTCAATACCCCCTGTTGCCGGCGTGAATGTGCTCGAACCGCGCCCGCGCTGGTGCGGGACTTTGCGGGGCCGGGGGCATATTAGGGGGTGCTAAGTCGGCTGCCCCTCAGCCCCGCCTTCGTTCTTGTTCTTGACCATACTAACGCAAAACGTTAGTATTTATCTGCGATCAAGACGTTTAAGTGCCGAGACACGGAGGCATTGTTCGACGGGGCGCGTGTGGCGCGTTTCGTCAATTTCGCGGCCGTGGCAATGCGAAAGCTTCAGATAGTGCATGCCGCGACGCGCATCGAGTCTTTGCGCGTGCCGCCACAGAACAGGCTGGAGAAGCTCTCCGGCGATCGTATCGGGCAGTGGAGCATCCGCGTCAACGACCGGTTTCGCGTCTGCTTCGTTTGGCGCGACGGAGCGGCCTGGGATGTCGAGATCGTGGATTATCATTGAGGAGCAAGTATCATGGCAAAGCGTAAAGTTCGTCTGGCTACCCCGGGTGAGATCCTGCTCGAGGAATTTCTTAAGCCCCTTGGGGTGACTCAATATCGACTGGCCAAGGAAATTGGCGTGCCTCAGCGCCGCATCGGCGAGATCGTGGCCGGCAAGCGCGCCATTACGGCCGATACTGCCGCGCGGCTGGGGGTGTTTTTCGGAATGGAGGCTGAGTTCTGGCTGAATCTTCAGGCCCATCACGATCTTGTGCGTGCACGTGAGGCGCTTGCCGGACGGCTTGCGGAGATCACGCCTCTTGCGATAGCTGCTTGACCCTCCTTGCGAGCGGGTCGATCTCTACTACGTCAATCCGGCAGTCGCAGGGGAACGCAAAGCCGGCGGCGTGCAGCCGCCGCGGTTGAATAAATGCAAGGACTGGCGCGGTTCTTGGAGCGGTTGCGGGGGTGTGTGATGGGGGCAATTGAGGCGTAGCTGTTGAAGGGTAGGTCGGCGCCGAGGCTGGCAAGGAAGGTTGTCGTTGGATCTTAGTGCCTCGGGGATTCCGGATTCGTAGATTTGACAGCGCCGGTATATTGTCTATAATGCAATAGGACGAAAGCGCGCCGCATTCGGTATAGAAAACTGGTGCTTGGCAAGGCCGTCATCGAGGAGCGTATCTGGGCGGTGCGGCAGGCTGTTCCAGGCAGCGCCCATGGCTATAAGTACAGCCTTTCCTTGATCTTCGACGGCGAATGCATCTTGCGCTACGACAACGAGCGCGGCAAAGGAGATCATCGTCATTTCAGAGACCAGGAATCGACTTATGCCTTCGAGTCCATGGAGAGGCTGATGGATGATTTTCAGGCTGAAGTGCAACGAATATTGCAGGAGGTGGAGTCATGAAAGCGATTATTGGCGTTCAGTCCCTCGACGGGTTTTTCCAGGAAGGCAAGGATTTCACTCGCCGGCTGGATGCCGGGGAGAAAATGCATGAGGGCGATTTCCAGCTTTCGTTCTCCACGCCCGCACAACTGGTGGCGGAACTGTCGCCAAAGCGTATGGAACTGCTGCGGGTACTGAAAAATGCCGGTCCGCTCTCCATTCGAGCGCTGGCGAAGATGATGGGCAGGAACTACAGCAACGTCCACGCCGACGTGAGGCGACTGATTGAGCATGGCTTGATCGAGAAGGACGCTGGCGATCATATTCTCGTGCCTTGGGATGATATTGTGGTGCGCATGGATGCCTCACTCATGCGTCTCGCTGCGTAAGGCTCTCCGTGCGGCAGCGGGGTCAGGTCTTGCATTGACGCAAACGGCGGCGATGTTGCGGCAACGATGGGCTTTAGATCGTCGCGCTGACGCTGGTGTCACACTGCAGCCAGGCGCGCCGATTGCGTTCGAGGAGATCATGGACGTGTCGCGCGTGGCGATCGAGGCGGCAGAGCTGGCGCGCGGGTAGTCGTTTTTTTGAGGTGCTGTTTTACGACGCTGGGGGAGGGCCAAGGTGCTGGGGAACCGCATGGGTAGGGCGTCTGCGTGAGTTTGTCGATGGGCGGGCGGTGGCTGCTCTACTTCCATACCGTCCGGCAGTTGAAGCCGAGCCAGGTCTTCAGGCGCGCTTGGCACAGGCTGCCGGTGGTCGCGGCGCCCGGCGCGGGCCTGCGCCGGTTGCTGATCCGCTCGCACGCAAGGTTGGCAGGGGATTCCCGGCCTGTCGCAGGAAGGGACGCGCAGGGCGGCATTGTGGGTTGCTAAACAAATCTGTAAAATGTTTAGCAACTCCTGGTTCTAGTCATGCACTTTGCTGAACTGCCGCTGTCCGCCCAAACCGCTTACGCCGAGCTGCTCGAGCAGACCCGTGCGCTGGAGCTGACCAATGCGCTTTCCGGGCTCGTCGGAAGCTTTCACAAGCTGACACGCAAGGGGCAGGTGTACTGGTATTTTGCCTACCGGGATCTTGGCCAGAAAGTGCGCATGGCGTATGTCGGGCCCGACGACGAGCGAGTGCGCGCGCTGGTCGAGCGCTTCAGGCGCACGCGCCGCGCCAAGCCCCTTGCGCCGATGGCGCAGGCGGCGCTCGGGCTGGGCTGCGCGCCTACCGCTCCCAAGCACTTTCGCATCATCCGGCGCCTGTCGGAATGCGGATTCTTCCGGGCCGGGGGCGTGCTCATCGGCACGCACGCGTTTCTTGCCTTCGGGAACCTGCTGGGCGTCAGGTGGGCGCAGGCTGCGTCCACCCTGGATGTGGACTTTGCGCACGCCGGCAGAAACATTTCTGTCGCGTTGCCGGCGGACCTGCATATCGACGTGCATGGCGCGCTCGATTCGCTCGAAATGGGCTTGCTGCCGATCACGGAATTCAGCGGCAAGCCGGGCGCGCAGTACCGCAATCCTCAGGATCAGGAGCTGCGGCTGGATTTCGTGACCAGTGCAACTCGCGGCGGCAAGATGGTTGTGTTGCCGGATCTGAATCTGGGCCTGGAGCCACTCAAGTTCATGGAGTTCTCGCTACAGGCGACCACGCAGGGCTGCGTGATCGGGCGCGCGGGAGCTTGCGTCGTGAATCTGCCGGCGCCGGAGCGCTA
>ORJL010498765.1_pt1 | contig 11829 bp, 12 predicted proteins | sample 1779941 | NCBI WGS metagenome assembly ORJL01 (sample SAMEA104232317, study PRJEB22302) | groundwater metagenome | biome: forest; feature: aquifer; material: groundwater | place: USA | collected 2011-08-07 | depth 5.8 m
CCAGTCGCATGATTGGGCGGCAGGTGTTGCGCGCTGGAACGAGTATTGGAGCCAATGCCGAGGAAGCGGTCGGGGCCGCATCGAAGAGGGACTTCGCAAACAAAATGGCGATTGCACAGAAAGAAGCACGCGAAACTCACTACTGGCTCAGACTGATGCGCGATGCGGAGATGGTAAAGCCCGACGCTATTGCCCCCTTGATTCAAGAGGCGTTGGAACTCAAAAAGATTCTTTCCAAAACAGTCTCCACAACCCGAAAACATATCTCGGATTCCACCATTTGAGCCTTGTGCATTGAGTATTGTGCCTTATGAAAGGAATCTCCCACTTCTCCTCCGCTATCGCCGCCGCCACGTTCGTCCCCGGCGTGGTGGCCGCCTCGGCCCACGACCAGAGCCTGGTGCTGCTGCTGGCCGGGGTGTTCGGCCTGATGCCCGACTGGCTCGACTTCAAATTCGCCCGCTACTTCGAGCCGCCCGACGAAACCATCACCCCCGACCCGGCCCGCTTCGACGCCCAGGCCATTGCCCAACAAGTGGCCGAGGCCCTCGACCGCGCCTACGACTCCGGCGAGCCGCTGAGCGTGCAGCTCGACACCATGCCCCTCGGCGGCGACCGCTACCGGCAATACACCCTGCGCTTCGACAACGAGCACAACGAAGTGGTTATCGCCCTCGGCCCGGTGGTCAACACCTCGCAGCGGCCCCTCACTCCCACACCCCCACACTCCCATGCTCCGCCGGGCCGCGCCAGAATCAAAGCCAAACTCAACTACACCTACGACGGCGACATGAAGATCGATATCTTCGAAGGCCCGTCGTTTGAGTTCCGCCGCGAGGCGGACACGGTGGAGGTGTCATTTCTGCCGTGGCACCGGCGCTGGACGCACTCGCTGGTGCTGGGGGCGGCGTTCGGAGTGGCGACGGGTTTGCTGTTCGGGGTAATGGCCGGGCTGGTGGTCACCGTGGCCTACTGGACGCACGTGCTGGAGGACCAGTTGGGGCATCTCGGCTCCAACCTGTTTTGGCCGCTCACCACCCGCCGCTCGTCGGGCCTCAAGCTGTTGCACTCCGGCGACCCGCTGCCCAACTTCCTCACCGTGTGGTCGTCGGCCATGCTGGTGCTGTACAATCTCAACCGCTTTGCCCCCGTGCCGCAATTCGACGGCAACGTGTTTCTGCTGTGGGCCGTGGGCCTGCCCACCGCCGTGATGATCGGCGCGATGACGTATCAATCCAAAGGCAGAGCAAAGGCGAGAGAGGAAACAGAGCGGCAGGGTGAAGCGTTGGCAGAAGTTGAAGAGGGGCTATAATAGGGGCATTACCCATTTTGAGAGGACTATACAATGAAGAAAAACTCTTATCTATGGCTCGTCGCCATTGCCGCGCTGTTGATCGCCTCGTTGGCGTGTAGCGCGCTGGGCGGCGGCGATTCGGGCGCGGCGGCGACTCCGGCGGGCAGCGCGCTGGGCGGCGGCGATTCGGGCGTGGCGGCGACTCCGGCGGGCAGTGGTGTTACCAGCCCCACACAGGAGCCTCCCAAGAGTACGGGCTACAACATCGAGTTCCCTCTGCCCTCCAACGTCACCAACTTCACCGATCTGGGCGACGGCGCGATCAACTTCCAGACCGACATGAACTTGACTGACACGATTGCGTTTTATCGCGAAGCGTTCACCAAGTTGGGATACACCGAGCGCACGATCAACACCGCCATCACCGACACCACCTTCAGCATGGTGTTCGACGGCCACTCCAGCGGCAAGGCCATCGTCATTCAAGGCGTTGATCTGGGCGGCAACACCAACGTCAACATCCGGTTTGAATCCTTGTAGGAGCAGACTGTATCCGCGATTTGACGCTCTTCGCACTTCGCGCTAGAATTCGGATCACTTCATTCTTTGCAGGAGACACCTTCTATGTCAATGCGCGTCAGAAAAACCGCTGTGTGGGTTTCATCCCTTTTGTTCGGGATTGCCGGCGCATCCGCCATTGTGTTCTTGTTTTTCAAGACCACGCTTGACCGCTACAAAATCTGGTTCCCCGGCGACAACTATCTCGTGCTGATCATTGCCATCGGCGCGCTGGCGTGGATTTGGCTGGACTATTTCCTCGGCACCGAAATGCTGCCCAAGTAACCCTGCCCGAATTGCAACGGGGCGCAGAGACCTGCGCCCCGTTTTGATTCATCGCCACAGCTTGGCCCAGCCGAAGCGCACGGCCTGCCCCGGCGCGGTGGCGCGGGCCAGCACACCCACAGCCCCCTCGCCCACCGGCACACGTATCAGCACTTCGTCGTTGATGCGTATCAGCCCCACGCCCCCGGCCACGTCCACGCGCAGGCGGTTGGCCTCGGCCCCCAGCAAAATGTTCGGCCACTGCTGAAACGGCATCCACTCTTTGCCGTCCGCCGTCACCACTTCCACATATCCGTTGTTGTTGAGCAGCACGGCGGTGTACTCCGTGGCGCCGCGATAGCCGAACACGATGCCATAGGCCGCCCCGGCCGCCCCGGTGGATTGAAAGCCCGCCGCCTCAAAGGTGAATGGGGCAACCGGATCGCCCTGTGCCACTGCTCCCCCGGCCTCACCCGTTTGCTCCAGTGACACGGTGAGTCCGCCGGGCGCTTGGGTGGCGCTCCCGAACGTTTGCCACCGCCCAACCGCGTCGGCAAAATGATCTTCCCACTGCAGTGTGCCGTGCGGTTTGGGGTCGGCCACGCCGAGGGCCACGGCGAGGGCCACGGCGGCAATGGCCAGCACCACGGCCACAAAGCCCCAGCGCGCCGTGTGCCAGAGCCATTCCGGCACGTCTGCGGTTGTCTCGTTGCTCATTGTGGTATCCTCTTTCCCATGCCGTCCAAATTTCGCGTGCCGCTGATCTTCGTCGGTGCGCTACTCATTTCAGCGCTATTGGGATCAAGCGCCATTCGTCAGCAGTTGCCGCCCACGCCGGCCACGGCGGTGGTTGTGGTGTGGCCTACGAACACCCCATTGCCCACAGCCACCGCATCGCCATCGGCAACAGCCTCGGCAACGGCCTCTGCCAGCCTGACGGCCTCGCCAGTGGCAGCCACGCCGACTCCCACGGCGACCCCGCTGCCGTGGCCCACGCCCGACGCCAAAGCGCGGACGCGCGAGGTGAAGGTGCCCGTTCTCATGTATCACTACGTAGGGCCGCTGCCCGCTGCGCCGGACCAGATTCGCATCGGCCTGACCATTTTGCCAGATTATTTTGAGCAGCAGTTGCAGTTCCTGCAAGCGCGCGGCTACACATCCATTGACTTCTATCAAATGCAAAACGCGCTGGCGTTGGGCACGCCGCTGCCGGCCAAACCGATCATTTTCACTTTCGACGACGCTTACGAGGACGTGTATCGCTTCGCGTTTCCAGTCATGCAGAAGTATGGCTACACCGGCACGGTGTTTGTGCCCACGCAGTTCCTCGACGACGAATTGGCCGGGTATATGTCGTGGGATGAGGCGATGGAACTGTACCACGCCGGGTGGCGGCTGGAGCCGCACACCAAAACGCACGTGGAGTTGCAAAACCGTTCGCGCGACTTTCTGGTTTATCAAATTTACGGTTCGATGGATACGCTGCGTTTCCGTCTCGGCTATCAGCCGCGCTTTTTTGCGTACCCCTCCGGCAAGTATGATGATGCGGCGATTGCGATGCTCAAAGAGGTGGGCTACTGGGGCGCGGTGACGACCGACAGCGCGCAGTTCCACCGGCTGGCGAATGCGCTTGCGTGGGGCCGGGTGCGGGTGAGCGGAACAGAGACGTTGCAGGACCTCGCAAACCGGCTGGGCGAGCCGTTTCCGTGAGAAGCGGTTTCACACGCGACGAGTCCCACGACGACGCGCCGCCCTGTGAAAGCGTTGCCACGGGCAGGCATGCGCCCCCGGATTCCGTTGTTTTTCCATGAGCAAATCGCGCTGCGAGTCACCGAGATCAACATTGATAGCTTTTGCCAGCGTTCCGGCGATACCTTTGCGAAACTATGGCCGATAAACTCTCTTCCCGACTTCCCGGATTCTACGATAAGACGCAGCCGGAGCGCGCCGCGATGGCGGCGGAGTGGGCCGGGCTGGATGCGAAAACCCGGGCCGCGCTGGACGGTTCGGGCGGGCTGACCGCGGAGCAGGCCGACCACATGATTGAAAATGTGGTGGGACTGCACGCGCTGCCGCTGGGCGTGGCGGTGAATTTTGTGGTGAACGGGCGCGAGGTGCTGGTGCCGATGGCGATTGAGGAGCCGTCGGTGGTGGCGGGCGCGAGTTTTATGGCCAAGCTGGCGCGCGCGGGCGGCGGGTTTGTGGCGCACACCACCGAGCCGCAGATGATCGGGCAGGTGCAGATTTTGGACGTGGCCGATCTCGCGTCGGCGCGGCTGGCGCTGCTTGAGAAGAAGGCGCACATTCTCGATCTGGCGAATCGGATCGATCCGGTGATTGTGAAGTTCGGCGGCGGGGCGCGGGATCTGGAAGTGCGCGTGATGGCGCAGTCGCCGATTGGGCCGTTTCTCGTGGCCCATTTGATTTACGACACGCGGGACGCGATGGGTGCCAATGCGGTGAATACGGCCTGTGAAACGTTGGCCCCCACCATTGAGCAGATCACCGGGGGGCGCGTGCATCTGCGCATCCTCTCCAACCTCGCCGACCGGCGGCTGGCCCGCGCCCGCTGCGTCATTCCGGTATCCGCATTGGAATTCGGTAAAGACGACCCGCCGGGTCGTCTTTACGGCGGCGCGACGGTGCGCGACCGGATTATCGAGGCCTATGCGTTTGCGGCTGTTGATCCATATCGGGCGGCGACGCACAACAAAGGAATCATGAACGGGGTGGACGCGGTGGTGATTGCCACCGGCAACGACTGGCGGGCGATTGAGGCCGGGGCGCATTCGTATGCGGCCCGGAGCGGGACGTACACCTCGCTGAGCCAGTGGGGCAAGGATGCGGAGGGGAACCTCGTCGGCTCGCTGGAGATGCCGATGGCGGTGGGCATTGTGGGCGGGGCGACGAAGGTGCATCCCACGGCGCAGGCGGCGCTGAAGCTGATGGGCGTGACCAACGCCCGCGAGCTGGCGGAGGTTATCGTGAGCGTGGGGCTGGCGCAGAATCTGGCCGCGCTACGCGCGCTGGCGACCGAAGGCATCCAGCGCGGGCACATGACTCTGCACGCGCGGCAGGTGGCGATTGCGGCCGGGGCGGTGGGCGAGCAGATCGAGGCCGTGGCCGGGAAGCTGGTGGCCGAGAAGAAGGTGCGGGTGGATCGGGCGGAAGAAATACTGAAGGGGTTGGCTTGATACAGGACGCAGATGGACGCTGATATCACGGATAAACGCAGATTACTTTTTTGATTTATCAGCGTTCATCAGTGGTAACTGCTCACGCGGCGTGAAATGTGGTTGTTATTGCCGTCTAATCCGCCCACGCCCGCCACCTAGTCCCAACCCTTCTCGGCTGGGACACACGGGCAGTAAAAAGCTCGGGGTGAGATGCAGTTTCCGGGCGGATTAGATGCGATAAAAGACACTTCCCAGAATTGCGTGAGTAGTTGCCCACAGCCAAAAAACGGCTGTAGGGAGACACACATGCAAAACCTGATTACTTCTGATCCGAAGATTGTGATGGGCAAGCCGGTGATCGCGGGCACACGCATCACGGTCGAACTCATTCTCGACAAACTCGCCGCAGGCGAGACCCACGAACAGATTTTAGAAGCGCACCCGCATTTGACCCGCGAGGCGATACAGGCGACCTCAACACTCAAAACTCCATGACTTCTCCCAACGCACAACTCCTCAAACCTGACAACCCCGTGGGCATCGTGGGCTACGGCGCATACGTGCCGCGCTTCCGCCTGCCCGCCAGCGAAGTGTCGCGCATTTGGACGGAGGGCACGAGCGGCTTGCCCATCAAAGAGAAAGCCGTGCCCGGCCTCGACGAGGACGTGGCGACGATGAGCATCGAGGCCGCCCGCAACGCCCTCGCCCGCGCCGGGATCGATCCGCAGGACATCCGCGCGGTGTGGGTCGGCTCGGAGTCGCACCCCTACGCCGTCAAGCCCACCTCCACCATTGTGGCCGAGGCCATTGGCGCCGTGCCCAACACCCAGGCTGCCGACTGGCAGTTTGCCTGCAAAGCCGGCACCGAAGCCATGCAAGCGGCAATGGGCTTTGTGGGCAGCGGCATGGCGAAATATGCCCTGTCGGTGGGCATGGACACGGCGCAGGGCCGCCCCGGCGACGCGCTGGAATACACGGCGGGCGCGGGCGGCGCGGCGTACCTCATCGGCGCGGCGGCGGAGGCGCTGGCGGTGATCGAAGGCTCGTACTCTTTCGTCACCGACACGCCCGATTTCTGGCGGCGGCAGTACGAAAAGTATCCCGAGCACGGCCAACGCTTCACGGGCGAACCGGCCTACTTTAAGCATGTGATCGCTGCGGGCGAAACGTTGATGAAGCTGATGGGCACCACGCCCAAAGATTACAGATACTTTGTGCCGCACCAGCCCAACGTCAAATTCCCACAACGGGCGGCCAAAATGCTGGGCTTTGCCGACCCACAGGTGAAGACCGGTTTGTTGGTGGGCGTGATTGGCAACACCTATGCCGGAGCGGCGATGATCGGACTCGCCGCCGTGCTGGACGAAGCCAAACCGGGCGACAACATCCTCATGGTCTCGTTCGGCTCGGGCGCGGGGTCCGATGCCTTCCACATTCGCGTCACCGACCGCATCGCGGGCAAGCCCGCCCTGGCCCCCACCACCCAGAGCTACATCGCCCGCCGCACGCAAATCGATTACGCGACGTACACGCGGTATCGAGGAAAGTTGACGATGAAATAGAGGTCGGAGGTCTGAGGTCGGATGTCAGAGCAATTCTGGCCTCCGACCTCTGACCTCCGACCTCCGACCTCTAATCTATGAGAGACGTTTACCTCCTCGGCCTCGGCCAAACGGAAGTGGGCGAACACTGGGAAGTGTCGCTGCGCCAATTGGCATTGACGGCCATCTACTCCGCGCTCAAAGACGCGGGCATCAAAATGACCGAGCGCGGCCCGGCACCCGAAGCCCTGTTTGTGGGCAACATGCTGGCCCCGCAGCTCTCAAGGCAGGCCCACCTCGGCGCGCTCATTGCCGACTTCAGCGGCCTGCGCGGCATCGAGGCCGCAACGGTCGAAGCCTCCGGCGCGTCGGGCGGCGCGGCATTTCGGCAAGCGTGCCTCGCCATCGCCAGCGGCTACATCGACTCGGCGCTGGCGGTGGGCGTGGAAAAACTCACCGACACCGTCGGCCCCGGCGTGAGCGGCGCCGCCTCCACCTCCACCGACACCGACTGGGAAGGCGCGCAGGGTGCGACGCCCACGGCCATTGCCGCGCTGATCATGCGCCGCTACATGCACGAAACCGACACCGCCCTGCCGGACTTTGCCGGGTTCTCGGTGAATGCGCACGCCAACGCCAAAACCAACCCCAACGCCATGTTCCGCAACAGCCTCACCGCCGAGGCTTTTGTAAAAGCGTCCATGGTGGCCGACCCGGTGAACATGTTCGACACCGCGCCGGACGCCGATGGTGCAGCCGCGGTGCTCCTGGTGGCCGCCGATTCGTTGGGCAAACTCGAACTCTCTCACGGGCCCGTTCGCGTAGCCGGATCGGCCATTGCCACCGACACCGTGGCGCTGCATGATCGCCCCGACCCGCTCTTCTTCCGCGCCGCCAATCTTTCGGCGGGCAGGGCTTACGACCAAGCGGGCATCGGGCCGAACGAAATGAACGTGTTTGAACTGCACGACGCCTTCACCGTGTTCGCCGCGTTGTCGTCGGAAGCGTGCGGCTTCGCCGCACGGGGACAGGGGTGGCAACTGGCGACTCAGGGCGGCATCAGCCTCAAGGGGCGCATTCCCATCTCCACCTTCGGCGGACTCAAAGCCCGGGGCAACCCCGGCGGGGCCACCGGGATATATCAAATTGTAGAAGTGGCCCGGCAGTTGCGCGGTGACGCCGGGGCGAACCAGGCGCCCAACCCGCACTGGGGCATGGCCCAGTGTCTCGGCAGCGCGGGCGGCACTGCCGTGACTCACATTCTGGAGCGAGTCTCATGAAACGATTAATCACGTGGATACTCATCGTCGTCGCCATCGTAGCGGTAGTAGTTGTGGCGGCTTTGGTCCTTCGCAAACCAACCCTGGCTCTCGTAGCCGGCGACCCGTGGGATTACGCGCTCACCCTCAGCGACCTCCCGCCCAAGTGGGAGGTGAGCAATTCCGAAATTCAGACAGCCTACGACGCGGCTCAACCGGCAGACCCCGCAGCCACCGCCACTCCCGTCTCCAATCCGCCGAGTCAGAGCGGCCTGCAGAAGATTTACTTCATTGATTTCACCAATCAAACTGCGGCCGATATATTTTTCGTCTCGTCGCAAGTCGTTATTTACGACACGCCGCAATCGGCGCAGGCGGCGCTGGCCGCCGAAGCGCCCGGCCAGGAATGGGAAAAGTTTACGCCCTCGCAAACCATTGGCGACGGCACGATTGCCTGGCATCTCCTGTCTAAAGAGGACGCCCCCGAACAGGCCGCCTATCGCGTGGACTTCCGTTATCTCAATGCGATTGGCTCGGTCGGTGTCACCGGCACCAAAGAGACGGTCGCCGACGACAAGCAAGCACAGGCTTACGCGGTGAAGGTGTTCGACAAAATGAAGAAGGCCGCGCAGCCCGAGGCGTTGAAGATTCTGGCTGACGGTGCGCGGCCCGATCTGCGCCCGCTGCTTCTCACCCAGAGTGAGCTGGCCGGGCTGGACCCGAATGTGGGGCGGCCCTGGACTTACGATAGCCGCCTGCTCCCGGCCTGGACTCCGAACTCGGCGCTGAGTGACCCGCAAGGCGTGGCTCGCTTTGGGCGGCTTATGGGCTATCAGGTCTACATGGTCAAACTGCTCGGCCCAAACGATACCCATGCCACCTTTTCCGCCGGCCTGTTGCAGCAAGTGACCGCTTATGCTCAGGCGGACAAAGCTCAGCAGATTCTGGAGCACATGGCCGGGCTGGAAACCGGCCCGTGGCCCCCCCCGCCGCAAGTGGGCGACTCGGCCCGGGGCTGGTCCGATACGCTCCATCCACAGGAGGCCAACTCACAAACAGTGGCCGTCACCGAGATTGATTTTCGCGTGGGAACGTATATCGCCTCCATCCGGCTGCAAACCCTGCCGTTGGCCGCCGCCGAAATTGCCGACGCGGGCGAAGCCAATAAGCAATTGGCGCAAAAGCTCGCGCTGGCTTTGGCCGAGAAATTACGGGCGCAAACCAGGTAGAAAGCAGTCTGATAGTTTCTGAGAGCCAGAGAGCACTATCTTTACGCTCACATTACTTGGAGACTAATCATGGAAATTTCACGCAATTGGCGGCTTCAGAAACAACGCTACGGGTTGGTGGGCGAGGTGTGCGACCACTGCGGGGCCAAACTGTTCCCCCCGCGCGACGTTTGCCCGGAGTGCGCCGAGGAAGCCAAGACGCTGTACCAATTTTCGGGCCGGGGCGAGGTTTATTCGTACACCACGGTGTACGATGCGCCCGAGGGTTACGAAGAGCAGGCTCCATACACGGTAGCCATCGTCAAACTGAAAGAAGGCCCGCTGGTAACGGCGCAACTCACCGACGTGGACAACGGCAAAGTGAGCATCGGCCAGCCGGTGGAAATGGTCACCCGCAAACTGCGCGAAGACGGCGAGCGCGGGATGCTGGTGTATGGGTATAAATTTCGACCTTCATTGGTTCACTAAATTCTGCAAGCTAAAGTCTGCACAACCCAGCGTCTTTCCTCGAATTGCCTATGCGCCTCCTCATCATCCTGGGGAGGCGCATTTAGCCACTCTACAGCAGATTTCTCTTCGGTGTACGGGCGACGCATTCGCCTCCGGCACCCAGAGCCACAAAAATCCGTGCGGCGAATGCTTCGCCCCAACCTCGCGCCATCAATTAATTGGGAATCTGCTCTAAGCCGGCTTTTAGATCCGAAAGATACTCGGCGGCTTTCCCCTCCCACCCTTCTATCGCTTTCAAGTCAATAGTTTGTTGGCACGATTAAAACGCTATTCCTGCGCCAATCCCCAACGCCGAGGGCGCGGGTAACGGTTCGAGGTACGGTGATGGCCTCTCAGGCGGCCGCCGGCAGGGCTTGCAGTTCGACTTTCTCTTGCGTGCTGAGCACCTTGCCCAGGTCAAGCACGCTTTGCGTGACCAGCCGTTCCGCGACTTTGGCGATGCCGCGCATGAAACCCGAGTCCGCCGTGGTGACGATGGGGGAGGGCGGCTCGATGGCCTCGCTGCTGACGTGCAGGACTTCGCTCACGCCGTCCACCACGATCCCCACCGTGCCCCCGCCCACACCTGTCCCGGATGCGCTTGCCGGGATTTCCACGACGACGATGCGCGTATCCTTGGTGGCCTGTTCCCGTGACAGGCCGAAGCGCTTGCGCAGATCAATCACCGGCAGCACTTTGCCCCGCAGGTTCGTCACGCCTTCCACAAAGGCCGGCGCGCGCGGCACGACGGTGATGGCCTGCATCTTGATGACACCAGTACCTGCGCCTGCGGCGCAGCCGCTGGCGCAGGTGTGCCTTCCACGGCGGCGATGTCCACGCCGTAGTGCTCGTTCGCCAGGTCAAAAACGACCAGTTGGTTTTCCATGTTCATTACTCCTGTGGCCGCAGACCTGTCAGGTCCGCTATGCGAGACCTGACAGGTCTACAACCGGCTATCTGCCTTTTGCTAGCGTCCCGCCGCCAGCGGCAGGTCTTCGTAGCGGTGGCCGTTGCCGCCGAACGCGGGGGCGGCTATTGGAGCTGCCGGGGATGCCACGCTTCGGTTTTCGCGCCCGATGCGCCGCTTCAATGTCTCCAGCGCCGCCACCACGGCCTGCGAAGCGCGCCTCAATTGTCCCAAGCCAGTCTGAGCCGCCGCCGTGTCGCTACGCCGGTGGGCCTGGAGGATGGCCGCCAACGACTGGTGAACGTCCCGGTGTGGCGCCTCAATCGCCTTGAACTCGGGCAGCCGGCCCCACTCGGCCTGCCCCCGCCCGCGATACCATCGGCCCAGCGCGCAATCCGTATGGGAAGTCATTTCCTCTGCTTTGATAATCTCGCCGCCGGCCAACATCCTGTCCACGCGATTGACCCAGTTCAGGTGCGCCTGCTTGAAGGTTTCAATGACTTCCTCCGCCGTGGCCTCGCCTTCGGCCGAGAGTTTGAACTGCTTCACCAGCGCCTGCAGCGCCTGCGCCATCTCGCTGAGTGATTGGGCGCTGGCCGTCACTTCCTCCACCTGCGCGCTCATTTCTTCAGCCGACGCCGACACTTCCTCCACCGCCGCGCTGTTCTCTTCGCTCACGCTGGCGATGCTCTCGATGGCCTGCGTCACTTCGCTGGACCCCGCCGCCATCTCTTCCGTGGCCGCCGTGTTCTCTTCCACCACCGCGCTCACGCTGTCCATGGCGCTCACCAGTTCGTTCGACGAAGCGCTCATTTCCTGCGCCGCGGCCGCGATTTCTTCCACCTGCTGATTGACCGCCTCGGCCGCTTTCAGGATTCCGGCCAGCGCCTGCCCGGCTTCGCTGGCCCGCCCGGCCCCCGCTTCCACTTCCCGCGCGCCATCGTCCATCGCCGTCACCGCTTCCGCCACCGTCTGCTGAATGCCCCGGATCAAGCCGGCGATCTCTTTGGTAGCCACCGCCGACTTCTCGGCCAGCTTGCGCACTTCGTCGGCCACCACCGCAAAGCCCTTGCCGTGCTCGCCGGCCCGCGCCGCTTCGATGGCGGCGTTGA
>ORJL010127555.1_pt1 | contig 11824 bp, 13 predicted proteins | sample 1779941 | NCBI WGS metagenome assembly ORJL01 (sample SAMEA104232317, study PRJEB22302) | groundwater metagenome | biome: forest; feature: aquifer; material: groundwater | place: USA | collected 2011-08-07 | depth 5.8 m
CTGGCCTGCTAATAGCCAGGACCACGGAGAAAATGGTGCCATATTCCATAAACTAGCCAGACGCTAGCTCATTCGCAACGTCCATAACCCGGACGGACACCCCTCTATATCTGTCTTTGAGACAGGCTCCCCAGCTCGGCACGAATGGGAATACACCAACCTCCGCAAGGCCGGCCAAGCTGCAACGTGGCTGGTACAGCAGAGGATTCCTGCCGCACGCTGACTTCCCGGGTCTCTTGCAGATGATCACCTACCGCCTGGCCGACAGCCTCCCGGCCGGGGTTCTGATTCGGATCTTGGAGGAGCTGCGCACGATTCCCAAGCCGCGGCAGCAGGTCGAGAAGCGCAGGCGAATAGAGGGGTGGCTGGACGCTGGTCACGGCTGCTGCGTCCTACAGCAACCCCCGGCAGCCGAGTGCGTGGTGAAGACGTGGCAGCGCTTCGCAGGAGAGCGATACGATTTGATTGCGCGGGTTGTGATGCCCAACCATGTGGATGTGCTGGTCCGAGCGTATGAGGGCGCCACGGTGGGGAACGTGCAGTCGTGGAAGAGCTACACGGGAAGACTGATTGCCGAGCTGGGGCTCGGCGTTCCCAGGCCGTGAAACCTGACCTGCCTCCGCCATTGACATACTCTGAGCCGGGGTCCTATATTGCCTGGAAAGATGGATAGGCCCGGCGCGGACGCCGTGGAGGCACCGGGGCTGGCTTGGAGGCGAAGATGGACCGTGATTTGGCCGTGGTGGGAACGTCGGTCCCCAGGATGGACGGGCTGGATAAGGCCACGGGGCGCGCGGTGTACGGTCAGGACTTGCGTCGCCCAGGGATGCTGTGCGGGATGATGCTGAGGAGCAAGTATCCCCACGGGCTGATCCTGTCGATCGACGCCAGTCGAGCCGAGGCCCTGCCGGGCGTAAAGGCCGTGGTGACGGGGCAAGACCTGCTCCCGGGCCGTCAGGGTCAGTTCGTCAAGGACGACACCCCCCTGGCCAGGGACCGGGTACGCTACCTGGGTGAAGCGGTGGCCGCCGTGGCCGCCCTGGACCGGGATACGGCGCAACGTGCGCTGGCCCTGATCGACGTGCGCTATCAGGAGCTTCCCGCGGTCTTCGACCCGGAAGAGGCCTTGAAGGAAGGAGCGCCGGTCCTCCACCCGGACCTGGATAGCTACCTGGACAGCAGGTCACCGATGAACAGGGGCAGAGGGAACGTCTGCACCCACACCAGCCTCCGGAAGGGAGACATCGAAGCCGGCTTCCGCAGGGCGGACCTCATCATGGAAGACACCTTTCGCACCCAGGCGGCCTGCCACGCCTACCTCGAGCCCCACGCGGCGCTAGCGGAGGTCGACGAGAACGGCCAGGTCATGGTATGGCTCACCACCCAGGGTCCCTTCAGCATCCGGGCGGAGCTCGCCGCGATCTTCCACCTTCCCATGAGCCGGATCCGGGTTGTCGCCGCCCGCTGTGGCGGAGGCTTTGGCGGGAAGAACCGCTCCCCGGCCGCTCCAATCGCCGTGCTGCTGGCCATGAAGTCCGGCCGGCCGGTGAAGGTGGCGCTGAACGGGGTCGAGGACCTCTTGTGCTCCCACCCCCGCCATCCGTCTATCATCCGGCTCAAGACCGGAGTCATGAAAGACGGGACCCTGGTCGCCCGCCAGGCTACGGTGATCATGGATACAGGTGCCTACGCCGATTTCGGACCGGGGGCCACCTCCCTGGCCACCATTTCAGCCCCAGGTCCCTACAAGATCCCAAACGTAAGCTCCGACGGCTACTGCGTTTACACCAATAAGAACGCCAGCGGCGCTTGCCGGGCGCCCGGAGCGGTACAGGCAGCCTTTGCGGTCGAGTCGCAGATGGACATGATCGCCCACCGGCTGGGCCTGGACCCCCTTGAACTCCGCCTGAAGAACGCCGTATCGGAGGGAGACCTGGCCTCCACCGGGCAGGTTTACGGTCCCCTCGGCTTGAAAGCGGTCCTGGGCGCAATCCGAGACACTCTGGACCGGGAGGGTCCGCCAGTCCCCGGCCGAGCCTGGGGCGTAGCCTGCGCCAAGTGGGGGGTAGGCGGGACCTCCTCCAGCGCCCAGATCAAGATCAACGAAGACGGCACCGCCGTCTTGCACACGGGGGCCGTCGACATAGGGGCGGGGTCCGACACCGTCCTCTGCCAGATCGCCGCCGAAGAGCTGGGGCTGAGGTTCGAGGACATGAGCGTCGTGTCCGGTGACACCGACGCCACGCCCTACGACATGGCCACGGTGGCCAACCGGACAACCTTCACTACGGGCAATGCCGTGCGCCTGGCCGCCGCCGACGCCCGCGAGCAGATCTTCGAACTCGCCGCCCAGGTCCTGGAAGCCAGTCCGCGGGACATGGAGGCCGTGGACCGCAAGATACGGGTCAAGGGGTCTCCGGATCGGGCGGTATCTATAGCCCAGCTAGCCGCCGCCTCTCATGGGAAGGGTGGTCCGGTCCTGGGCCGGGGATCCTACATGCCAGTGGCGCCCGACTTCGACCCACTCAAGGTTAAGGGAGGCGCTCAGGTCACCAAGTCGGGGGACAACTTCACCGCCCAAGCCGTCCAGGTCGAGGTCGACGCCGAGACCGGCGCAGTCAAGGTCCTTCGGGTCATCGCGGCGCTGGACATCGGGTGCGCCATCAACCCGAGCCTGGCCGAGGGGCAGGTAGAGGGAGGAATAGGCTTCGGTTTGGGATTTGCCCAATCGGAACAGGTCCAATTTCAGAACGGACGGATCGTCAACCCGTTTCTGCAGGACTACAGGCTGGCCAGAGCGGCCGACATGCCCCCGATCGAGGTGGTCCTGGTCGAAGAGGTGAAGGGCGAAGGGCCCTTCGGCGCTAAGGGGCTCGGTGAGGTACCCAACATCGCCACCGCGCCGGCTCTGGCCAACGCCATCTTCAATGCCACCGGCGTGCGACTGACGGAACTGCCCATGACCCCTGAGACGGTCAGAGTGGCCGCCGCCCATCAACCGGACGAGCTCGGCCAGACTGGAGCACGGTAACCCACTTCTCCCCTTCGGGGAGAAGTGAGTTTCAGGAAGAGTAGGGGAGATCCCACGGTCCAAGAAGGTCCGGTCCCTTCGATAGGGGTTCCTTCTCCCTCTGGGAGAAGGCTAGGATGAGGGAATCCCCTGCTGGCGAAGTAGCCTTTCCCCTTCCTTGGCTATTCTCTTGGCCTTGAACGAAGGACGCATATGCGCCATGCCTTAGCGTGGGTAGAGAACAAACCGGACGATGGACTGTACCCCGGCTTCAGCCTTGCGTACAGTATTCAAGCGGGGGACAAGCCCCCGCGCTACGCCAACTCCGAATAGGCAGGGAGTGCAGAGGGACCGCGGTCCCTCTGCCGGGGTTCAAAAGGGGTGTCCCCTTTTCACACTAAGAGGTAAGATGTCCGCAGGGCTGCTCCAGCCCCTCCAGGGGTTTGGTGGCGTTCCTACGTGGTACTCGGTCTTGAGGGCCAACGGTTTGCGCCCACACGCCCTGAGGCATATAATCGGAACACCGTGGCAGATCCCTCTAGCCCCAACTCCCGAATGATGGCGACCCTCAAGTCCGTCTTCGGATATGACTCTTTCAGGCCTCTCCAACGAGAGATCGTGGAGTCGATCCTGGACCGGAAGGACGTCTTCGTGTTGATGCCCACCGGCGGAGGCAAGTCCCTATGCTATCAGTTGCCGGCTCTGCTGAAAGACGGGTTGACCGTAGTAGTCTCACCCCTGATCGCACTCATGAAAGACCAGGTCGACAGTCTTCGGTCGCTCGGGGTGGACGCCACCTATATCAACAGCTCTCTGGACGCGTCGGAGGTGCGCCGCCGGCAGGGGTCGGTGGCCCGCGGCGAGGTGAAGCTGCTCTACGTGGCTCCCGAGAGGCTCATGGTCCCGGGCTTTCTGCATCTCCTGGCCTCGCTGCCGGCGCCGTTCTTCGCCATCGACGAGGCCCACTGCATCTCGGAGTGGGGCCACGACTTCAGGCCGGAGTACCGCCAGCTCAAGCGGTTGCGTGATCTCTTTCCCCAGTCCAGGCTCGGCGCCTTCACCGCCACCGCCACCCTCCGGGTCCAGGCAGACATCAAGGCCCAGCTAAAGCTGGAGCGAAGCGACTGCTTTCAGGGAAGCTACAATCGCGCCAATCTGTTCTACGAAGTCCGGCTAAAGCAGTCGGCCTACGCTCAACTGGTCCAGTACCTGCGCGGACGCCGGAAGGCGTCCGGAATCATCTACTGCCAATCTCGCGCCCAGACGGAGAGCCTGGCCGGCCGGCTCAGGACCGATGGGTTCAACGCTGCGCCCTATCACGCCGGACTGGAGAACGAGGAGCGCAGGTTGACCCAGGAGGCGTTTATCAAGGACGACATCGACATCATCGTCGCCACCATCGCCTTCGGCATGGGCATCGATAAGCCCGACGTCAGATTCGTGATCCACTACGACATGCCCAAGTCCCTGGAGGGGTATTATCAGGAGTCGGGCCGGGCGGGACGGGACGGGGAGCCCAGCGATTGTATCCTCTTCTACGGCTCCGGAGATATGGTCAAGCTCCAGCGCTTCATCGACGATAAGCCCTCGCCCGATGAACGGCGGATCGCGCTAACACAACTGCGGCAGATGGCGGACTGGGCCACGGGTACCGGTTGCCGCCGGCGCGCCCTGCTGGCTTACTTCGACGAGGACTTTCCCGGCCAGGCCGGGTCGTGCTGCGACGCCTGCAAGACCTCCGTCGGAGAGGAGGACTACACGGTGCCGGCCCAGATGCTGCTTTCCTGCGCCCGGCGGACAGGTGAGCAGTTCGGTATGACCCACCTCATTGACGTTCTCCGAGGATCGCGGGCCGAGGGCGTACTTCGCCACCGGCACGACCAGCTCTCGGTGTACGGCATCGGCCGGGACCGCCCCAAGAGCGAGTGGCAATACATCGCCCACGAGATGCTGCGCCGGGGCTACATGCGCCAGGCCGGAACGCAGTACGCCACGGTCGAGGTCACCGATATGGGGCGGGCGGTCCTCTTCAAGGGCGAGAAGGTCCTGTTGCCCGCCCAGCCGGCGCGGTCCGACCAGTCGCCCGTATCGGACGTCCACTACCAGGCGATCTTCGAATGCCTCCGGACCGTCCGAAAGAGACTGGCCGACAGCCTGCAGCTCCCGCCTTATGTCATCTTTCACGACACGACGCTGAGGCAGATGTCGCTGGCCCTTCCCACCACTCGCGAGCAGCTCTTGCGCGTCGAAGGAGTAGGCGAGCATAAAGCCACGGCCTACGGCGAAGAGTTCCTCGCCGCCATCGACAGCTACATTCGGGAGACCGGCGCCAAACCGGCGCTTCAGGGCACGCCGGGAACCGGGTCCAGACCGCGACGGTCGAGGGCGGACCTGGGCGATTCCGCCCACCTGACCCTGGAGCTCTTCCGGAAGGGCCATGACCTGGCAGAGATCGCCTCCCTGCGGGACCTGAAGGCATCCACATTGACAGGCCATCTGGTTGAGGCCATGGAGGCGGGCGAACGCCTGCCCATCGATAGGCTGGTCGGCGACGATAAGCGCCGGGCCATAGAGGAGGCCATGGGACGGCTCGGCACGATGCCCTTGAAGCCGGTCCTCGAGAGCCTGGGCGAAGGCTACACCTACGACGAGTTACGGTTCGTCCGGGCGGCGCTGGCCTGGACCGAAGATCAAGAAGAGCCGGAACCTGGCTAGCCCATGTGGCTGCAAAGCGGAACCGCAGTCACGATGAGGCGCACTAGCCCAACTTCCGCACCAGTTTCGCGCAGACGGTTGATTCCTGGTCGCCGGGTCCTGGTCGCCGGGCCCTTGACACTCGACAAAAGGGCGTTTAGACTGGTCTTAGCCTGGTCTATATTTCGCGGAGGGACCCATGAAGGCAATCGGCGCCTACGAAGCAAAAACTCATCTGGCCCAGCTACTGAACGAAGTGGCGAGGGGAGAGACAGTTACCATCACGCGGCACGGAGTGCCTGTCGCCATCCTTGCGCCCCCTCGTGGTAAAGGGCTTCCTGATTCCGGCGCAGCCATAGATTCCTTGCGGGCATTCCGGCGAGGCGTCACGCTGGGTGGCTTGTCACTAGGCGAGATAATAGAGCAGGGGCGAAAGTGATGGCCTTCGTAATGGACGCTTCGGTCACCATGGCCTGGTGCTTCGAGGACGAAGCCACTCCCTACACCGAGTCCGTATTGGAGCGGCTCCGGGTCGAGGAGGCGGAGGTCCCGGCGATCTGGTCTCTGGAGGTCGCGAACGTGCTCCTGGTTGCCGAGCGACGCCGGAGGCTCACGGAGTCACAGACCGTACGCTTCACGGAAATCCTCCTGGCGCTGCCCGTCAACGTGGACACGGAAGCGAAGGAGCGATGTCTCGGGCCTATCCTGAGCCTCGGACGGGAATTCGCACTTTCAGCCTACGACGCCGCCTACCTTGAACTTGCGGCCAGACGCGGCCTGGCCCTCGCCACTTGCGACGAAGGGCTCAAATCAGCGGCGGCGCAGATGGGCGTCCCCCTGCTATCCTGAGCCGGCCCTGCCCGACATCAGGCTGGGGGACGAGGCTACGACCGCACTTGGTGGGTGGGGGAGCAAGCGCCCTGCACCACTGCACCCTGCACCCTATCCTACATTGTCCGCAACATGTTGTAGATAAACAAGAAGAAGCCCAACGCTTCGATCACCCCGAACAACCCCGCCGCATACCTGAAGGAATCCCCGCCGTAGACGTTGAAGAGCGTCATGAAGACAGCCAGGCCTATTAGCCCCACATTAGCAACGACCAGTTGGGCCGTAGCGATGCCCTCGCTGTGGAGTTGCTTGCCTCGAAACCTCGGCAGCACGTGGTAGCCGACACCGAAGATCATCATAGAGACAAATCCGATGAGGTTGATGTGGGCGTGAGCGGTGCGTAGGTAGCCACCCCAAACGGGGTTGAGGACCATGAGAACGCCCATCGTGACTCCAATTGCCAGATAGAAGATAGCTGACCGGATGAAATTGACTACACTGGCAGTCATGTGGCAAAGCCTCCTGCGTTGGATTACTGGAGATAAGAACGCGACAAGGGCATCCGCTGTTTGGGATGCCCTTGGAGAATCCTTAGGACTCAGCCACGCCCGATCGCGATGCCTCCTCCAGAAGCTCCTTGACGATCAGGTCGGGGTCCTTGCTATGCATCATGGCTCCGAAAGAGATGCTTTCCATGTTCATGCCCGGACAGGTGAAACACCCCTGTCCGAAGTGCTTTCGAATGACCGCCTCCGCCCAAGGATAGGTCTTGATGATATCGCCAATCAAGGTGTCTTTGGTGATCGCAACCATCCTCTGTATTCTCCTTCGCCTGTGAATCTAGCGTCTGGTGATCTTGACATGCCACTCCACATCATTCACCTGGAGGCTCTGGCAAGCGTAGCCCTTGTTGTCCAACGCTGCGAACAGGGGGACCGGCTCGAAGTCATTGATCAACAGAAGGGTGTCTCCTTCTGGTAGTTCCTCCAGCTTGCCGAATATGGCTGTAAAACGCTGCGCCATATCCAGAGACCTGACATCCAACTCATGTTCCTTCGCCATTCGACCCGCCTCAGTGTGCGCCGTGAATAAGCATCGGCAGACAGCCGACGCAAACCCACTCGTCCTGGCTCTTGAAGAGCACCGAGATCAGCGCCCGCTCCTGGCTGTCGCAGTGACACATCATGCACTCGGCCCTGGAATTGTCGCCCGATACTTCCGCCATAGGTCACCTCCCCTTTTCTGCGACCGTCGCCCCGGGCTCGGCCGCTATAGCATTGAGCTCCTTCAGAATCGCCTCGAGATCAGCGCCAACCTCGGATGCTCCCTTTTCGATGGTGTTGTATGCGCCGCAGCAACAGTCCACGTTCTTGGTAACCAAGAACCCCAGGGCTTTGGGATAGGTCTTGATTATCTGCTCGACAATTGTATCCTTGGTGATGGGTCCTTCCATTTGAGCGCCTCCTACTCTGCCGCGACAGTGACCAGAAGAGCCATCCTCTCCAGGCTCTTCACGGCATGATTGACTCCAGCGTCCACGACGATCAGCGTGCCGGCCTCCACGGCTACCGGCTCATCCCCCACGGTGATGGTCCCCTTGCCTTTGACCACGTAGAGTGTGGCTTCCGGGCTCGTATGAGGAGGCACTTCCTGCCCCTCCTCTAAGCACAGTAGGAGAACACGCACCTTGTCAGAGGAATGGAGAAACTTGGGAGTATAGTGATCGGTAGAGAACTCCTCCTCCCGGGTCAGGTTGAAAACACTCACTTCTTTACCTCCTGCAATCTTAGTATATCCTAACAGCAAGGACTAAGCGCAGGTTAGGACTTAAGTCACAGTCCCTCTCAGCTCAGAGTCACGTGGCGGAGGATGTCGATCTGACACCTACGGAAGTCCCCCCTGATAAGGGGGATTCTGGGGGGTTTTGAGGCCGGGCTGATTCAGGTTTGCCCAGCGTTGATGATCATAGTCCGTCTGATAGGCGTCCGTGTTTTTCTATTCTCGTGTGCTTTTTCGGTCAGAGACAGGTTGCTGAAGAAGTAATCCCCGAGTAACCCCCCTGGCCCCCCTTGTCAGGGGGGTATTCGATGTGGGGCTTGCGCCGATCTGATCTTTCCCTTTCGTGGCGATTCTCATAGGCAGTGGTCGAGCGGGGACAAACCCCCGCGCTACTCTCTCATGAGATCGACACGAGGCAGGAGGGCGAAGCGGTCTCGGCTAGCGGACGATGAACGGCAACTGCTGAACGAAGCCGGAGGCAGGTAATTCCCGCCACTGGCCTTCCGCGAAATACAGGACCCGGTGCACTCGCCACGCTCCTGGCTCACCCACAGCCATGGGAATAGCCAGGGCCAACTCGCCCCCGGGCTGAAGCGCAGACGGCCCCCCATAGGCAAAGAACTCTTTGCCGGTCGGGCCACGGCCCTGGACGCCCATCTGGGCGATCTGCAGGACCTCGTTGCGCGGATTGACCATCTTGAACGTGAACGTCACACTCCTCCAGGAGCTGCCAAGCGAGCCCAGGACGGAGAGATCGTTGGATTGCTTCGGGTAGAGAACGGGAGGCGGAGTCTGGATGGCCGCGGGGCCTGGAGCCTGAACCACCTGGGACACTAACGCTACGCTGCCTTGGTTGGAGGCCAGCGGCGTGCCACCGATGATCTCCAATCCTTTGGGGGAATCCGACAGATCGGCCATCGCCCTGGTCACCTCACCCACCGGGTAGTACCGGTTTTCGCCCTTAGGCGTGCCATCTGAGTACCAGTAGATGGGATTGTCGTCCCAGACGTCGGGGTCGTTGACCAGAAGCCAGCCCTTGCCTTCCGTAACGCCTTTCACGACCACTGAATGGGCGTCATCGTATGAGTAATATCTTCCAAAACGTTGCGCCGGCGCCGACTTGCCCTGCAGGTAGTCAGCGCCAACGGATATGCGGTTCATCATCATTCCCAGTACGACAATGTGCCCTCGCCCGAGGGCGGCCAGCACGTCATCCATGGTCTGCACAGCCCGATAGGATACCCCCCAGTGACTCAGGGCTTTCTCTGCATGCGCCGTGGACGTAAGCCCCTTGGTCCCCATGTACTCCCTAACGGACGAAATCGGGACTCGAAGACCGTTCTGCGCATACTGGATAGCCATGGCTACAGAGGTGACCTCACAGTTGATGCTGGCCTCGGGGCCACTGTCCGGGGCTCCCTGGTAGCGATACCAACCGGCAGCAGGTCCCGAGACCGGGTCCTGCGCGCTGGAAACACGTCCCAACATGGGCGTGAAAACAGCCGCCAGCGTAAACGCTGCGGCCAATAAGACCCGCGGCAGTCCGTGGATCACTTCAGAGAACGCTCGATCGCCCCGCGCCAAGCCGCATCCATCAGGTCCACGGGCAGATCCACCAGATCGCTTATCACCAACCTATCGCCCCCAACCGTCCCCAGATCCGTCAAGGTTACGCCGCTCTCCCGCACCATCTCCCGGAGTGATGTCACATCCGAAGCCTTCAGCGATACCACTATGCGGGACTGCCTTTCACCGAACAAGCTCAAGTCCGCCCTCTGCGCCAGTTCTTGAGGCAGGCGCCCTCTGAAGCCCAGGCGGCCAAGTATGCAGCATTCCGCCAGCGCCACGGCCAGCCCGCCCTCTGAGCAGTCATGCGCGGAGTTGATTATACCCTCGTGAATTGCCCTTAAGCAATGGTTTTGGACCCGCTTTTCTGAATCCAGTACAATAGTACTTTGCCCGGCCACCTTGCCGTATTGAAGCAAGAGGTACTCACTTCCCCCCAAGCCCGGAGCGTGCTCGCCGGCGGAGATGAGGACTACCGCATCCCCTTCGTCCTTGAAAGAAGCCGTACACCGGAGGCTGGAGTCCTCAAGAAGGCCAACCATGCCCACCACCGGAGTCGGGTAGATTGGGTCGCCATCTGTCTCGTTATAGAGGCTCACATTGCCGCTGACTACGGGTGTCTCCAGGACCCTGCAGGCCTCGGCCATGCCCCTGACGCTCTGCTCCATCGCCCAGAATATCTCCGGCTTCTCGGGATTGCCGAAGTTAAGGCAGTTGGTCACGGCCAGCGGGACCGCCCCACTACAGACCAGGTTGCGCGCAGCTTCGGCCACCGCTATCGCGGCGCCGTTGTAGGGGTCCAGGTAGCAGTAGCGCGGGTTGCCGTCAGCGGTCACTGCTATCGCCTTCTTGGTCCCTTTGATTCTCAAGACCGCGGCGTCCCCCTCGCCGGGCAATACCATGGTGTTCGTCAATACCTGGTGGTCGTACTGGCGATAGACGTATTCACGAGAAGCGATGTTTGGGGAAGCCAGCAGGTCCAGAAGGACCCGGCCGTAATCGGACGGCTCAGGAAGGTCTCGAAGGTCAAGGGCCTGCATCTCATCGAGATAGGCCGGACGGCGGGTCTCCCGGTGATATACAGGACAATCCGCGAGGAGATCGGTAGGGGCCTGGGCCACGACCTCTGGTCCATCCTTGATAGTGACCAGGTTGTCCGAGGTGACCTCTCCAATTATGTCAGAATGTAGATCGTAGCGGTCGAGGATGGCCTTAACCTTGTCCTCGAAGCCCTTCTTGACGATCACCAGCATCCGCTCCTGGGACTCGGAGAGCATTATCTCATAGGCATTCATCCCCGTCTCGCGGCGGGAGACCCGGCCCACATCCACCACCACGCCGGTTCGCCCCTTGTGGGCGCACTCCACTGAGGAACTGGTAAGGCCGGCCGCCCCCAGGTCCTGCATTCCCACGATGTAGTCGGTCTTGACCAGCTCCAGGCAGGCCTCCATCAAGAGCTTCTCCAGGAAAGGGTTTCCCACCTGGACTGCCGGCCTTCGCTCCTCTGAACGCTCGTCTAGCTCCACGCTGGCAAACGTCGCGCCGTGGATTCCATCCCGGCCGGTATCAGCGCCGATCAGCATGAGGGTGTTGCCAACGCCGCTGGCCTTGGCCTGCACCAGGGAACCGATCTCGGCGATGCCTACGCACATTGCGTTCACCAAAGGGTTGTTCGTGTAGGCGTCAGCGAAGTAGATCTCGCCCCCAACGGTAGGAATGCCCATGCAGTTGCCATATCCGGCTATGCCGCCCACCACGCCGGAGAACAGGTACCGGTTCCTTTCATTGTCCAGCGGCCCAAACCGTAGCGAGTCCAGGAGAGCTATGGGCCTCGCACCCATGGTGAAAATGTCCCTGATGATCCCTCCCACGCCGGTAGCCGCCCCCTGGTACGGCTCGATAGCGGACGGGGGGGTGTGGGGTTCCATTTTGTAGACCACCGCC
>ORJL011208169.1_pt1 | contig 11823 bp, 12 predicted proteins | sample 1779941 | NCBI WGS metagenome assembly ORJL01 (sample SAMEA104232317, study PRJEB22302) | groundwater metagenome | biome: forest; feature: aquifer; material: groundwater | place: USA | collected 2011-08-07 | depth 5.8 m
CACCATCCGCCACAACTTCGTGCACGACACCGGCGGCTACGCGTTCAACTACAGCGGCAGCGGCACCTACGAGTTCAACAAATTCAGTTGGGGCATCTACCCCGACGACTTTTCAAGCCAGTTTGAAATCAACGACAACGTGGTCGCCCGCGCTTCCAATGGCATGGTGCAAATCCACGCCGGACGCGACAACTACATCCACGACAATGTTGGCATCAAGGGCACCTTCAGCGGGTTGTACGCGCAAGGCGAGTGGGGGAAAGCCGGCGACAACGCCTCCTTCCAAAACATGTGGAACGAATTGCAGAACCTGACTGCCTGGGGCTTTGACACGGCGAAATACTATAGCAAGTACCCGCTTCTCGCCAATATACCCAACCCCGCGACCATGACCGAATATACCGTCTACGACAACAACCGCTTCGAGCGCAACATCATCTACTATCCGAGCCACCCGTCCGCCAACGCCTATTGGGTGCGCCACGTTGCGGGCACGGCAAACAACCGCTTCACCAAGAACCTGATTTGGAGCGGCGGCAGCGCCGTGATGGTGCAGGACCCCGAGGCAAGCTACCACGGCGGCAGCGGCGGCAAATACGCTTGGGCCCAGTGGAACGCGCTTGGCTTCGACACCGACTCGGTAATCGCCGACCCGCTCTTCACCAACCCCGCAGCAGACGACTACACGCTCCAGCCTTCCTCACCCGCATGGGCGCTCGGCATGCACAACGTCATCGTGCCCCGCTAGGCTGCCAAAGGCGAGCTTGTCGCCATCAGCTCAATCCACTAGCTGGTGTCCACAATGGACTGCCGCCTCGCGTTCCAACTGCCCATCCCCCGCAGCCAATAAAACCCTTTCCCACCTCACTACTAGCGGTGGGAATGTGATTCTCCAGAAGGCAGAGCTCTTGCGGCGCGTGAAAGAGCAGCAACTCATTGCAGACTATGTTGACCTCGAGCAGCAGCTGCAGCCCGCCAGTTTCGACCTGACCCTCCAGAAAGTCTTTGCACTCAAGGGCGCCGGCACAATCGACTTTGACAATGCGGAGCGCAAGCTCAGCGAAGTAGAGGAACTGCCCTTCGACGCTGACGGCAAGGTGTTTTTGCCAAAAGGCGTTTACAAAATCAGGTACAACGAAATCGTCAGCATCCCCCCCGACTTGTGCGCATTCAACTCGTCGCGCTCTTCCCTCACGCGCTGCGGCGCCGCGGTGCAGATGGGCTTCTGGGATCCGGGCTACAGCGGCAGGAGCGAAAACATGCTCCTCGTCATGAACGAGAACGGCCTCACGCTCAAGAAGGACGCAAAGCTTACTCAACTCATCTTCGTCACCCTCGACGACCACGCTGCAGAGCTCTACAAGGGCATCCACCAAAACGAGAGCGTTTAAATGGGCGAATTCACTCCAGACGAAGAAAAAATCCTGGCGCCATTCTTCACCAACCTCGACAAGCCCATCTTCGCGCTCAAGAACCTGCCAGAAGTCGTCAAGGGCGCCCTCTTTTCCCGCTACTCGCGCACTGCAAAGAGCCTCCGCCGCGTGCTTCTCGACGAGTTCATCAACGCGCCCGAAATGGGCTTCGAGGCAATAGTCGGCCACCAGCAAGAGCGGGGCGTTTCCGACGTCGTCGCCATCAAGAAAGCCGAGGAATTCTACGACCGCGTGCTGGTGGGCTACGGCGACGACAGCGTTGCCGAACTCGCGGGAGTGCACATCGCCTGCGAGCAAGTGAGCAACATCGCCACAAAGGCGCTCCAGGACAGCCGCATCGGCCTTAGCCCTCTCGAAAAGTCCACGCGCTACGTCTACTTTGACGAGAAAGTCAACGGAAACTACCTCTACCTGCGCGAGCCGGCCATAATGGCGTCCCACCACGCCGACATTTACCTCGCCACTTGCGAAAAGCTCTTCGGCACCTACGCTTCACTCATTCCCAAAGTCAGCGGCTACGTCACCGAGCGCTTTCCCCAGGAGGAGGGCGTGAGCGACCGGGCGTACAAGTCGACCGTCCGCGCGAAAACCTGCGACCTGCTTCGCGGCCTCCTTCCAGCCTCCACAATCACCAACACCGGCATTTACGGCAACGGCCGCTCTTTCGAGTACCTTCTCACCAAAATGTATTCCAGCGACTTGGCGGAAATCCGCGGCATTTCGGGTGCAATGAACGAGGAACTCGCAAAAGTCATTCCCTCTTTTGTCAAGCGCGCGAACAACGCCTACGGCTTCCAGCAGCAGGCGTACTGGAAGGCAATCCGGCGGAACTTGAGGCACGCAGCCAAGCAAAACAGGGCAGCAACCTCGTTCTCAAAAGAAGTCACGCTCATCGACTACGACGCCAACGCCGAGGAGCGCATAATCGCGGCAGCCCTCTATCCCCACTTGCACGACTCGATGGCCGAACTGCGCCAAAAGGCCGCCGCAATGCCGGCCCACGAGCGGGCGACCGTAATCAAGACTTACGTCGGCGAGCGCGCCAACCGCCGCAACAAGCCCGGCCGGGCTTTCGAATTGCCCCGCTACACTTTCGACCTGTGCTGCAACTACGGCGCCTACCGCGACCTCCAGCGCCACCGCATGCTGACGCAAGAGCGCCAGGAGCTCACTACGCGCCTTGGCTACGACCTGCCGTCCGAACTCGCCGACGCCGGCTTTGACGCGGAGTTCAACGACTGCATGGCCGTTGCCGCAAACGCTTACGACGAAATCGTCAGGACGCACCCGGCGGAAGCCCAGTACGCCGTGCCAATGGCCTACCGCGTCAGGTGGTACGCCGATATGTCGCTCCGCGAGGCATTCCACCTCATTGAACTGCGCTCAATGCAGCAGGGCCACCCCGACTACCGCCGCATGGCGCAGAAAATGCACCTTGAAATCGGGAAAGTCCACCCCGCGCTTGCTAAGTACATGACCTTCGTCGACCACTCGGCCTCGCCGACTCTTGAGCGCCTCGAGTCAGAAAAGAAGCTCGACAGGAAGCTGGCCGAAGTGGACAAGAAGTACGGTGCGCGCTAGATGACTGAGCTCATTTGCCTCAAGGACAGCTACCTAAAGGAATGCGATTCCAAAGTGGTCGCCGTCGAGGGCACCAAAGTCGAACTCGACGCAACCGTCTTCTACCCGACCGGCGGTGGCGTGCCCTGCGATTTTGGCAAAATAGTGCGCGGGAGCGACGAGTTTGTTGTAAGCGAAGTGCGGAAAGAAAGCGGCAAGGTCTTCCATTTCGTCGACCGCGAAGGCCTTGCGCCAGGCGATTCGGTTCACTGCGCCATCGACTGGCCCCGCCGCTACGCCCTCATCCGCATGCACACTTCGCTTCACGTGCTCGGCTCAATCGCCTTTTCCAAGGGCTACAAAATCACGGGCAACCAGGTCGGCCCCGACGAGACGCGCGTCGACCTCTCAATGGAGGCGTTTGACAGAGCCGTGTTTGATGAAGTGATTGCTGCAGCAAACAACGCACTCGCGCAAGATGTGGAGCTCAAAATCTCGGAAATGCCGCGCGAGCAGGCCCTCGCAATTCCGGAGATGGTGAAGCTGGCGAACGTCCTGCCGCCCGACATCCCAATCCTGCGCATAGTAGAGATTCCGGGAGTCGACATCCAGGCCGACGGCGGGCCGCACGTAAGGAACCTGAACGAAATCGGCCGCATTGTCGTCACCAAGCTCGACAACAAGGGCGCGAAAAACAAGCGCGCCTACTACAAGCTTGAGAAGTAGCCAAACGCTTTTATTTGCTGTTCTCGCTGGTCTATGTATGCCTGAGCAGTCAAAGCCCAATAGGGTACCAAGTAAACTGGTCAAGAAATTTATTTTGAAAAACCCGGTTGCGAGCCATGCTGATGTACAGCACGATATTTTTGGCCAAACTGGACGTTATATTAGCCAAGAGACAATAGGCAAGGTGCGTCTTGAACTAATTAGCTCGGGCGTAGGGCTTCCCCGGCTGTCGAAAGGTCTCATCACCGGCAGGGGGTCGGCGAGTGAAGACATCAGGCGAGCGTTTCTTGAACTTCCGGGCCTCACTGTTACTGACGTCGCCAAAAAAATGTTGGGGCGAGGCATCAAAATAAGCGTAGCCAGGATTAATCAGATTCGTAAAGAGCTTGCAGCAAAGGGCGCGAACGTGGTGCAGAGGAAATTAGTCCGATTGGACTCGCCTGAAGCAATCATTTCAAGGGCAGTGTACAACCAAGGCGAAAGGACTACGGCAGAAGTGGTTAGAGAACTGTCAGACAAGAAAATAATCGTTTCTGAAGCGCAATTAAATCGTCTGCGGGTAAAAATACGAACTAGACTCGAACCCGGTTCCACTCTTGCTAGGCCTCCGATGCCTTCCAAGCCCCGCAAACCTCTGCCGGAACTAACTGCCTCTCAAAAGCGGGTGTTAGCAGAAATTACGCCAAACATTGGAATAACCGCGGCATGGGTAGCAAAAAGATACGGCTTCTCCAATGAATTCCTTGAAGACTACCGCATAGAGGCAATGGTGAGGGCTCACAAGGTAGCCGCTGCGTACGACCCAGAGCGTGACGTGAAACCAGCGACTTATGCGGTATCGTCCTTGCGCTGGCTAGCAATCGATATGATGCGAGAACGGATGCGAACGGATTTGGGAATAGGCCCTAAAGAAGCCAGGGCGCTCTTTTCAATGCTGGGCGCAATAACTAAAGGAGAAGCTTGGGAGCACATTCCTAAGAAATACTCGATTAGCGAAACGCGCGGGCAAGAGCTCTTAGACGCCTATAGGCTCCATAAATCGCAGCTTCCATTCGAGACCGTTTTTTCTCAACATCGCTAACTTACTTCTTCGCCTTTTCCCAGTCTTCCTTGAAGCGCTTGAGCCCCGCGTCGGTCAGCGGGTGGTTGAACAGTTCCTTCATCACGCTAAACGGCATGGTGCAATAATCCGCGCCCGCAAGCGCCGCCTGCCTCACGTGCTCGGTGTGCCTGATGCTCGCGGCAAGCACTTTAGTCTCAATCTCGGGGTAATTGCGGAACACGGCCACGCACTCGCGCACGACTTGCATGCCGTCCTCTTTTATGTCATCAAGCCTGCCCACGAAGGGCGACACCATCGTCGCCCCTGCACGCGCGGCAACGAGCGCCTGTTGGGGCGTGAAGACGAGCGTGACGTTGCTCTCGATGCCTTCCTTGGCCGCCCGGCTTACTGCCTTCATTCCCTCCTGCGTCATCGGGAACTTGACGACGACGTTTTCGTGCCAGGTGACAAACTCGCGGGCCTCCTTGAGCATGTCCTCCGCCTTGTCGCTAGTCACTTCGGCGCTCACGGGCCCGTCGACCAGATTGCAAATCTCAATGACAACTTCCTTGAAGTTCCGCCCGCTTTTCATCACTAGAGTCGGGTTCGTCGTCACTCCACTCACGATTCCCCAGCTTGCGGCTTCCCTCACCTCGTCAACAATTGCAGTGTCCAAAAAGAGCTTCATGTTTCCACCTACTTCCTAGCCTTGATTGCTTCCTTAGCCGCCTTTGCGATGAACTCGCTCGTAAGCTTGAAGTGCTTGAGCAGCTTGCTTCCCTTGCCGCTCTCGCCAAACCGGTTTTGCACACCAACAAAACGCATTGGCACTGGCTGGCGTTGCGCCACAACTTCGGCAACTGCCCCGCCAAGCCCGCCAGTGACTTGGTGCTCTTCGGCCGTGACAATGCATCCGCACTCCTTCGCGGCTTTTGCAATCGCCTCCTCGTCAATGGGCTTGATGGTGTGCATGTTGATGACGCGGGCGGAAATCTTCTCCTTCGCAAGCTCCCTCGCCGCAATCATCGCCTCGTTCACTTCAATTCCGGTCGCAATAATCGCCACGTCACTGCCGTCATGGAACGTTTCCGCCTTGCCAAGCGAGAACGGCGTCTCGTCGCAGGTGATTATCGGCACTTTCTCGCGGCCCAGCCGCAAATAGACTGGCGACTCAAGTCCCGCCGCGACTTCGGTTGCCTTGTAGGCCTCAAGGGAATCGCACGGGGAAACGACTGTAAAGTTAGGCAGGCTCCGGAAGAAGGCAAGGTCCTCGAGCACCTGCGCGTTGCCCCCGTCTTCCCCGGTAGTCACGCCGCAGTGGGTTGCCACAATCTTGACGTTCAGGTTGCTGAATGCGACTGACACGCGGATGTGGTCGGCGGCCCTGAAGGTGAAAGCGCCGAAAGTGGCTGCAAAGGGCACGAAGCCGGCTAGCGACAATCCGCAAGCCATGCCCACCATGTTCTGCTCGGCAATGCCTGCCTGCACGAACTGCTTTGGCCTCTTCTCTTTCAGCCAGTCGACGCGCGTGCTGTCGTTGAGGTCGCCCGAGAGGCCGATGATGCGGCTGTCCTTCTCGCCAAGGGCCGCAAGGGCCCTGCCGAAGCCGTCGCGAGTGGCTTCGAAAGCAGTCGGGTTGCTCATTAGTTTAACGGCCATTTTTTCCACTCAAGTGAATTGCTTGACCAACATCATTCCGGCGAAGACCGCGATTACCGCAATCACGCCCTCGAGCTTGTCGGGCGTCGGCAGCGGAAGCTTGAGAAAGCCGAACACGGCCCCAATCACGAGGCCGACAACGGCAGCCAACAGCATTTCGTTCATTCCCATTGTATCTCACCCAAGCATCTTGAGCGCTTCCTGCGCCTTGTCTTGCGGCAGGGGCTTCCCGTGCCACTGGTGGTCGTTTTCCATGAACTTGACTCCCTTGCCCATCACGGTCTTGAAGAAAATCATCGTAGGCTTGTTTGATGCCGTGAGGGCGTGCTTGAAAGCGTCAAGCACTTTCGCCATGTCGTTGCCTTCAGCCTCGACCACGCGCCAGCCGAACGCCTCGTACTTTTCTTTCAGGGGCTCTAGCCCGATGATGTCTTCAGTTGGGCCGTTCTGCTGCAATCCGTTCCTGTCGCAGAATGCGATGAGGTTGCCAAGCTTGTAGTGCGCCCCCGCCATGGCAGCCTCCCAAGTCGCGCCCTCCTCTAGTTCCCCGTCGCCAACGCTCACGAAAACCATGTTGGGCTTGCCTGCCAACTGCAGGCCGAGGGCATAGCCTACCGCGGCGGAAAATCCCTGGCCAAGCGAGCCGGTTGAAATCTCGATTGTGGGCAGCGTGCCGCGCGTGGGATGGCCCTGAAGCCGGCTGCCAAACTGCCTGAAAGTCATAAGCTCGCTAGTCGGAAAGTAACCAGCCAGCGCCTGGACCGCGTACCATGCCGGGCAAATGTGGCCGTTTGAGAGGATGAACCTGTCGCGGCCATCCCAATCGGGCTTGGCCGGGTCGTGCTTCATCACGCTGAAGTAGAGTGCGGTGAAGGCATCGGCCGCCGACAGCGAGCCGCCGGGGTGGCCGCTTTGCGCCTTCGTAGTCATCTTGATTGACCACTTTCGCACGCCGTTGGCAATGCCTTCGAGTTCCTTGACGTCGGTAACTGGCTTGAATGCTATTGCTTCCACCGGAAAAATTAGCGCCTGAAACGCTTTAAAGGGATTGTGGTAAGAGTAATAGGTGACTTTAGATGCCCGCAAACCGCCCTCGCGAACCGGACCAAAAGCTTTTGGACCGCATTAAGATTTACGACGATATTGGCATAGGCGATATCCGGGCAAACCCGCATCCTTTGCTGCTTGAGCCCCTACTTGAGAGACTGAAGGTTGAAAATAAGCGTAAGGCAGAGAAAAAGGAAAATAATTCTTCCGTCCGTATGCAACTGCGGGATGCGCTCGTGTGCGTCTCCCGGCATTTGGCGGGAAAGGATTTCGAGCGCGCCCGCGACGCGGTCATCGAGGGCATGTTTGGCGAACATAGCGAGGCTTGGCACGCTGCACGCTTGACCGTGCATTTTCCCTCCAACGAAACTGCCGACTGGCTTGTCGAGGCGCTTAATGAGTCACCAATTGCCCGCGGCGAAGTGATTTCTTCGCTTGGCATGGTCGCAAGCCAGCTGAAAAGCGGCAAGCAGCTGGAAATTATCGATTCGCTAAAGCCGTTTGCAACAAACAACGAGCACATAGCCCATTGGAGGCGCACCATGCGCGCAATAGGCGCGCTAGGCCATCCCAAGGGCCTGCGCTTTCTCATCTCCAACTTTCGCAACCTCAACCCCGATGTCCGCGAGGCTGTTTACGACGGCATTGGCGAACACTTCGGCAGCCTTACCGAGCAAGAAATGCTTGACTCGATTCGCGTGCTTGCTGAATCGAACGCGCATACCAACCATAAGCTTGACGTCATCTCAACAATAATGCACTCGTCCGTCGTCGAGCCGGGCCACAAATCACGGTCTGCAATCCAAAGCCCGCAGGTACGCAAGCAGTTGCTTCGCCTCGTCGAGCCGATTGCACGAAGCAGAAGAAATGGCGTCCGTAACGGCGATTTGTCGCCCTACGACATCGAGCGTGCGAAAAACGCCGTCGAGCTCCTAAAGCGCCACTGACTAATGGCTCAAGCTGCGCGGTAATACTGCGGGCCTATGCCGCTGACAGGGTGAGTTCGCCCCTCGACTTGACCTTGAGCCTGACTTTTTCCCCTTCCTTGAGTCCCATGCATTCCTCGATGGCTTTGGGGATGCGCAGTATTAGGTTGCTCCTTATCCTGCCGAGCTTGGCCTCGATTTTCCCGGCCATGAGCTTGTTCAGCGTCAGGATTTTCTCGGCTTGGCCGGGGTCGAAGTACTCCTCGCCGCATTTGCACTTCCATCCGCCAATCTCGTGCCCCTGGAAGGAAAGCATGGCCGGCGTTGCCGTCCTAAAGCAGTTCACGCACTTCATCCCGGACCTAGCCATTTTCACCAACTCTTACGTTTTTAGAACGCCAATGTGGGTTATCGCCCAGCATTCCGTGGCAAGCGAGTAGTTGTAGCTGCGCACGACGACTGCCTTGATTACGAGCGACTTCCTTTGCACGCACTTCTCGAAAGTCCCCTTCTTCCGCCCGCTTGAAGAGCAATCGTACCCTTCCTCCAGCACTTCCTTCACGTCCGCCAGGGAAAAGCCGTATCGTGCCAGTTCGCCCAGCGCCGCCCTCGTAGGGACAAGCGGCAGCCCCTGCCACTGCGGGTAAACCGAAGAACCATCCAAGACAATCTCCCATAGCATATGCTAGGTGAATATGTTTAATAAGCTTTCCGGGGTGGCTTGCCGGATAATTGCGCCAATCGGCTGTCTTAGCTTTTCGGCCTACTCGAGCACTTCAACAGCATCCACAATCCCGTCGCCGTCCTCGTCGAATCCCTGCACGACTTTCGCCTTGATGCTGGCGTCGAAGAGGTTGCCTTCCTCGATTTTCTTTCGTTCCTTGAGCAGCGCCAGGACGGCCACGCGCGTGCTCAAGTGGTTCATGCCCGCAAGGAGGAGCACTTTCTTGCCGCGGTGAAACGGGTTCTCGAGCAATTCCACGACCCCGACGTTCTCCTCGTACGTTTTGCCGCTCACTGTCGAGCGGATGGCGAAGGAACGCTCGTCGAACTGCACTCGAAGGTGGGAGTTGAGTTCGGCCGCCAGGGTGTTGACTTTCGGCCCGCCGATGACAATCAAGTTCCCGCGCTTTGCCTTCTCGGTCAGCTCGGTGTCCAGGTAGTAAAGCGGATAGCTGAAAGTCGCGAAATTGCCCAAGTACATGGCCAGCTCGGCAGCGCACAACTCGCTTCCCCGCGCGCGGTATTTCCCGTGAGCGTCAGGAGAGCCCAGCACCATCTTGGCATCAAGGTGGCCGCCTGAAACGAACGGCTCGAGAAACGCCGGGGTTTTCGCAAGCTTTCCGGCAGAATATGGCTTCCAGTTGCGGTTGTTCACGACGACCGCAAGCGCGTCGCCCGCTGCTGCCGACTTCTTTGCGGTCGCCCCGCCCTTTTCCTCGTGCTCGACGAACTGCACCAGGGCGTTCTCCTCCAAAAGCCGCATGTGGTAATAGACGGTCTGCACCTGCATTTTCAGCTCGCGGGCAACCTGCGCGGGATACTTGGGTTCTTCCGCAAGCGCGCGCAGGATGGCCAGCCTGTCCTCGCTAAGCACAGCAAGCGCCTTTTCCTCCACAATGGATGTTGAAAGCGACTTTCCGTCACGCAACAAAAGGCCCTGCATCAGCACCACCTTCAATTTTTTTGATAATGCAATAGCTATTTTGATAACTATTCTATCAAATTTGTTAAAAAAGGTTGCGGTTGTGGGAAAAAACCTTTAGCGGGCTTTAATACCGCCGGCAGCCAACAACAATAGTGCGCGGATTCACCCCGTTGCACGAAGGTGGGGCGGGCGGCTTGGCTGGCGTCAAGGTCCTTCCGCCCTTTTTCATTCCAACAGGCGTTTTGTTATGTGCGGAATCATCGGCATTGTAGGCGACTTTCCCAAGGGCACCATGGGCAGCCACCTTCGCGAGGGCCTGGCGAAACTCGAGTACCGGGGCTATGACTCTTGCGGCATTGCGGTTGTGGGGGACGGCAAGCTCGAGCTGCGCAAGGAAGTCGGCAAGGTCGGCGAAGTGAGCGACTCGCAGGGCTGGAATGCCCTTGACGGCGACATTGGCATGGCGCACTGCCGCTGGGCGACGACTGGTGCGGTGACGCAGCCAAATGCGCACCCTCACTCCGATTGCACGAACGAAATCGCCGTCGTTCACAACGGCATCATTGAAAACTACCTTGAACTCAAGCGCGAGCTCTCTGCAAGGCACTCTTTCCGCTCTGACACCGACAGCGAAGTGGTGGCGCACTTGATTGAGGACGAGGTTGCAAAAGGCGTTTCACTTGCGGAGGCAGTCCGTCTTGCCGCGCTCAAGATGCACGGCAGCTACGCGCTTTTGGTTGCGCTCAAGGGCGAGAAGAAGCTCGTTGCGGCAAGGAACCAAAGCCCGCTCATTGCGGCTGCAGGCAAGGGCTTTGCAATTGCCGCTAGCGACGCCACGCCAATCCTTTCGCACACGCGCGACCTGGTTTTCCTTGATGACGGCGAGCTGGCGGTCCTTACCGAAGACGGCGTCAGCATCTTTCGCGTTTCCGACGGAGCGCCAATTCACAAGAAGGCAGTCACCGTTGACTGGAGCGCCGAACAGGCAGAAAAGGGCGGTTACCCTGACTTCATGCTCAAGGAGATTATGGAACAGCCCCTGGCGGTTGCCGACGCGCTGCGCCAGGATGACGCCGCGGTGCAGGACTTTGCCGACGACCTGATGCTTGCGCGCAACGTCGTCATCATCGCAATGGGCACCGCCCGCCACGCGGGCCTCATCACGCGCTATGCCCTTGACGCGGTTGCCGGCAAGCACGCCGAGGTGATGATGGCAAGCGAGTACACCTACTTTGCCGACAGGGCTGGCAAAGACACCATAGTTTTTGCAATCAGCCAAAGCGGCGAGACTGCCGACGTCATCGTGCCTGCAAAGAAGGCCAAGGCGATGGGCGCAAAAATCTATTCGCTAGTCAACGTAGTCGGCAGCACCCTGGACAGGATGAGCGACAAGCGGCTTTACATCAACGCGGGGCCCGAAATCGCGGTTGCGTCAACAAAGGCTTTCGTCAACCAGGTTGTCGTCGGCATGCTCCTTTCTTTTGCAGCAGCCGGGAAGCTGTCCGAGGGAAGGCAGCTCCTCTCGCAAATGCCATTGCTAGTCAAGAAGTGCATCGACGGCAACGACGGCAAGGCCAAGGCGCTTTCCAAGTGGCTCGCCAAAAAGAGCGACGCCTACTACATCGCCCGCGGCATCAACTTTGCCACGGCACTGGAGGGCGCCCTAAAAATCAAGGAAGTTTCCTACCTGCATGCGGAAGGAATGCCTGCGGGCGAGCTCAAGCACGGCACAATCGCGCTCATCGAGAAGGACACTCCCGTTGTCGTCGTCAATCCGTCAGA
>ORJL011063348.1_pt1 | contig 11822 bp, 8 predicted proteins | sample 1779941 | NCBI WGS metagenome assembly ORJL01 (sample SAMEA104232317, study PRJEB22302) | groundwater metagenome | biome: forest; feature: aquifer; material: groundwater | place: USA | collected 2011-08-07 | depth 5.8 m
CGCCAGGGAACAAAGGAAACGTTGAGCGATGTCGTCGGAGTGCAAAGTGACTACGCCGGTCCCAAGACTTGTGAGAGGCTTCCGTGATATCTTCGCGGGCGATGTCGCGCTCAAGCGCTCGCTGATCGAGAAGGTTCAGCGGGTGTACGAGAGCTATGGGTTCGTCCCCTTGGAAACGCCGGCCGTCGAATATGTCGACGTGCTGGGCAAGTTCCTGCCGGAATCGGCCACGCCCGCGGGTGGGATTTTTGCGTTCCGCAATCCCGACGTTACCGGTTCGGCAGCGGGAGATGACGCCGAGGCTTGGCTGTCCCTTCGATACGATCTCACCGCCCCGCTCGCCCGCATCGCCGCCCAGTACCCGGACCTGCCCAAGCCGTATCGCCGGTATCAGGTCGGATCCGTCTGGCGATATGAGAAACCGGGCCCGGGGCGGTTCCGCGAATTCATGCAGATGGACTTCGACGCGGTCGGCGTGCCCACGGTGGCCGCGGACGCCGAGGCGTGCTGCGTGATGTGCGACGCTTTCGAAGCGATCGGGTTCGCCCGCGGCGAATACCTCGTCAAGGTCAGCAACCGCAAGGTCATGCAAGGCGTGCTGGAGTCATGCGGACTCAGCGGCGCGATCGGATCCATCGGGGCGGACGAGCGCGCCCTCGCGGTGCTTCGCGCCATCGACAAGCTCGATCGCCTCGGCGAGCGCGGCGTCGTCGAGCTGCTCGGCAAAGGACGAAAGGACGACTCCGGCGACTTCATGGCCGGCGCGAACCTGTCCGCGTCGCAGATCGAAGTCGTGCTGGGCTATCTTCGCAGCGGTACGACGGACCGCGGCGAAGTGTGCCAGCGGTTGGACAAGCTCGTCGGCGGATCGCCGTCGGGGGCCGCTGCGATTTCAGAGCTCCGCCAGATCGATGCTTTCCTCTGCGCCGTCGGATACGGCGCCGACCGAGTGCTGTTCGATCCGACCATCATTCGCGGCCTCGCCTACTACACCGGACCCGTCTTCGAAGGCGTCGTGACCAAGGAGATCGTCGACGAAGACGGAAAGGCGCGGCAGTTCGGCGCAGTGTACGGCGGCGGTCGATACGACGACCTGGTGGAACGATTCACCGGCGCGAAGGTGCCCGCGACCGGCGCTTCCATCGGCGTCGATCGTTTGCTCGAAGCCGTGAAACTGTGCCAACCGCCGCGGCGATCGGCCACCGCCGATGTGTTGATCGTCGTCGTTGAGCGCGATCAGGTGAGTCGATACCTCTCGATCGCGAACCGTTGCCGCGCCGCGGGAATCAAGGCCGAAACCTACATGGGCGAAGGCGGCATGCGTCATCAGATCAAGTACGCGGACCGCTTGGGGATCCCCTTCGCGCTAATCTCCGGCGGCAACGAAGTGCAACGCGGCGTGGTCCAAATCAAAGACCTCGCCGCCGGCGCCGCCAGCGCCGCGAAAGTCGATTCGCGCGAAGCGTGGCGCAGCGGTCAAGCGTCGCAAACGGAAGTCCCGGAAGACGGATTCATCGACGAACTCCGGCGTCTGCTCCAAACCCGCGCGGAGTGAGACGATTGTGCGACGCGAACTCTTGTAGCGTCGCCCTTCATCGGCGGCGGAGTGTTTCGACCGCAATCGGATCATTCTGCTTCCGCCGCGGATGAACTGCGGCGCTACATTCGGCTGCGTTTTCCCGTCGTTTCTTGGGCCGAATTCCGACTAACCCGTCGGGGAGTTCGGTTTCGGGATCGTCGGCAGGGATGTGCCCGGCGAGTTTTTTCCGGAGCGATCGGTTTTCGGCGCGGGCTGGATCAAGCGCGAGAACCAGTCGAACATCGAAGCGGCGTCCTTCGCGGGCGACGGCTCTTCTCGGCCCGGGTCCGCCGCGGGCGCCTCCGCCGTTCGGGACTTTTCGAGCTGTTGTTGCGTGGTCGCGGCGAGATACTTGAGCGCCAGCGACGGCGAGCTGCCCGCGATGCGCATCGCCCTCTGAAAGTCCTTCCCCGCTGCTTCGTACGCGGCCATTCCCATGTTCGCATCGCCGCTCAGAGCGAACGCGTCCGGATCGTCCGGTTGCGAATCCAAGACTCGGCGGATCATCGCCTGGGCCTCGGCGCCTTCGCCCAGCACAACGTGCGCGCTCGCCATTCCCAAAGACGCCGTCGCCATACCGGGCGACAACCGCATCGCGTCCTCGAACTGCACCTTGGCCCCGGACGCCCGCTGATCGCGAACCAGTGCGAGACCGAACAACACCCGCCCCCACGATGAGTTCTCATCGAGCTGCGTAACCACGTTCAGATCAATGATGCTTTTCTCGATCCGATCCAACAACAGGTTCGCCGCGCCGCGCCAGAGGTACCCGTCGGGAGACTGACTCTGCAGGCTCACGAGCTTCTCCGCGTCGACCAGCATCTCCTCGAACCGCCGCAGCTCGGCACACAGCGCCAAGCGCAACCGGCGGGCGTCGAAATCGTTGGGGCGCAGGTTCAGGTAGATATTGACCAACCCGATCGCATCGGCCGCGCCTCGGGTGCTCCACACCCGAAGCGCCTCGCGGAACGATTCCGCCCGCCCCGCATCGCCACTGAACGCCGGAGTGAACCCGTCCTCCGGCAGCGTCGCCTTGTAGTATTGAACCACGACCCTTCGCGCGATCGACGACGGCGAACCGATCGCGGCCATTTCACGGAGTCCCGATCCGGTGAGGCCGAGGGAATTCAGACTGAGCGGCGCATTCTGCACAGCGCCGGCGGCGGCCTCCACGGCTTTCCCGGGGTACAAGGCGTAATTCAAGAACCCGAGCGAGCGAAGCGCGTCCGTCGTCGCGGCCGCTTGACTCTGCGCCTCCGCTTCGACCTGCGCCGCCTGTTCCTTTGCCGCGACGATGGCCTCATTCTGACTTCGCACGATGCGCTGATTCGTGTAGAGCGACCAACCGAGCACGACCGCAACGAGCGCGGCGGCGACGCCGATCGACGTGGCCGGATGCCGCGCCATCCAACGCACGGAGCGCGCCGCGCGTCCCGATCGTCGTGCGTGAATCGGTCGGCGGTCCAGGAACCGGCGCAGATCGTCGCGCAGCTCGGCGGCCGTTTGATAGCGCCTTTCGCGGTCTTTCTCGATCGCTTTGAGACAGATCGTCTCCAGGTCTGAAGGGATGGACGCGTTTCGGCTTCGTGGTCGCTTCGGTTCCGCTTGCAGGATCATCCCGATGACTTGTTCGCGGGTCTCGCCGGGATACGGCGCCGAAAGCGTCAACCACTCATAAATCGTCGCCCCGAGCGAGTAGATGTCGGTCCGACGATCGACGTCGGTCGTACCGCCGAGAATCTGCTCCGGCGACATGTACAGCGGCGAGCCGATCATCTCCCCCGTCATGGTCACGCCGGGCTGTTGGGCGAGTCGCGCGAGCCCGAAGTCGGAGATTCGCAACCGGCCGTCTCGCCCCATCAAGAGATTGTGCGGCTTGATGTCGCGGTGAATGATGCCGTTCTCGTGGGCGTAGTGCAGTGCATCGGCGACCGTCACCATTTGTTGCGCAACGTTGCGGATGTGCTCGTCGCCGGTGTGTTCGATCGACTCCGACTTCGGGGCGGGCGATTTCGAAACGGGCGAAAGCGAGATCGAAGTGTCGTGTTCGTCGGAGGCGATCCGCGATCCACCTAGCGCGACGGTCTCGGCGAGGGGATTCGCGCCCCCTGAACGGGTCATCACCGCCGTCTCATCCGCGTCGAAAGAAACCGTGTCGCCCGTCGAACGATCACGCACGCGGCTGATGACGGCGTGCAAGCTCTCGCCATCCACGAACTCCATCGCGTAATAATGGACGCCCTGGTCCTCGCCTTGTGCGTAGATCGCGACGATGTGCGGATGTTGCAGGCGCGCCGCCGCCTGGGCTTCGCGTTGGAACCTCGTCACGGCGGCCCGAGACGACGCGATCTGCCGATCCAAAATTTTGAGCGCCACCACGCGGTGCAGCGACCGCTGAAACGCCTCGTAGACCGTGCCCATGCCGCCGCGGCCAATCTCTCCACGAATCTCAAACTCGCCGAGAGACGCGGGTGCTCCGCCGCGCGCGGAACCTCCGGGCGAGGCTCCGCTCGGGTTGTCCCGGCTCGAACTGGGTGGATGAGTCGACAACGGACCCCGCCTTCACGTTGGGCAATTATGCCGGTTCGCACACCCGCCGACTGCGCCACGGCGCGCGACGAACGCAGCGGTCCTACTCCATCATAGACGCGGGAAATCGGTCAAGGTTGACCAAAATCCGCCGATGGGCCCTTCATAAATCACGCCAACACCGGATTCGAGGTCCCGTCGACGATATTCGGGAACCGCCCGGCTGCGTGCAGCCGACCAATTCGTACATAGCTGCTGACGACGTGGTCAATGATCTCCAGGTCCGCCGCGGTCGTTCGTCGCACGATCTTCCCGGGAAGCCCCATCACAACGGAACCGTTCGGAATCCTGGTTCCGGGCGTGAGGATCGCCCCCGCCGCGATCAGACATTCCGACCCGATCTCGCAATCATCCATCACGATCGCCCCCATTCCGATCAGCGTCCGCGACCCGACGAGTCGACAATGCACGATCGCGCGATGGCCCACGCCGACGTCGTCCGCGATCTCAAGCGGCACTCCGTATTTGGTATGAACAATCGACCCGTCCTGAATGTTCACCCGCGCCCCGATCCGGATCGGCGCGATATCACCGCGCACGACCACGTGGTGCATGATCGTCGAGGTATCCCCAATGACCACGTCGCCGCCGACGTAGGCCGTGGGTGCCAAGTAAACATCCTGCCCGATCCTGGGTCGCTCGTATCGTTCCATGTCCCCGCGATTGTACCCAATACCGCCGCAAATACGACATCTTGCGGTTCGCAGACAGCCGTGTTGGGGTTCGCAACGCTTCCGACGCTCCCCCATTCGACCCCGGCAGGGGTCGCGGGATGTAGCCACGGGTGGAGCGCAGTCCGCCGAAAGGCGGACGAAGCGGAACCCGTGGTGATCGATGGAAGAAAATGAGACGGCCCCGGGCGGGCGGAGGAAGTTCGCCAGGGAAAGCTCCCTCCCCCCCTCCGGGGGTCAAGAAAGATCCCGCCCGAACTGCCGCGGACCCGGGTGTGCGAATCGCCCGCGTGACGATGGACTCCGCGCCCCGGTGTGGGTACGATGCCCTCTTCTCCCCGCGCGCTTGCCGAACGCTAGAATGACCGTCGTCGACCGGAGCCCTTGGTTGAACCAAAACCTCCCTGTTTTCGCACGCCTCGGCGCGATGGGATGCTTGCTCACCGTCGGTAGCGTTTGGTTGCTGCCCCGCGACTCCTCCGTGCCCTCGGCCACCGTCCGCTTCGAGGAAACCGCCGAGCTGTCCGGCTGCCTTCACACCCACGCCTTGGTCCAACTCGCGGACGACTTCCAGAACATCATGCCCTGGCTTTCCTCGGTCGGAGCCGCCGCAGCCGCCGCCGACTACGACGCCGACGGTGACGCGGACCTCTACGTCACCGACTCGGGTCGCGGAAGGTCGAACCGCCTCTTCCGCAACCGCGGCGACGGCTCGTTTGACGATGTGACCGAACGCACAGGCGTCGGTTGCGGAAACCCCGAAGGCGCGTCCATGCACGCCATCTTCGGCGACATCGACAACGATGGTGATCTGGATCTTTACGTCGGCAAATGGGCCGAGCCGAACGCTTTCTTCCGAAATGAAGGCGACGGAACCTTCACCGATGTCAGCGTCGAATCCGGCACCAACAACTGGGGCTACGCCAACGGCGCGACGTTCCTCGACTTCGACCGCGACGGCCGCCTCGACCTGCTCGTCGGAAACTACTTCGCGGAGAAGGTCCAGGATGCGAAGACCGGCGAGTGGGTCCGCAACGACCTGTGGCATCCCGTGTCCACGAGGGTCATGCACGAAACCTTCACGCACGCGCGCAACGGCGGACGGAACGTGCTCTATCGAAACCGCGGGGATGGAACGTTCCAAGACGTGACCGAGCAGGTCGGCCTGTTGCGCGGCGGATGGACCCTCTCCGTCGGTAGCGGCGATCTCAACAACGACGGCTGGCCCGACCTCTACATCGCCAACGACTTCGGACCCGACGAGTTCTACCTCAATACCGGTGCGACGGAGAACCCGCCGAAGTTCCGCGTGGTCGTCGACCCGCGCGGTCATCCCGGCGTGGGCAACGATTGGTGGAAAGGGATGAACATCGACATGGCTGACGTGAACAACGACGGCTATCTCGACATGTACGTCACCAACATCCTCGAGCGCCGTTACAAGACGGACGAGGGGAACATGCTGTGGCTGAACTGTGTGGACCCGCTCTGCCCCGGCGGTCGCGGTTTCAAGAATATCGCCCAAGCATCGGGAACGCAGGACGGCGGCTGGGGCTGGGGCGGGAAATTCGTCGACTTCAATCTCGACGGACTGATCGACATTTACACGGTGAACGGCTTCGCCACCGGCGATCCCAATCGCAACTACTGGTTCCAGATTCAGGAAATGGTCACGCAGACGAAGAACCAAACCGCCGACGCCCGCGATTGGCCGGTCATGGGCGATCGGGATCTCTCCGGTCACGAGCGCGGGCGACTCTTCATGCAGCAACCGCGGCAAAAGGCACACGACCGTCGCATTCCCGACGACGGAATTCCCCATTTCCTGGAAATGGCCGAAGCAGCCGGAATCACGGATCGATTCAATGGTCGCGGGATTGCCGTCGCCGATTTCAACTTGGACGGATACCCCGATTTCTACGTCGCCAATCAGGGCGCGCGGAGTACGTATTACCTAAACCGATCAGCGCCCGCGTTGTTAGATCGACAGCGGGATCAGAGCCGCGACCGTAAGGAGGCGGTTCTTCCTCACGACGCCGGACCCGCATTCTTGCGTCTGACGCTTCGCGGGCGTCCCGATGCCCCGTTCGCCGTGGGCGATCGCAGGTTCGCATCGACCGCGAACGCAGTCGGCGCTCGCGTGACGCTCTTCTCGCGTGACGGATTGCAAATTCGAGAGGTGCAAGGCGGAATGGGATTCGCATCACAGTCAGAATACGCGGTGCTTTTCGGCGTGCCGGATCCGACCGCACTGGAGAAGATCACCATTCGCTGGCCCAGCGGACGCATGGAGGAACGCACCGGCGACGCGGCCAAGGCTCTGTTGAATGAGCACTCAACGATCACCGAGAGTGTCGACGAGGTGGCACAACGATGACCGACGAACGTTCACCGTCGCCGCCGGCTCGCGCGAAGCCGAGGCCGATCCACCTCGTCTTCGGCGGCGTCGCCCTCGCCGGCATGATCGCCATCGCCTGGGCCCGCATGGGCGCGCTGGGGCTTCCGTCCGTCCCGTCTAACCTTGATGTGAACGCCGCGGGGCTGGATGGTCTGTACGGGCTGTCTGCGGACGACGCGCACATTCGTCCGGAACGATTGCACGATCAGTCGCGTGAAGCGCCGATCTGCCCACCGTGCGGTTGCCCCGTAGCGGCCGCTCACGGCTACCGAAACGTGAAAGAAGGCCATATCGACACCGGACTGGAGGAACTACGCAGCGCTCTGCGCGCGGCCCCCACCAATCTCGCGGTCGCCAATGTTTACCGAATCACGATGTTCGAACTGCAACGCGACTTTCTGCGTGAAGCGAGGAAGCAGGGGAACCTCACGCCGCAGTTCCCGCCGAACCTCGCCGACGAGCCGATTCGATTCTTCCAGGAGCTGTGCCGCGAGCATGGCACTCGTGAAACGAAGCTGGCACTCGCACTCGCCTGGGTGGACAAGATGCTGCTCTTCCCCGCCCTGGAGATCAAAGCCCCGTCCAGCGTCGAATCCGTCGACATTCTGACGGACATTCTCGAACACGATCCGTACTATGTTCCCGCGTTGTTCGCACGGGGATTGAATCATCTCCATCGTCCCGCGCGGCTCGTGTGGCCTAAGGCCGCGGAAACGCCGATCGACGCCGCGGCGCAGGACATCGCCAAATGCGTGGCGATCGGTCGCAAAGTCGGGGCGGGTTCGGCGCGACTGCAAGCGACGCTGGCGATCGCCCTGGGCGATTCCTATGTCAAAGCGGGTCGACTCGGCGTCGCCCGATCGTGGTGGCAGATCGCCCAGAACCTCTGCGGCGACGACGACTTGCAACAGTCCATCCGCCGCCGCTACGGCTGGAGCGACGGCGAAGTCCTCGACCGCCTCGAAGAAGAACTCGACCGCGCCCGCGCGCAACTGGACCGCCCGATGACGGACCTGGCCATGATGTGGAACTGAGCAAACAGAGCCGCGACCGTAAGGGAGCGGTTCTTACGTGGGTAAACTCCTAGGATCACCGTTGAACTCGGAAACAATACAACCTCGTCGCCCTCTCACCTTCGTCGTCCCCAGCCTGAAGGATCCGCGGATCATGGTCGCTTGCGCGCAGACGCTGTGGACTGTGCTTGGGCAAACGACCTATTACTTCAATCGCGACGGCGTGCAGTTGACCGCGGCGATCGGCACGGCCTGCGTACTCGATTTCATTCTGGGAATTGTGATTCTGCGACAAGTGGCATTGCCTCTGAGCGCCTATCTCACCGGCCTCAGCATTGGCATCCTTCTGGAAAGCTACGACTGGCGGGTCTTCGCTATAGCGTCAGTTTGGGGTGTCCTTTCGAAATATCTGGTCCGTGACAGCAAGCGGCACTTCTTCAATCCGTCCAATTTCGGCATTGTGATGATGCTACTGTTTTCTCACGGCGTGGCCTCCATCGCGCCCGGGTCGCAATGGGGAGCGGACTATCGCATTGCGATCGTGATCCTCTGCCTCGGCCTCATGATGATGAAGCGCTTGAAACGCCTCGAACTCGCTCTGGCCTGGATCGGCGGATTCATCCTGATGGGACTGGTTCGCATGGCGCTGGGGCAGGGCGGACTCGTCTTCGCCATTGGTCCCATGACCGGCGCGGAATTCGCCCTGTTCACCTTCGTCATGCTCCCCGATCCCAAGGCCTCCCCGCCGACCCCCCGAGGCCGCATGGCCTGGGGCTTCTCCATTGCCGTTGTTGACGGCATCCTGCGCTTTCTGGAAGTGCGTTATTCCATGTTCTACTCGCTCTTCCTACACTGCGCGACCCTCCCGATCTTGCACCTCATCGCCGACCGCGCCGGCCTCAGCGAAACCAGCCCCTGGCGCATCCTTGAATGGCGCCTCAAACGCGCGGAAGCAACCTCGTAGGGTGGACATCGCCCAGCATTCTTTCGAATGGAAATAGCGGTGATGACGGTCGACAACTCTCTGGATTGTTCGGGACGCATGCCGTACGCCGCCCGCGTGCAAATCGAAATCGGCAACGCGCTCACTTCCTACTGGATCCTTCGCAATCTTCGGCCCGATTCCGACAATCTCTTGGAGAACTTCAAGACCACGCATTTGATGCGTCTTCTCACGAACGACCTCATTCTTGTGCTCCATAAGTTGGCGGGCCAAGCTCGCAGGGAATGTAGCTTTTTTCAGGCCGTACGGTACTGTTCCGAGGATGTTCGTGTTCGCGCCCGGACGCCGGCCTGCAAAGCACGGGTGAACGCATTTCGAACCCGCGTGAGACCGCTATCGCTCGTTCGCAATCAGCGCATCGCACACTCCCCCGCGAAGGACGAATTGTCTTTTTCTGCCATGAACGAACTGCAACGGAAGGAGTTGGTCGAAGCGCTGTGCGGAATCTATGAATCGCTTCGTGAGGCCGTGCGCCTCTGGGATGAATTGACGCAAACGGTGAACGTCTATCAGATGTACGGAATTGACCTACGCGCCGAACTCTTCGGAGAAGGATCGTAGGGTGGGCATCGCCCAACTTTTCCTTGCAACCCGGGGGTGGGCCGTGCCCACCCTGCAAGAGACATCAGAGTTCGTCGGGGATTCGGAAATCGGCGATGAAGATCTGCGGTTCTGAGAGGCCGCCGCGGCGGCTGGTCCAGAGGAGGCGTTTGCCGTCGGGGCTGAAGACGGGGAGGCCGTCGAAGGCGGGGTCGAAGGTGATGCGGGTCATCTTCTCCGCGGACGGCGTGGTCATGAAGAGGTCATAGTTTGGCTTCTCGCCGCGGGCGTAGGCTTCGTGGTCGGTTTGGGTGAAGATGAATGACTTCCCCGACGGGTACCAGTACGGGCACCAATTGAAGATGGGGTTGTCGGTGAGGGCGCGGTCGTACGAGCCGTCGGCGTTGATCGTGCGCAGTTGCAGATTCATCTTGTCGTCGGGGCGACGATCGCCGCGGTAGAGGATCGTCTTGCCGTCGGGCGAGAAGAACGGGCCGCCGTCGTAGCCCTTCGCGTTGGTCAATCGCTTCTGATCCGAACCGTCGGCGTTCATGGTGTAGATTTCCAGATCGCCGTCGCGGTTCGACGTGAACACAATGCGCTTCCCGTCCGCCGAGTAACTCCCCTCGGCGTCGTAACCCGGCGCGGTCGTCAGGCGTTTCAGGTTCGATCCGTCCGGATCGGCCTCGAAGATGTCCATGAAGGCGTTGAAGTCCCAGGTGTATGCACCCTTCTTCTTTTCTTTGGGCTTGTCCGCGTCGGGGTCGAGGTGGCTGGATGCGAAGATGATCTTCTGGCCGTTGGGATGGAAAAACGCGCAGGTACACGCCCCGTGTCCCGTGCTGACCAGCTTCAACTGCCGCGTCGCCAGGTCCAGCGTGTAAATCTGATACTCCGACTTCCCCTTCGGCGTCGCCTGGAAAATGATGGTCTGCCCGTCCGGAGAGAAATAGGCCTCACCGGCGTTGAAGAGGCCCATGCTGGAGAAGGTGAGCTGTTCGATGTTCGAGAGGTATTTCGATTCACCATCGACCGGCGCGAGGCGTCGAGCGCTGCGTGAAGCATTCTGCCCGTCGATCACGCAACCGCCGACGGCGACGATCAGCGCGGGAAGAAATGCTCGCATGCACGTGTTGTTTGACATTGCGAATGACTCCAAAGTCGATCGGGAGAATCGGACTACGAAACGGGCTCAGGTCGCCCGCTCTACTTTCGCGGGGTGAGTCTTCACCAAACGATCCGTCCCCCGCCCTCGCAGTAGCGAGGATGGGGCACCCATTCGGTCGGAAGAAAGGTCCGCCTAGCGGACCCTACGAGCCGTAGGCGATCAACCCGCCAGCTTCTTGGCACAGGCGAGCACGGCGTCGTAGTTCGGTTGGTCGGCGACTTCGGGGACGTACTCGGCGTGGCGAATGACGCCCTTGGCGTCGAGGACGAAGACGGCGCGGCATTCGACGCCGAGTTCCTTGACCAACGTGCCGAACGCTTTCCCGAAGCTACGATCGTAATAGTCGCTCAGCGTCTTCACTCGCTCGGGGTTGATCTTCTCCGCGCCGCAGAAGCGGTTCTGCGCCGTCGGAAGATCGCAACTGATGGTGTAGAAATCGACGCCGTCCAGCTTGGCCGCCTCTTCATTGAACCGCTTGGTTTGCATCGCGCACACCGGCGTGTCCAACGACGGGACCACGCTGAAGATGCGAGGCTTTCCGTGCGTGGAGCCGACGGTGACGGACTCCATCAGGTTCTTGCGAAGTGTGGCGTCCGGGGCCGTGTCGCCGGCCTTCAATTGCGGACCTTCCAAGTTCAGCGTCTTTCCCTTGAGCGTACATGTGCGAGCCATGGTGATGATCTCCGTTGAGGTTCCGTTTCGATCGATCGAGCGCCGAAAACGGGCATTCTTGGTCCGATCCACGCAGGCGTCAAGGGAACGAACGTCCGAGAATCTTCGGGCTTCACGGGTTACGCCGCGTTTGTCCACACGGGAAAGCGAGTTCCACGCTCCGTCCCGCCGTCCGCGCTCGAATTCGCA
>ORJL011332398.1_pt1 | contig 11822 bp, 11 predicted proteins | sample 1779941 | NCBI WGS metagenome assembly ORJL01 (sample SAMEA104232317, study PRJEB22302) | groundwater metagenome | biome: forest; feature: aquifer; material: groundwater | place: USA | collected 2011-08-07 | depth 5.8 m
TTCATATTAAGCTACTATCAAAATCTACACTACTATTTGCTTTTTTCTATACTGCAGTATATAAATATTTATATACTAATAAGCAACTGCTAACTTTATGTTTATACTGAGAAGAAAATTCAAGAAAACTAAAGGCATAAGGACATACTATTACATTGTTGAAACAGTTTATATTAATGGAAACCCCAGAAATAAAATATTGAAATATCTTGGTACTGCTGAAAAGATTCTAAAGAAGTTTATGGATTAATTCTTACACACAACTTTATTTCCCGATAATTTTATATATACAAAACAAAATGAAAATTTATGGACTTTCATGCTGTTGATGCAAAAAAGGTTTTGGCTGAACTGAATTCTACTCAGGAAGGTTTAAGCTCCGAGGATGCTAAGAAGAGAATCGAACAATACGGCTTTAATGAGTTGAAGGAAAGCGGAAAGATTTCTCCGATAATGATTTTTATCAGGCAGTTCAAGAGCATTGTTGTTTGGATTTTAGTTGCCGCGACGATTATTTCAATCTTTCTCGGCGAGTATGTTGATTCAGTTGTTATTTTGATTGTGCTTCTGCTTATCGGCGTCTTGGGATTTATTCAGGAGTATAAGGCAGAGAAAGCAATTGATGCTTTGAAAAAAATGGCTTCGCTTAAGGCGATTGTTCTTAGAGACGGAAAAAAAACTGAGATTGATTCCAAGGATATTGTTCCGGGAGATATTCTTCTTCTTGAAACAGGCAATAAAATTCCTGCAGATGCGCGGATTATCGAGAATATTAATTTTCAGACACAGGAAGCTACTTTGACAGGAGAATCAACTCCTGTGAGGAAAACTGAAAATGTTTGTTCTGAGAAAGCGATTCTCGCTGAGAGAAAGAACATAGTTTATTCAGGCACAATTGTTACTGCTGGAAGGGCAAAGGCAGTTGTCGTCGGGACAGGAATGAACACAGAGATTGGAAAAATTGCTGACTTGATTCAGAAGACAAAACCTGAGCCAACTCCTTTGCAGAAAAAGATGGATGAGCTTGGCAAGGTTATCGGCTATGTTACTATCTGCATAAGCATTGTTGTTTTTGCAGTGGGCTGGTTTTTGCATGAGGGAACATGGATTGAGATGCTGAGAACTTCTGCAAGTCTGGCTGTCGCTGCTATTCCTGAGGGGCTTCCTGCTGTTGTTACAATTACTCTTGCGATTGGAACTCAGAGAATGCTGAAAAGGCATGCATTAGTCAGGAAACTGCCGAGTGTTGAAACCCTTGGCTCGACAACTGTTATCTGCACTGATAAGACCGGAACCTTGACGATGAATGAGATGACAGTCAAGAATGTTTATGCAAACAACAAGATTATTGATGTTAGCGGCATTGGTTATGAAATCAAGGGAGATTTTCTGCATAACGACAAGCAGGTTGATGACAAGGAGTTAATGCTTCTTCTCAAGATTGGAACTTTGAATAATAATGCCGAGCATAGAGACGGGAAAATTATTGGAGACCCAACAGAAGGCGCTTTGATTGTCAGCGCAGGGAAGAAAGGGCATAACAAGGCAGAGCTTGAAAAAATCCATAAGAGAATTGACGAGATTGAGTTTACTTCTGAGAGAAAGATAATGACAACAGTGCATCAGAATGAAGGCAGAAAAATTGTCTTTTCCAAAGGCGCTCCTGATATTCTCCTCGAGAAATGCGACTTTATTTATGAGAACGGAAAAGTCAGGAAAATAACTGCGCAGGATAAGGAGAGGATTCTCGATGTGAATGTAAAGTTTGCACAGAAAGCTCTTCGGGTTTTGGGATTTGCGTATAAGGACGAGATTGGAAAGAATCCTGAGCAGGAGATGATTTTTGTTGGCTTGCAGGCAATGATTGATCCTCCGAGAACAGAGGTAAAGGATGCTATTCAGAAATGCAAAGATGCTGGAATTCGAGTGATTATGATTACGGGCGACCATGAGATTACTGCAAAGGCAGTTGCCGAGGATATTGGCATCGAGGGAAAATCGTTGTCAGGAGCAAAGCTTGATGAGTTGGATGAGAAGGCGCTTGATAAAATTCTCGATGACACTTCGATATTTGCGAGAGTAAATCCCGAGCATAAAATCAAGATTGTTGATGTCCTGAAAAAGAAAGGCCATATAGTTGCCATGACAGGAGACGGTGTAAATGATGCGCCTGCATTGAAGAAAGCAGATATAGGAATTGCTATGGGCATTACCGGAACCGATGTTGCAAAAGAGGCATCCTCGATGATTCTTACCGACGATAATTTTGCTTCGATTGTAAATGCTGTTGAAGAAGGGAGAGGAGTTTTTGATAATATCAGGAAGTATTTTGCGTTCCTTATCTCTGGAAATATTGCAGAGGTTTTAATTATTTTCTTTGCTATAATTGTGGGACTACCTATTCCATTGACAGCTACACAATTGCTCTTGATAAACCTTGTTACAGATGGATTGCCGGCAATTGCTCTCTCAGCAGATCCTTTCGAGCCAAATGCTATGAAACGCAAGCCAAGAAACGCTAAAGAGCCAATCTACAAGGGATTGAATGCATTTATTGTATATTATCCAATTTTGATGACAGCTGTTGCATTGGCAGTATTTGTATACGGAGTTAAATTTCTGGGGGATACAAAAAAAGCCCAGACAATGACATGGCTTGTGATAGTGTTCTTTGAACTTTACCAAGCATTTACATGCAGATCAACGCGATACTCTGTATTCAAGGTTGGACCATTCAAGAATAAATGGCTGATACTTGCAGTCGTGTTTTCATTGCTCACGACAATCCTGCTTGTGTTTGTTCCTGCATTGCATCCAATTTTTGATATGGCAGCGAATATAAGTGTCGTTGAATTTGTGGGAATAATACTAATCTCAAGCTTAGGTGGAATCCTAATTGAGACAATGAAATGGTATCACCAGAAAAATGAGGTGCCAATAACAGCACAATAAATAATTTTTAATTTTATTTGATAAAATGGTAATCAGTGAAATATTCATCCAATTGCTAATAATAGGGGCGAGTTTTTTTATTCTTGCGTATTCTTCTGACTTGATTCTATTTAGTTTGAAGGATTATGCGCAAAAGCTCGGACTTTCAAAGTTTCTCCTCGGATTTACTGCGGTTTCAATTGCGAGCATTCTGCCTGAGATGATTGCCTCGATAATCGGCGCAATGATGGGAAAAGGCGAGATTGTGTTTGCGACTGTCTTTGGCTCGAATCTGTTTAAGTTCCCTATGATTGCTGCTGTGCTTTTTGTTGCCAAGAAAGTCGGCAATGATACCGAGAGCATAGGAAATGCGCCAATCCTGACTTTGTTTTTGTCTCTGCTTCCGTTGATTCTCGCTTATGATACAAATTTAGGGAGAGCTGACGGGGTTATTCTGATTATTGCTTATCTCATCTATCTTTACAGTTTTATTCATTCGCATCAGATTGGGAAAATCAAGAAAAGAGTTGCATTGAAAAGTTTGTCAAAGGATATTTTAATTTTTATCGGCTCGTTTGTTGCCTTGATTTTGTCCGCAAGGTTTTTGCTTGTGCATACATTAAGCTTTTCTCAGGTTGTTAAGATTCCATTTTATTTTCTTGTGATTGTTTTTATCGGAATAGGAGCATCTTTGTCGCAGACAAGAGTAATCTTTAGGAATGTCGTCGAAAAAAAGGAGAAGCTGCCTTATGGGAATGTTCTTGGAGTGATGATTGCCAATTCAACGCTTGTTTTGGGCGTAACTTCTTTTTTAAGGCCGTTCACAATTCCTGTTCATGTTTTGATTAATGTCGGAATTTTTGTGTTTATCGGCTCGGTTGTTTCGATTTATTTTATCAGCAAGGATGAACTTAACTGGAAGCATGGGATTTTGTTTTTTGTATTTTACCTACTGTTTTTGATAGCGCAGGTTTTGGTTTGAGATTAAAACTCAATTCAAATCTTAATCTCTATTCCAATCATGTTCTTTTCTGCACTTTTTCTCTCAGTATAAATTTCATGTATCGGCTTATATACAAGATGCTTGCTGCTGTGAGATAATTTGTTGTAAAGCTTCATAATCTCCATGTAAATTTTCTTGGCTTTCTCGAGATTCATTACAGTAATTGCTTCCTTTGCCTGTGCAATCTTCTGATAAATCACTGAGACATCTTTGTCAATCGCGCCTGATTTAGGAATATTGCTGATAAGACTATCATTTTTCTGTGCTCCTTTCTTTACCTCACGGACAGCTTTCTTTATCTCAGCAATTTCAGTAGATATTGGCTTGAATTTATGCTCATTTCCTATCTCATCTTCTTTTCTCCTCTTGGAATCCATCTGCAGCTCTGAATACTTGGTTTTTGTTTTTTCCTCTAGAAGATTTTTCTGGTGCTCAAAGAAGTCTGCAAGGGTTTCTGTGTTTTCATCTACTGGTATGGATAATTCTTCTTTGATTCCCTCTCCGATATCAATCGGCTCTTCTTTGCTGAAAATTTTCTTAAAGAATCCTTTTATGCCTTTGTTTGAGCTTTTTTCAATGTGAGCTATCTTGTTTTCGAGAAAATCTTTAGGCAGCTTTTCGTTTTCAGAGGAATATTCCGGGAGATTTCCCAAATCCTGAGCTATGTCGAGGATTGTGTCAGAATCTTCTTGTTGCGCTGTTTTTTCCTCTTGCGCTGCCATTTCCTTTCTCATTTTTTCCAGCTGTGAAAGTTTTAACAAAGTAGCTACATGCAAGCCGCCTGCTTTATGCTCATATTCATTGTAAAGCTCTGCAAGCTGATTAATCTCGTCCTGAAGATTTATTTTTGATGATTTTGCAAGATTTTGGAGTTCTTTGACTTTTGCACTAAAGCGCTCAAGCTCATAAGCAATATCATTGTCTGTCTTTATGACTGATTTGATGAGATTAAGCTTGTCTTCGCTGAGATTTAGGAGTGTTTCATATTCTGTTGTGAGGATATGGCTATACTTTTCTATGTCGTTTATTGCCTTTGTGATATCATCCGCGAACTTTGAAATTTCTTTTTTTAGAAATCCATCTCCTTCTGACAATCTTCGCGAGAATGCTTTATTCAGTTTTTCTACCTGCTCCTGCTTTTCATTCTCAAGAGCAATTTTCTCAGCAGGAAGCACCTTGTCTGCCGTCTTTGAAGATTTCTTTTTTTTATTTCCTAAAACAGCGAGGAATAACATTTCCTTCATCTAAGACACCTCTTTTTTTAAAATCATAGCAAGACTAAATTATAAATCCTTCTATTTTCATATGAAAAAAGAAATCTTTAAATCTTATAACCCCAGAAGAAACAAGAATATTCTAATTAATATGGCAAATCCAGAATTAATCCAGTGGATAAAAGAAGTTGAGCAGAAAGGATTTTCTCGAGAGCAGATAATGCAGCAGCTTGTTAATAATGGCTGGAAACCTGAAGAGATAAATGAAGCGCTTAACAATAAATCCCAGCCAAAGTCATCGAAAATAAAATGGGAGATAATTATTCCTATCGGTGCCTCGCTTATTTTTATCATTGCTTTGATGATTTCGCTGATATATGTAAAAATGCCTACATGCGGCAATGGGATTGTTGAGCAAGGCGAGACATCTGAGAAATGCTGCAAAGACGCCGGCTGTTCTGGACAATCAACATGCGAAAACAACAAATGCGTCGAGCCGAAATGCAATTCCTGCCAGTATTTAGAAAATGATGAATGCAAAAACTTTGCCTGCTGTTCAGACACTGAATGCAATGACAATCTTCCAAACTCAACTGACAATTGCTTCAACCCGAAGACATTAAAAGCAGAATGCATCCATGTCCATAAAATTTCTCTCTCAACATTGCCTTTGCTGTTAAATCTCGATGATAAAAACTCAGCAAACTTTGACTTTGACGGAAAGAATTATGAATTCTTTGCACAGAATATCCAGAATTCAGCAGCAGAAATCAAATTCACTCAGGACAAAATAATCTCTCTGAAAATCAATCAATCCTCAGATATTGACCTTCAGTTAGACGGAAAAGAAGATGTTTCTGTAAAACTTCTTTCTGTTGAAAACTCAAAGGCAAGAATCTCTCTGAAAAAAGTTACTTATGCCTGCTTCAAGGATTCTGACTGCGACGATAAAAATACTTTGACAGTTGACAAGTGCATGAATGCAGGCATGAAGGATTCTATATGCCTGAATGACAGAACATCATGCGGAAAATGCGAGTATCTCGATGATGGAAAATGCATTCCTTATAAGTGCTGCGGGAATAAGGACTGTGAAGACGGAAAAACTGACACACTCGACATCTGTCTAAATCCGAAGACAAAAGAAGCTTTATGCAAGAATGACAAATTTACCTGCGGCGGATGCCAGTATAATGATAACGGTGTCTGCAAGAAATATGTCTGCTGTGCTGATTCTGAATGCGCTGACAGCAATTCAAGTTCTCTCGACAAATGTGTGAATCCGAAAAACTTGCAAGCGGTTTGCACTCACACATAAATTGAATTATTATTTGTCAATTTCATATATTCACAACATTTAAATACATGAAATACATTTCACATATCATGGAAACAGAAGTTAAAACAGCACAGAAAATTACAAAAGATATGACAATCGGCGATGTCGTCGAGAAATATCCGCAGATAATTGATACGCTTTCGAGTTTCGGCGTTCATTGTGTAGGATGTCATGTTTCTCCTTATGAAACTCTTGAGCAGGGATTCATGGGGCATGGAATGAGTCCAGAAGAAGCAGAGACAGTTGTTTCTACACTCAACAAAGTTCTCGATATAAAACTCAAAGAAGAGCCGTCAGAAAGTTCTCACCATACAACAAATGGAAAAGTCATTATCACAGAACAGGCAGCTTCAAAAGTAAAGGAGCTGATGCAGAAAGAAAAAAAGTCAGATGATTATGGACTGAGAATCGAGGTTGTTCCAGGTGGATGCGCTGGTTTCAGCTATGACATGACTTTTGACAACCAGAAAAGGGAAGATGATGAGATTTTAGAGAAGGACGGCATGAAATTTTTTGTTGATAGTGAGAGCATGAAATTCCTGAAAGGCGCAAGGGTTGATTTTGTTGAATCACTTCAAGGAGCAGGTTTTAAGATTGATAACCCTAATGCAACAAAAAGCTGTGGATGTGGGAATTCGTTTGGATAAAGAAAACAGCAGTATTTTTATACCTCTGAGCTTTCTGTTTTCATCTAAATGGTCAATTTCCAGTTCAAAATAGGAAAGCAAAAAAAAGAGATTAATCTCGAGGAGATTTCTTCTGATGAGTCTGAATTAAGGCATTTTGCTGAGGAAAGGATAAAGAAGGTGCATCATCATTCTGATGGCAGTGAAGTCGTGCTTTCTGCTGTTGAACCGTCAGAGATGGAATCAATGATTGGTGAAAAACAGATTGTCCGAGAAGAAAAATCAAATCTGGAGTATGGTAAAGCAGTTCAGTCAGCTTCTTCAGTTTCTCAGGGTATTTATTCTTCTGAATCAAATTCACAGAGGATGTTTATGTGCGCATGCGGAGCTGCTTTTCATGCAGCAGGAGGACAGCAGGGAATGCAGGTTTATACCGTGAATGAATATTCTTCTCCATCTTCGTCTAAAGTAATAGTCAGTTACAGCAATCCGTCCGGTGAATATTCAAACACACAGCAAGGGTATACAGTAGATAATAAATATTCTAAAAAAACAAAAGATTTTATTAACCAAGAATAATTCCGAAGAAAAGGTGTAAAAATGAAAGCAGAAATTGCAAACAAAAAGCTCGATGAGATACAAGATAAGATTATTGTTCTTCCTATTTACGAGGAGGATTTTGCTGAGAAGATTAAAAGCCCGAAGACAAAACTTGATTCTCTTGTCAAGGATGTTCTTTCTGAGACTGGGTTTAAGGCAGAGTATAAACAGCTTTATATTTTGAATACATCAGGAGAATTAAAATCAAAGAGAGTTCTTCTTGCAGGTCTGGGAAAAAAAGCAGAGATTTCCGCCGAGAAAATAAGGAAGCTTTATGGCTATTGCTTGAAAGCGGTTAAGCAGGAAAAGATTTCAGGATTTACTGCGATTCTGCCTTTTGCTGAAAAGATTTCCAAAGAAGAAATTTTGACAGCAGCAATTGAAGGCATTGAGCTTGCTGATTATGTTTTTGACAAGTATAAAAGCGAGAAGAAGAATAATTCTATTGAAAGATATACGATTGTTTCTGATTCTACCAACGGTAAAAACATTCTTCAGAAAACAAAAGAGATTTGCGATAATGTAAAGTTTGTCCGTGATTTGGTGAATGAGTCAGGAAGCAATGTTACGTCTTTGAAAATTGCTGAGTATGCGCAGGAGATAGCAAAGGAGTTTAAGCTCGGCATTACAATTATTGACGAGAAAGAAATGGAAAAGCTTGGGATGAATTTATTGCTTGCAGTTGGAAGAGCCGGGCATTATCCACCGAGACTGGTAATTCTTGAGTATAAGGGAAATCCATCTTCTGACGAGAAATTTATGGTTGTTGGAAAAGGCATCACTTTTGATTCAGGCGGCTTGGACATAAAATCTGCATCCGGAATGGAAACAATGAAGATGGATATGGCAGGAGCTGCAACAACTCTTGCAATCATGAAATCTGTTGCGCAGAGAAAAATCAGAAAAAATATCATCGGAATTATTCCTACATGCGAAAATATGATTGGACCAAAATCTTACAAGCCCGGAGATGTCCTGATTTCTTACAGCAAGGTTTCAGTCGAGGTTTTGAATACTGATGCAGAGGGAAGACTTGTTCTCGGCGATGCTATTGGTTATGGAATTGAAAAGTATAAGCCAAAATTTTTGATTGACTTGGCAACGCTTACAGGAGCATGTCTGGTTTGTTTGGGAGAGACTGTTGCCGCGCTTGTTTCTAACGACGATAAGCTTGCCAAGTGCTTGTTTGAATCCGGCGAGAAAATTTCCGAGAGAGTCTGGCAGTTGCCTTATTACGAAGATTTCAAGGAGATGATTAAGTCTGATATTGCAGATATAAAAAATATCGGGCATACCAAGGGATATGGCGGAACAATTACAGGAGCTTCTTTTATCGGTAAATTCGTCGGAGACACGCCTTGGATTCATCTCGATATTGCCGGAACTGCATGGGCAGAATCAGAAAAGGATTACCAGACAAAGGGCGGCACTGGATGGGGTGTTAGATTGATAACGAAGTTTTTTGAGGAGAATTAAATGGAAAACATATTTGAAAATTCAAAGAAGCGGCTTGAAAAGGCATTTAAGCAGATTAAAATCTCCGACGATGCTAAGAAGATTCTTTTATCGCCAAAGGATATTATTGAGGTATCAATTCCAGTGAGAATGGATTCAGGAAGAATTGAGGTATTCAAGGGCTATCGAGTGCATTACAATGATGCTCGAGGTCCGACTAAAGGCGGAATAAGGTATCATCCAGAAGTTAATATGGATGAAGTCATAAATCTCGCTTTTCTGATGGCACTGAAATGCGCAGTTGTTGATATTCCTTATGGCGGGGCAAAGGGCGGAATTATTGTTAACCCGAAAAAACTTTCAAAAACAGAGCTTGAAAGATTAAGCAGAGGATATATTGCAGCAATTTACAGCTTTATAGGTCCTAACTTGGATATTCCTGCTCCTGATGTTTATACTAACGAGACAATAATGGGTTGGATGGCTGATGAATATTACAAAATCCGGCGAGAAATAACTCCTGCTGTTATAACAGGAAAGCCGATCAGCATGGGCGGCTCTCTTGGAAGAGACGATGCAACTGCTCGTGGAGGATATTATATTATCAAGGAAATTGTGAAGATAAAAAAGCTCAATCCTTCGAGCATGAAGGTTGCTGTGCAGGGATATGGAAACGCCGGCTATAATGTTGCACGGCTTTTGAAAGCAGATGGCTTTAAGATTGTTGCTCTAAGCGATTCAAAAGGCGGGATTTATTCTGAGAAAGGTTTTGATCCTGAATCAATTCTCAAGGCAAAGGAAAAGAATGGAACTGTTGACGGGGTTTACTGCAAAGGCTCTGTGTGCAATGCTGTTCAGCATAAGAAAATCACCAACAAAGAACTGCTTGAATTGGATGTTGATATTTTGATTCCTGCTGCATTAGAGAATCAAATCACAAAAGAAAACGCTGCAAAAATAAAAGCAGATTACATTATTGAGATTGCAAATGGACCTATTTCACAAGATGCTGACGAGATTCTCAATAAAAACAATAAATTTGTTGTGCCTGATATTCTTGCAAATGCAGGTGGAGTTACAGTCTCATACTTTGAATGGGTTCAGAATCGCACAGGTTATTACTGGGGCATAGAAGAAGTCTATGAGAAACTCGAGAAGATAATGACCAAGTCATTCAAGGATGTTTACGAAAGAAAAGAATCTAATAAAATTGACATGAGGACAGCAGCATTTGTTCTTGCACTCGAAAGAATCTCAGCAGCGATTGAGGCAAAAGGAACTGAAGAGTATTTTAGGAAATGAATGTTAAGCTCAATTTTCGTAATAGCCTAAAAATAGAATGGGGCAAAAGCACATATTCAAAACCTGTAGGCCACAATAAGAGCCGATTCAATTATTCCCGCTACCAACAATAATGGAAAAATCCATAATAAGAATATAATAAGAGATTCTTTACATGTATTTTTTAGATTATCAATTTTTTTACCTTTTTTGAATAATGATAAGAAGATTATTAATCCAAAAGAAGAAGACAAAATTAAAGCGGGAATTTCAAACAAGCTATGTGGGATAAATAATAATAGTGCCCTAATTATCCCATCATCAATGGTAGAAGCAACCAGACTATAACTATTTGAGATTGCATCATCTATTATTAAGAAAACTGGAATAATCCCTAATAGAATCCCGCCAAATATTCTAAAAAGACTCGCTATTATGTTCTGTGTAAAAATCTTGAAAAAATTCACAAAGAAATTTTCATTAAAATTGATTTCTTTCATTGCTTGATAATATCCGTCTTTTGCTTCAATTGACGAAAAACCTTCGTAAGTTAAATTATAATGTAATATTCCAGCTAATAATGGTACAGCATATAGAATTACAATTATAAAAATTATTTTTTTATTCTTTTTAATTATCTCAAAAGATTCTTTGTAATAATCCTTAAGCGTCATGATAGACTAATAATCATAATTAAATATAAAAACATTGCTAAAGCTTTTGCCATTTAATTCTGTGTCTTTAGGTATTACTTCTATGTCAAGAACCTCATTAACAAATCAATTTTTCTTCTTAACAGCTTTCTTATCCTTCAAAGCATCAATCTGCTTCTTTAGTTTTAGATACATCACACCGAGAAAGACGCTGTAAATTACAATAAAGCCGAGCATGAAAATCACCAATGGCTCTGTGTTTATCGGTGAGAATGATTCTCCTGCAACAGTTTCAGACGAGGATTTAAGTATCAGGTTAATATACATGCCAAAAGTAACAAGAAGAGGAAGAGCAAGCAAAGCACCTTCTGTTATCAAGATTTCTTTTCTTCTCTTTGAAGGATCCTTGTTTTTACCTAGGACATGCTCAATAATCTGCATTTCCCTTTTTGACGGATTTCCATGAACTGCTTTCATATTCTTGTATTTATTGGATTTGATATTTAAATTTTGTCCTGCAATTAATACTCATGCCGAATTTCTTTGGAAACTTTAAAGTCATTAAACAGAATTACCACTCTAAAATAGAAATATTTATAAAAGCACTTTCACTTCCAAAGAGAACTTTGCAACCTTCAGGTTAAAATTGAATTTCACCATTTGATTTCTCGTCTGGAACGATAAATATAAATATAAGTTTGTCGTCGTAAATTCTATAAA